>Ga0070699_100000204_pt1 | contig 58382 bp, 58 predicted proteins | sample KBSK1503metaG_FD_65473 | JGI IMG/M metagenome (GOLD analysis project Ga0070699, IMG submission 65473) | Corn, switchgrass and miscanthus rhizosphere microbial communities from Kellogg Biological Station, Michigan, USA - KBS K1-50-3 metaG | ecosystem: Host-associated > Plants > Roots >... | reverse complement strand
GGCCGGCGGTGCAGACGCGTGTAAAGGTGAATAAACGCCAGATATTGGCCCTGCTTGGGCGTAAAGCTTTTTGCCGCGCGACGCCAAGCACACTCCACAAGGCGGCCTCATCCACCTCGGGATTGGCCCACAAGAGGTTCCGACGGATCGTGTCGTGGAAGAGAAACGGGTCGTGCGCAACATAGCTGACCGAGTTTCGCCACGCCGTGACGGAGGGTCCGCGCAACGGGACGTCGCCGATCGGGATTTTTCCAGATTGCGGCGGATAAAGGCCGACAAGAAGATCGGCGAACGTCGTTTTGTCGGCGCCCGAGGGCCCAGCAATCCCAACGATGCTGCCGAGTTCGATGATCAGATCAAGATCGCGCACTCCACCGGCTGAGCTGGATGAACTCGACGCCGTATCGTGAACAAACGAAACCCCACTAAAAACGATCGGACCATCCGGGAGGTCGATGGCAGGACCTGTGGGACCAGCATTTGCCGCTTCAGCCGCGGCGAGATCATTTTCGAGCTTGCGAATCTTCTCGTAGGCCGGCATAGCGTGCGCGAAATGTTGTGCATCGAGTTGGAGCTGCATAGCGGGCCCATTCATGCGCGAGACGATGAGGAGCAGGGTGATCAGAACCGACGCGGAAATGTCAAAAACGACAATACCGAGCACTATGGCGATGGCACCAGCAAGACTAGCAAGGCTTGTGACCGCGAGCCTGGTTATCGTCTGCTGCCGGACGTAGCTGATCTGCTGCGCCCTCAAATCGTCAAGCGTTGATTGCCGGGCTTTTTCCGAACCTCTGCAAGCACACTTGCTGCGTGCGCCGCCCAGTCGGCATGCACGTTCCTCTAGCAAATCCTCGCCGAGCTTGTGGCGCGAGCCCTTGGGGCGCCCAGGTCCACCTTTCAGCCAAGGTTGAGAGCGGATTGACCATCGCCGGATCAATGACACGGGTTGCAAGGCCGCTTGAGCGGTCGAAGTAGTAAGCATAATTAAGCTGAGACAGGCTTGATGCCCGCCAGCCACAGATCACCAAGTCGCAGACCATCGAATTCTTCGATGCTCTTGCTCACTGATGCGTCCCGGTACGAGCCGAAAGCTATCGGAGTCGCCATTCCGTACTCTGCGAATCCCGACCGTCCGCGCCGGAACTCCTGTCACGATCGTCGCGGGTGGCACATCCAACAGCCACGACTGCACCGCGACCAATCCGAACCCCTGGCCCGACAAAGGCTCGCGCGGCAATCCAGCATTCCGGTTTATGGTGATCGGGGAGGCAAATGATATGTCGGAATGGTCGTGCGTTCCGGCACAAAGGTAAGCCTCCTGCGACACGACGCTGTGCTCCCCGATGGTACTCGTAGCGATGCTATAAAGCGTCACCTTGTCGCCAATCCAACTATGATCGCCAATTACCACCTTCAAGGAAAGGGGACACGAACCCGGCCGGATCAGCACGTTGCGACCGATTTTGGCCCCGAAGAGCCGCAAAGCGAACCGTCGCCAAGAATAAAGCGCCTGTGGCGTCGCAAGTGTTCACCTTATTGCTGAGAACGATCGGGACGCCATTTGCATCGCTTCGACAACCGTAATGGCAAAATTCTCCTGTCTGGACAGCAGCAAAAACAGTTCGGCCGACGCATACGCTCCCCACTTTGCTGCACCGTCGAGTCTACCCGTCAGCATGACATGGTTTTCCAGACCCGTGCCGGCAATGATAACTTCCGTGATGGCATGCGCCATGATCATCAGCACGAAGACTCGGACGCATGGCTCGCAACGCTGCGCTAACGACGAATGGCCGGTTGTATCTCGGTCTCCACGGTTGCGCCTTCTCCGCGTCGTGAGTTGCACGGGAGGCATTTACAATGACGTGCTGCGTGCTGCCTTCCAGGCGGGCAAGTCAGAATGGTCGTTGCCGGCGTAGGCGAAACCTTCGCGCCAAAGCGCTCGACGAGTGACATCGCCTTTAGGGTGCCTTTGAGGTTTCGGACCCCGTCCCGGGGATCACGTCATCGAACAACCCGAGATGATCCGCCTCGCGTGTGCCACGCGGGAATCCGCGGGCAGTTGCTAGCACGAGCCTTCGCCCCCCGCCTTTTTACGCGCGCAGATACGCCACAAGCTGCTCGTTGTAGGGCAACAGAGCGGGATCCAGTACGGCGAGCTCCGCCACACGCTCTTTGAGACCGGCGCGACTGCCGACGAACAGACTTGCCAATTTGCTGAGTGCGCGCACATTCCAGATGACAGCTATCATGCCTTCCGCAAACGTATCCGTGTGAACCAGTGTCCCAAGCCAGTTGCAGTAGCGGTTGAGCCAAGCAATGGTACGCTCGACGACCCAACGACATGCAGGCGGCCCTCGTATAGCTCGATCTGATGCCATACAGATCACAGAAGCCGCCCGCAGCCGTCTTGAACGCGAGGATGCAGGTGCAATCGTCCTTGGACTGTGATATCTCCTGCTCGGCCATGGTATCGATCCAAAACGCGCCGACGGATATCGTTCGCGGAGATCACGACCTCAACGATACGCACTGGCACCTCGTAGTCGTGTGCCGTCTGGAGAAGCGCCCGTTATCCTTCGGAACACGAGCCGCCGAATGACTTCCTCGGTCGGCAATTTGCCAGCGCAGGCGCGCGATCTCGGGAATGACGGTTACGAGCGTTTTATGTTTTACCCCATTTCGAAAGCGATTTGGCTAATTGTCGCCCCTACTAATGCACTCATCTTGATCACGGCAGCAGCAACGATCTGGGCCGTGCTGCGCGTGTCGAAATGGGCCGCCTGGCTGGCGGTTATAAGTGCCTGCGCCCTGGTTATCGGTGGTTTTACGCCAGTAGGTTACTGGCTGACGCTGCCGCTCGAAAATAGATTCCCACAATGGGGACCAGGTTCGCAACCCAGCGTGGACGGAATCATTGTGCTCGGTGGCGAGATCGGCGAGCGGATCACTATCCTCGCGGAACTTACGCGGGATTTTCCCCAGGCGCGGATGGTCTATAGCGGACCGGGCGACGACCGTGACGCGGAAGCTTTGCTCAAAAAATTTGGCCGTCTCGGCGGTGACCGAGAACGCGTTACAATGGAAAGACGATCACGAAATACGTTCGAGAATGCCGCCTACTCCAGGGAGTTAATCAAGCCAAATTCAAATGAACGCTGGCTATTGGTTACCGCAGCTTTGCACATGCCGCGGGCCGTCGGTTGCTTCCGACGAGTTGGGTTTAAGGTTGAAGCCTATCCGATACAATACACGACGGGACATAGATCGCCTTTGCAAGCCGCATTCGGTCTAGGCTCCAACGCCTTGACTCGACTCGATGCGGCAATGAAGGAGTGGATTGCCCTTGTTGTGTATCGCCTAACCGATAAGACTGACCAACTATTTCCGGCGCCATTAGCCACGGATCCATCTTCAGCACGGGATAAGTTGACAGGCGTCAACGATTGAACGAGACGTATACCGGCCCCAGTGACGGAATGACCTGCCTGCATCGCGTCAACCTGATTCCGGTTCCGCTATTCATCTTTATTAACCCCCGTGGTAGTCCCGGACGATCCTCTGCAGGATATGAGCGGGGACTTGCCGTAAGTATGGATGGTTTCCGGTCAACACCTGGCTTAAAATCCCCACGACTGAGCGAGGATGAATCCACAGATTCAGAGTTGGTTCATCGAGCGCCGCCGCATAGCGCTTAGCGACCCAGCAAAATAAAGACAATTCAAGACAAACGTATTTGAGCTTTTGCCGTCGTGCTCCTGCAATATATTGTAGATTCCATGGCTTGAGACCATGCCCATGCACAAACATTGGCAATTCGTAACTTGTGGACATCAACTGCTTTAACGAAACTGCTCCTCCGTGCAGAATTTCCGTTCCGTGCCAAATGTAGTCAAGCTCTGGCTGATCGATGGCCGGCAGGGCATCGGATATCAAAATACCCTCGAGGAGATCTTGATCACCGTACAGCGGTGCCGGACGTCTGGAGAACTCGAGGCGCTGCGCCCCAACAAACTTCCGCTCTTGTGTCAAACGAATCCATGTATGAAGCAGGGGCATATGCTTGGCGGTCGCCCTGATTAGACATGTGTTTATGGATGTTACCAAGCTTCTCCTGATTGCAAAGCCCCATACGGTAGCCCGCTCTGCGTCCGAGGCTCCGGGCTGCCCAGAAACGCTGAATGTATTCTCGGGGAGCCCGGCAAAGCGCGGTCTGATATCCTTTGTCACAATAATGTCTGAATCCATCCAAAGAACCTCTCGATGACCGTCATTCAACATGTCGCGGAGCACAAACGGTTTTGCGCTCCATCCGTGGCCTGTCCCAGGTGGAATATCTTTGATATGGACGTGGGGGGCCCGGGACGCAACCCAATCGCGAAATACATCTGACATCTTTTCGCTGGGGGCAAACAAATGAAGCGGCACGCCTGGCGAATACGCCTGCAGCGAAAGCGCAAGTAACTTCACGCCGACAAGCGCTTCGACGCGATCCTCGCAGCATACAGCTACAATGGACGCCTTAGTCAGAAATCAATTCTTTCAAAGCGGCTTCGGGTAATCTCCCCCGGCGCAACGGAGGAATACCAAGTTAGAAGAGTTCAATGCGGGTGGACTTCCCCTGCGGAGACCCGTATTCATGGATTTGTTGCGTCTCGTGGGATTTTTTTTGGCTTGATCCAGAGCCAACTCATTATGACGGCTCGATGCTCGCTAACGGCCCAATCTAGATAGCCTTTAGGAAGCACGGCTAAGTACCACGTCCGCCAAGGAAATTCGCTTCGACTACGCGGCTGTTGCCAAATTCGGCGGCTGCTGTGAGACTGTTCGAAAGAACTGACGAGCCGCTGTGATATGTCTGGATGCACAAATTCATGCAACTCGACAAGAACGCTGATGTGGGATAGAGCAGGTACAATCGACAAATCTAGCAAAGTCTTCTCATAACCCTCGACATCCAGCAGATACACGGCATTAGCATGGTTGGAGGCGATCTCGACTAAGTCGATCGCCTCGCACTTTCCTCGGATCGTGAGACGCTCCGCCACGCCATTTAGCATTGCCATCTCGGTTAGCAGTCGGCGACTACATGAGTCTGCCTCGAATGCGATCACAGGCGTTCTAGGGAGACGAAGGGAAAAACCAACAGCATAATATCCTTCTCCCGCGCCCACAACTACCACGACCGAAGGATTCAGCGTGCATATCTCTTCCACGATGGGGGTGAGTTCTCGTTCATAGATTCCGAGGAGCCTTGGGATGTACGCGCCGCACGCAGCAGTTTCCACATAACGCATTCCCTTGAACGGACCTGAAGCTACGAACAAACGTGTCCTCTCACGAGTCAACCGAATTAAATATCCAATTGGACGCCACGTCGCTGGAGTGACAAAGCGAATGACCTTCAGTATAAAGTGCAGCTGTTGTTTTAATCTGTTTTCAGTTACTACAGCGCGTCCAATAGAATTTACAGGCCAAATCCGCGCTAATCGCTCCAGAGACAGCCGGGTCTTGTCGACTTGGGCTGCGAATGATGAGAACCTTTGCTTCAGAAACGCGGTCAAGTTTGAAAAACTCTTTCTAAATCTGCTAACACAATCCCTGTCTGCTGGCCTGCACCCGGTTCCGAAGACACCGAGTTAGGTGTTTTGATGGAGCTGGAGGTGGGTCATGGAGAGACGAGACTTACATTTCAGAGCTTCATCATTAAAGTTATTGCGCTTCACTCATTGGAGAATGGCTCAGAAGAAGCTCTTTCTCACTGACGCATCAGGTAGCAACTGAATAGCTATCCGAGTCACCATTCCGCACTCTGCGAATCCCGACCGCCCGCGCTGGAACTCCTGTCACGATCGTCGCGGGTGGCACATCCAACAGTAGGACAGAGCAGGCACCAACGACTGCACCGCGACCAATCCGAACCCCTGGCCCGACAAAGGCTCGCGCGGCAATCCAGCACTCCGGTTCTACGGTGATCGGGGTGGCCAATAATGAAAACGAAATGTCGCTGTGGTCGTGCGTTCCGGCGCAAAGGTAAGCCTCTTGCGAAAGGACACTGTGCTCCCCAATCGTAGTCGTGCTGACGCTATAAAGCGTCGCGTTGTCGCCAATCCAACAATAATCGCCAATCATCACTGTCCACGGGAGAGTAACACGAACCCCAGGCCGGATCAGAACGTTGCGACCGACTTTGGCCCCGAATAGCCGCAAAACGAAACGTCGCCAGGGATAAAGCGCCTGCGGCGTCGGCCTTACAAAGAGCGCATCGAAAAGCCACCAAAGTTGGATAAACCAGGCCGGCCGTCCGTGAGCCCCCTCAGGCAGTCGAAAGCGCGATAGGTCCTGAAGTTGGTTGCGCTGCAATTCGGTGCCTAGCGCTGCCGGAGGCTTCGAAAATTCCATGCGCTGCGCGCTTTTCAGCGATCATCGTTCATGCGCTTTGCCTTGTGTAGATCGGCCATCATTTGTCGAGGCTCTGATCGCTGCTCGATGAAAGCCTAGAGGTTCAGGCCGTTGGCCCGAGGACGATCGAGCACCTCATCATAACATTTCAATAGCTTGCTTGCGGCTGCCGCCCACGTCAGATTCTTCCGAGCATACTCTTGGCCGCGTTTACCTATGAGTCTCAGCGTTCCGCGGTCCTGCAACAACGATAATATTGCATTTGCCAGACTGCGCTCTATCCGTTCCTCATCAAGGACAACCCCCGCACCCGCGGCCTTCACATAAGGCCACGTGTTTACCCTGTTGCTGATGACGACCGGAACACCCATTTGCATTGCTTCAGCGACCGTGATTGCAAAGTTCTCCTGCCGAGACGGGAGCAAAAACAACTCGGCTGAGGCGTATGCTCCCCACTTCGCGGCGCCTTGGAGCCTGCCAGTCATCATTACACTGTCTTCCAATTTCTGGGCTGTAATTGCGCTTTTCAGCGTTGTCCCAAACTCGGGGGTGCCGTCCCCGACAACTGTCAGCAGTATATCAGGAAAGATCCTTATGATCGAAGGCAGGGCTATTAGGATTCGGTCCAGCCCCTTTTTGAAATCCAGGCGTCCGAGAAAGAGGAGCTGCCGCCGGTCGCGTGCCCTGGGAAATCTTTCCAGAAACTCCGAAGCTAGTTTCTTGGCATTCTCGCATGGAGCATCGCCCCCGAGCGGAACCACGACGCCCTTTGGGAGCGAAAGGAACTTGATAGTGGCCAGCCGCGCCTCTTCTGGCGTAGTGTAGATAAGGCGTTGCGCAGCCATGATATTCTTGCGTTCCATGGCCCAAAAATAAAGCGCCTTGCGCCATCGCTTCACCTTCAATGAGTACGGATCGAGCATGCCATGGGGCATCAGCACGTAAGGTCGGTGATGGCGCGCACATTCTCGACGTACCATAACGTTAATAGGATCCCAAAGAGTATGCAGATGGACCATGTCAGCGGTACGGATGCGCTCGCCGAGTTGGTGGTGGTGCCGACTTAGCTGATGCAAAGAAGTGAAAGCTCTGGATCGCAAAAGGAAAGTCGTCGGAGCCAGTTCGTTCAACCGTTGAAGGAGAGTTCGTTCATCGCCATGACAAAAACGCGGTGTTGAAATTATTTCTGACAGGTGCCCAAGTCTGCTGGTCTCGCGCACAAAATTCTCGACGACGACAGGAGGCCCGCCGGCGTTGGGATGCATGTAGGGAATTACATGCAGTATCCGCACGGCAGAGCCTTTATCCCCAGGGATCCCGATCCGGTACCGCTCACCGCTTATCCGGATGGAATGCCGGAGGCGCACGCGGTATGGACCAGCGGGGCAGCCACAACTTGCCAAAAATCCAGAGCGCAAGTGTGGGTAGCATGAAGGGCACCATCGAAAGAATGCTGCGCATTGCGATGGTGGCACAAAGAAAACCGGACACGTAAAGCAATTGCGCGAACTGTCCATTGCTGTTACTACCAACGCGGTTCCACAGCTCGGCCGCCATACCAAATACCAAGCTGATAAACAGCACAGCGAGCAAACCACCCGCCATATAGGCTTCTCCAACAAAGGTGCAGGCGATGGTCACCCCGGGTCCTGCTGCCAGCGCAGTCTCGATACTAACGCTTAGACCTTCTGGCTTACCGGGCCAAAGAACTCTCGGAATCGGCCTGATTAAGGCATTGAACGGAATTTCGAACCCAAGAAATTCGAATTGGTCTGGAAATTTTTCTAGTAGATGTGATATGTTTACAACGTTATAGTCGACAAAAAAGGTATCATTGGACTCTGCGAACGAAAAATTGCTGAGACCTATTTTTCTGAACTCTAGCATATAGATGCTAGCGAAGAATAAAAGGACGAGCATCGGCACTGACAGAATCAGCACCTTCCGCAAAGTGATCTGACGTGTTGCAAGAAAATAGGCACCGCCAAATGTGATGACGTAAGTAACCAACACGCTTCGCGTGCCTGATGTAAATCCAAAGTAAAAAGTAAATACCAGAACGATTGTCACTATCAGCTTCTGAAGGAGCGTGTACTCGTTTGAGCGCGCGTAAATGAGGCCGGCAACCGGCGGAATGAGAAAAATGAGCGCTCCAACCTCAAATAGCAAGGCATATGCATCTCCATAACGTCCGCGGCTCCAAGATTGTGCAAAACGAGGAAGTGACATCTGCCGCACGGCTTCAAATGGGTCAAAATTCACGGCGAGGAAGACATGGAGGTAGCCCAGAAGCGCCGCCAACACGAAAAGCAGGAAAATATGGGTCGGTCGCACGTCGCTAAAAGTAGAGAGTTCATAAGACCCACCCAGATTGCGAACCAGATGCCTTCCGACGGCAAGCCCCGCAAACCCGATTAGGACAGCATCGGTTCCATTGACAGCGGCGGCGGGCGACACCAAAGCATCGAGGTTCGGTTGCGGGAAGAGAAACTCCGAGAACGTCAACCCGTAAAGCACCCAAAGAATCAGAATATCGACCCGGATCAGGCTACGGATACCTGCCCTAGCTTCAATGGCGGTCGCAAGCCCCAACGAAATTCCGGCACCTACTGCAGCAACAGTGAAGACGCTGACGGCGCCGTCGTCCGGTAAGACTATGCTGGTGAGCGCGAGCCCGCACAATATCACGGCAGTCGGTTCCAGCCCAGGCACCCTAGTCTCCGACCCAATCATGTCCTCTCAACTCTCTAAAAAACCTGAAGCAATTAAATAGCAAGGGTTCTACGCACCGCTAGCGCGAGGACCACGCGTCCGGTCTTTGGTGCAGAGGCTGTTGACGGGCGCGGTCCCCTGCGAAAGTAGCGCATGAAACCCCACGAACGTTTCGCGACCTCCATCTCGCGATGGACCTGCCGAACCCTCCCGCCAGTCCTCTCAGTCGCTCGAGCACTCCCCGGCCGACCCCTTTATTCGCAGGCGAAATCGAGGAAGCGATCGCGGGTCCCTTATTCACAATGCCGGATGTCGGACTGAGCCTTGTCACATCGTCGGTCACAAGCTCGGCGAGCTCCAGAACATTTTCTGCGAAATGTCGTGGACTATACCTCTCGACAACGCTTCCGGCATTCGCCACCATGCTTTCCCGCAACTCGCGGGCGAAGGTCATCATTTTCAGCGCGTGAACCAGATCCTCCACCCGCTCCGGATCGAATAGGACACCACTGCTGCGGAGTTTGACCTGTTGGCCTGAGCAATAGCTCTGGCTCTCGCCGGCGAACACTTCCGGGAGAAGATCCTGAGCACATCCAGCTCGTTCACTCACTATGACTGGGCAACCGCTCGCCATGGCTTCGTTGACGACAAGCCCCCACTCCTCCTCGATGCTAGGTAAAACGAATGCTCTAGCAAGAGCGAAGAACGCAGGGAGTTCGTTGATTCTGCGGGCACCGTAAAAGTGAACTTTTGGTTTTTCTAATGGTCCAACAAGAGACAGAGGGGGCGTTTCGGCTGTAAACTTCTCATGCGAAGCATCGCGAACTGGGTGCCCCAGTGCGGCGCATTGTTGTTTAAGTTCCGCTGCAAGTTCCCCGTCGCCGACAATCACAAGATCTAAGGCTTTCTCACAAACTCGACTACAATACTCTACGTACGCGGTGATGAGCGTTCCAATATTTTTCTTCGGTACAAGTCTGGCGACGCTTAGAAAGAAATTCTCCGGAAGACGGTACCTATCACGAAACTTATCGGCTTGCCCTCGGATGACCGCTGCTTCCTTTGCAAAGAAGTCATTCTCGACGCAGTCGTATCCATCCCGAATATGTGCAGAGCTGAAACCCAGCGATAGCAAGTATTCCGCATGTGGTTTGCCTCCGACGAGCGCAGCCGAATACGAAGATACAAGGAGCCGCTTCGCGAATGCCGCGAAACCGGTCTCCTTGGCGGTTGCAGCGTGGCTCTCCGTCATCAAAATTCGCGGGATGCCCTTCGCGACCGCCACTAGGCTAAGCAGGGTGATTGAAAAGGGCCAATAGCCTGCGATGACGACGACCGCAGGACGATGGACCTTTAGAAACCGCATCCAGGCACAAAGCAGTTCCCTCAAACTAACGTCTCCGTCAGAGCCGCTGCTACAAAGAACGTGTAGGTCACTGTCTGTGTCAGGGGTCCATTGGTGGCTGAGGCTGGGAGCCGTCATGGCAGCAATAATCAGACGATAACCTTTCTCCCCACATGCTCGGCGAAGCGCTAGAGCGCGCGCGTGGTGATAAGGACTGAAGCTAGAGAAAACCAACACAATATTCATGATTTGACCTCTCGGAGACTCAGGCGAATTATTGAACGCGGCGGTGGCGTTGTCGCTTTTATGCCGAGCGCGCGCTATGATGCCCCAACACCCCATTGAATACCGATGCGTCGGTTCGTACACGTGATGAGGACGTAGTTTCCGCACAATGGATGCCTCAGTGATTACCTCAAGACGATGCTGGACGTACCGCTCCCGCCGTGGCGAGTGCATCGAAGAATTTGAGTTTCTTGAGCCGCGCACTTGCGGTCTTCCTGGAAAACTCCGTTTCAATGGCCCTCCGCGCCGCCGTGCCAAGTTGACGCCGGGACTCCGGATCCGAAAACAGACGCGCTAGATGCCCTATAAACTCCGTGGTTGAATGCGCGAGAAGGCAGCTCCTTCCATCGATAAGCTTTGTACCTTCCAGTCCAGGTGCCCAGCTCACCAGCGGCAAGCCGGCAGCCGCCAATTCGATAGTTTTGATCTTGAGTCCTGAGGCCTGAAGATCGAGCACCGCCGCGGCGCTCGCCCGATGGAAGATTTCCCGCATTTCGATTTCCGAGGGACCGTTAATAATCTTCAAGAAAGGCATCAGAGACAGCTTCCGCCCGAAGGCGCCAGGAAACCGTCCCGCGATTATCAACCGCAAATCGGGAAGCATTCGAACTAGCGGCATAAAAATGGTTTCGAGGAAGACGGCCAGCCCCTTCTGTTTTTCCCAGGTATCGAAGCTGCCAGTCACGAGGAGGTTGTCAAAGTTAGCGGTGTATTCGCGAATGAAACTGGGAAGATCAAAATAGAGAGGTACAACATCCGTTGGACCCTGGCCGTACGTCTTTCCAAGCAACGCAGCATCGTCCGCAGTTAGCGTCAGTAAAAACTCGCTACGTCGCAGGATTTTTTTCTGCAAGCTGCAATATTGGCTGCGCAACCACGCAAAACGCACCTTCATCAAACGGCCGGGCTTCATGCCAATGAGCGAATCCGCGTATGCGACCATATCGTCATGTGCTATATAGGCCACAATAATTTCCGGGTCTTTGACAACCTCAATCAGCCAACTCGAATAGACGTGATCAAATATCACAAATTGCGGACGCTGTGCCGCAAGCAGCTCGGCAAAGCTCGCAAGTACTTTACCTCTCTGAAACTGCCGATCAGCAAACGACTCGGGACGAAAATCAAAAAGAACCTTCATTCTGCGCTTTAGGGACGGGACCTTTCCCGACAAAACGGTTGTCCCTTTGTGACGCCGCGGATATGCGCCTGGTTCGTCAGATCGTAAACAACACACGTGTAGATCCACATGTTGTGACAACAGACCGATAAGATTTCTGGAAACTGTAGCTGTGCCGCCGAACGATCCCCATGGTGTTACAGGGGTAACCATCAGGACCTTGTTTTTGATTGGATCGTTCGCCTCAAACAATGCAGCATTCCTCAGCAGGGATTGTGGTCGAACCGCAGGCAGGCAATTCACGTTCGGTACCAGCCAACTAATTCCTTTAAAACTTGGTGCAACGCTTCAGGTACAGGTTCCGACGGTAGGCTCGCAAGGCTCGCAGCGAATATGAAGCAAAGCGCCATGGCAACGGCATCACAGGTAAAGGACCGATTGCTTTCAGCCAGAGGTAAACATCGGGATGCGCGCACTCCAGTTGCGCCAAAAAGCTGGGCCACGGCCCAGCATCCATGGCGTTGTGATAGTGTATGATTTTTGCATCGCGCAGAACTGAAACGGGATGCACCGTCCCCGACCACCCTTCCATTTGGTAGTTGCACGAATGCGGAAGCGCGCGATACTTTAAACCGAGTCGGAATTGTGCCAAACCAAGTACGATCTGGTCGACATAATGGCTACCGGCGTCTTTGTGCACGACCCGCGCATCCAAGAGTTTGCGACAGCATTTCATGTATTCTTCGGAAAATCCCGTACAGCGCCGGTAGGTGTAGAGACCTGAATTCCATAATAGGCGAATTCGAAGCGCCTCTGTGCCGATATTGATCCACGGTAATCGCTCAATATCGATATCCAGAGTCTTCGCTACCTCTCGCCAATACGACTCTGTTTCATCCCCAGAGCCAATTGAGCCAATATTCTTGTCGGGCGCACAGGCGACGAACTCCTCCCCCGCTAACAATAGCCATTCATCCGCTTTGCCGGTGACCAACAGATCGCAATCCATCAAAGTAATGCAATCCGTAGATGCCAACTCCTCCGCCCATCTCAGCACGTACAGCTTATTCAGGTATTGATGCCATTCATAACGGTCAGTACGAAGGCGGCTTACAAAGTAGACGTCATATCTATCAAATGCGGATAATGTGCCTCGCGTCAAAGGTGGGCCCAGCCGCGGTTTGATAGCCACAATGGGTGCCTTTCCCAGATCTCCTCCCCAACGGCGCAGGCTTTCTATCAACCTAATTGCTTGTTGTTCTAGCTTTCCAGCTTCGACACAAACAACGACGGTCGTGCTCAGTCTACTTCCATTCATTTTGAGCGTTCCGCGTTGACTTAGCAGTCCAACAGTCCCTCGATCACACACGGTGTGATTAGAGATTTCTGTGCGATATACTACTGCTGCCATGTTCTGGTTCGGGCGCCGACTGTCCCGCCACATCTTTAATCGCAATAACATCGCCCTTAGATAGCAACCAGCGGTAACCATGCTTAAGCAGGTCACATCGGCAGGCCCACATAGCTTGCCGATCCAGGTGCTGCCATTCAAACGCTAAAATAGGAGGAAACAAACCGGCTCGGAAAGCTAGCTTCATGATCTCGTAATCGTATCCCTCCGTATCGATCTGCAGCATGTCAATCTCATGTAAAGAGGATTGCCGAACGACAGACTCGATAGTTAGGCACTTAACGGTCTGCGTCTTAATTCGCTGTTCAAGATCAGGAATGCTCCGCCAATGCTTTCGAAGTATGTCAATAGAGAACGAGGACAGATGATCATCAATAGCTCTTGGGGAAGCAAGGGTGTACAATGTGGTTTCGCCGTCCACGTGGCCCACAGCACATTGTAGGCACGTAACGGTCCGCACATTACGATAATTATTTTGCAGCCGCTGGAAGGGTTCTGGCATCGGCTCGACAGCGCAAAGATACCATCCACGACTCAAGACTAGCTTATGTATCGGGTCATTTTCGACGCCGTCATTGGCACCTATTTGCAGAACCTCGAAGCGAGCCTTTCTCCGCTCGATCGAGCTCGCAAGCAACCCGCGTAGATCAATTGGGCTATCTTCATCAAAGCGGGCGCGAGTGACAATGTAACCTCTCCGGCCCAGGAACTCAGCCAGTCTGTTGGCGGCCCATCGCTTCATAAAGCGTCCAAAAGTTGTCTGCATCGCCCCGATTATCAGAGATTGTCTTCGTCGCCAGTGAGACAAGTCAAGCCGCTCAGGAGCGCCCACCGACCTTCTTGTTGATCACAAACAGCATACCGCGACTACAATTTTCGTCTTCTCGGCTACTTTGCTTGAAATGATAAAAGGGGAGCCTGAGTTCCTTCACACGTGCCTCCAGCATTGCCAATGTGGGGAACATACTCGGCAGATTGGTGTCATGGAAGAACATCAGTCCATCGTGCTCCACGATGCGAATATGCTGATCAAGCCAATTCCCGCTGTTGTAGTGATCTGCGTCAGAAATAAGGAAGTCGTATGCATCCGTGGGTGTTTGGTGAACAAACTCTTCCTCGCTCGAGCAGATCACCCTTACACCCGCTGCTCGCAGCTCAGCCCCAAGCTTTGGCTCCAGCCCGTGGGTATCGAGCCAGTTGTCGACGCTCGTCAGTTGTCCAGTCTGGTTGTATCTCAGCGCATGGATCAGGCTCATCGTCAAGTATCCAGTGCCGATGCCGAGCTCCAGAACGTTCCGCGGCTTTTTTGAAAGGACGGCTCCAATGACAAAAATGTTGTGCGCGCAGTCGATAGCGATGGGGTTCCGGTGATCGAACCCAAGCACCAAGTTAAAGAATGGGATCAGCGGGTGGTCAGGCTCGGCGGAAGGTCTCAATCCGTAGGGCGAGGACGTCTCATTCGGATTAACGAACCTGGGGTATCCGAGGTAGCGTTCCCGGAGGGAGTCGTAGAGGTTGAACAGCAGCCTCAATGCAGGATTCGGAAAGTGATTTTTTACGAAACGTTTCAATACCAAGATGCCCATTGCTGCAGATCTTCCGGTTGGTCGCTATTTCAGGGCCATTCAGGGCCCAATACTCATTCGGTCGTCTCAGCGCTGGCATCCCAATGCTCGCGATGATCGCCCCACAGGAATCTAGTTGCACGCGCGGTGCTGAACTTAGCGCGTTTCATGTGGATGCCGTACACGCAGCGTCGTTCATGCACGTTTCCAGCTTTTTCAGCACCACTTCTGACCGGAACTGGGTGCTGCGCTCGACAGCCTTTTGCGACATCTGTTGTAGCAGTAACGGATTGGCGACCACCCACGAAACTGCGTCGGCGATCGCCGAGGCGGTCACCTCGTCAAGAAGAAGTCCATTTGCGCCGTGTTCTACGACTTCGCCGCAGTGCCGCGACGCAATAATGGGCAGCCCCCACGCCTGCGCCTCGAGTTGGGTTAGCCCAAACCCGTCGGAGTGGGTGGGAAGAATGAAGACGTCGGCGGCCTGATAGCGGTCGTGAACCGCTGCCCGTGGGGCCGACCCGAGCCAGTGTATTCTTGGATTAGCGGCCGCCAGAGCAGGTCGATGAATGCCTGGTGTGCCTATAAACCACAGGACCACGGGCGCGTTGGCTAAAAGGTCCGCCGCCTCGAGCATTTCCGCGATGCCCTTTCGCAAGATTAAGGATCCGAGGAACAACACATTGAGTGGCCGGTCTTCCGTAAACGCCGCCGGATAGACTCTCCTCGCCGTGTGAACTTGGACAGGTGGCTCAAAGGCAAGAGGGACGATGCATATCTTGTCTGCGCGCACACTGCTCGCCAATAGGGCTTCGCGCGACCACTGCGAGTTGACCACAATGCGATCAGCAAGAGCGAGCTCTTCCTGCCACTCGTGCCAGTAGCTGCTCGGAGCCGGATGCCAGTCAGGCTCGAGAGCGCGCCGCTTGCCATACAGACCTGCAACAAGCTTCTCCTCATACGGCCCTGGGTCAATTTGCCCGAGCACTGTCCTGCAGCCCGCGCTGCGGGCGGCTTCGAAAATGCGGCGCGCAGCATAGCTGTATGCGAACACGATCGGCGGCTCCGCATCATTCTGCGTCTCAAGCAGCCCCAGCTTGTTCAGCTGCAACACGGCTTGCTCCTGGAACCAAGCATTCCGTGACTGAATTTGCTCCCAATGGCTTATCCCGCCCCGAAGCCTTGCGCCGGCTTCGAAGCGACCGAGGGAGGATGTGAAGTGATAGACTGGCGCATCAGCGAGCTGCCTATCGAATCTGTCGCGGAGAGGCCTGAAGACACCAACGGCCAGCTTCTCGGTGAGCGTGCCCGGTGGGATCCAGGCGTCTGTTAGGAGTGCGGCAAGCCGCCCGCGCAGATGGAAATAAGCCGGCACAGCGTAATGCTCTCTGGCGCCGAGCTGGCAACAGATCCACGACGGGCCGGAGGCAGTGGGCCAACGCCGATGCGCCACGCGTTTCGATCGCTTGCTCATTGAAGTTGTCAATTGCCCACTATTTTGCAATCTGCCGGTCACCAAGCAGTGGAAGGTCTGGACATCAGTCGTGGCAGCGTCTACTACCTGCCGCTCCTGGTGCCGGAAGTTGGCGTCGCTATCATGCGGCGTCTCGTCCGACTGAATCTGAAGCTCCCCCTTCGCTGGGAGCCGGCCGGCGACCAGCTCACAAAGATACGCGACGCGGTCAACGATCGACTTCTCCGTCCGAGCCCTCGAACAGAGAGAATTCCTGCAAACGCGCCGGATCCGCGCGACAGCGCCGCCGGGGTGCAAAATCCGGTCGACCAAGGCGAAAGGTTCCCAATCGCCCTAGTGCGAGACATAAGCGCGTCAAGCGCGCCTTTTCGGACTATTTGTAAGCCGAACGTGTCAAAAATGCCCTTGACCGCCTTCCTCCAAAGTTTCGCCAACCTCTCTACTCCCGTTGCCTCTGATTGTCGGCTTTTGCAGCCCAATTTTCGGAGGGCACACCAGTCCTCTTAAAATGATGAAACTCTTTCAGCGTTTGCCAAGGGATAGGCTTCCGATACTGGCGATTACGATAACACTCGCCCGGTATGCTAAGAAGCCCGGAGCAAATGCCGCCCATTCTGCCCATTCGAATGCAATAGAAGACCTTGTTGCTTAACTGCAGAAAGCCCTGTCCCCATCCGATAAAAGGATAGTGCAAGAACGCATACATGCCTATGTTGGCTATAGTTCCCGAAGTGATTTCCGATGACTGATGATGCTTAAGTTCGGTGTCATGGAATACCCGCAAATTTCCCGCTCGCAATATGTGCCAGCCGGCCTCGAACAATTGTAGGCTCAGGTCCATTTCCTCCATCCCATACGCCACCGGGCGTGGAAGATGTCCGCGAACTTGTCGGTACGCAGCCACACGAATAGCGTAGCCGCATCCTATGTAGCTCGGAATTGGTACAAGACTTTTGGTGCGAACCTTTGCATGCTCATGTCGATGCCAAACGTTTGCTTCGAAGACTGCAACGTGCGAATGCTCTGAAAATAGTCGCCCTACCGAGGAGAAAAAATCAGTATCCACTGGATACGAATCATCGTCAAAACTCACTGCGTAAGGTGTATTGCACGCCAGCAAGCATCGATGGCGACCGCCGCCAGGACCTAACCTTATCGGCGACCCCAACACTGTAACACTCGGAAATCTCCGATTTAGTTCACGCTCGAGGATGCCGTCGGTCAAGTCGTTATGAACCCAAATCTCTGTCGGCTTGGGATCGCATTCTTGAATTTTCTCCAATACGGAGAGAACTGCCATCCCCCTATTGTAAGTGGGAATGATTACCGCGACGGGAACGGTGCTATTCATCGATTGTTAGGATTATGTCGAGCAAACCGGGGTTCGCTCGACAGCCGTAAACTCACAGGAGTCCCAAACTGGAAAGGATCTATCCCGGTGTGCTGAACGGGTGGAGGATGGCCAAGTCCTTTATGGGATGCGCCAATTAGAGGCGTCGAACCTCCGAAACCCAGTCCGACTTCAAGGGTGCGTAACGCACGGGTTTCGTGCATTTATAGCTGATGAATTGTGTGAAGTGAAGGTTATTAATGGTGGACAGCGCAGCGAGTCCTTCGTAGACCCTGCCAGTCCTTCCCACAGCCCTTCGGCTCTGGACCAGTTCCGGGAGCACGGGACAAAAGTCAGACGTCGCTCGGCTCAAGTCCGTGTACATGTTCGTTACTGTTCGCCGGGAAGCGTGATCCGATCGTCCGCGCAGGCACACCCGCCACCTTCTCGCCAGCGCGAACATGATGCGTCCATCAAAAGGACCCGCTCCGAGTTTCTCGGCGAGAAATTACAGTCTGCTCAAGTAATTTCAGTCGGCTCAGTTCTGTTTCGAGCACGTCAGCCACCACGAGATGTCCATAGGTAGAGAAATGCATGTCATGGGGCGATTGGAAACAGCGCACGGCTTCGGCACCGAGTTTCCGAAAGTGCGGCAGTAAGTCGATAACGTGAACTCCGGGGATCTGCTCAAGGGCATGAAATCGCTGCCAGTATCGACGTGACATGCGGTATCGGACGTAATTGTCATAAAACGTTGGGACGATGACGAGTGGACGATCTTCCGCGCTTTCCTTGAAGCGGCGGATGATCGCCTCCATGAGTTGCCATTCAGGAGATTTCGGATCGCGAAATTCGGGAAAAGGCTCCCATGGCGCGATAAAGTATGCGACTTTTTTGAGGAGCGACATGCCGGGCAAAGCACTGAGTATGGTTTTCAACCTCGATAGCAACGTGTCAGGAGTATCCGTCCTAATAGGCTCAGCGCCGGCCATCGATGCAGCGTACTCCTGGGGCGCAGAGACCTTCCGCAATTCAAGCCGCCCACTTAGCAGCTCGAAGCGCGGCTTGCTACGTAGCGTCTTCGAACCGGTCTTGGCGTCAAATGCTTCCCGCGCTGCAACCATGTTCCGCCGAAGATTGGAGAGAAACGGCATCAATATCACTAGATCATGCTCATACCGCAGGCCGATGCTTTCGTACAGCAGCAACTGCTGATCGGTCCCGGACCCTTCGAGCGAAAGATTGATAACCTCCAAGCCTGGCACCCGACGTTCCAATTGCTCGGACATTCGCTGCTCGTTGGAAACAAACTGACCCCCCGACATCGAGTCGCCGCAGAGGATAATTCGCGTAGTTCTCGGGGGCTTCATGAGCGCATATTCACGCGAACTCCGTATCCCCTGAGAATTGGTCTGAAAATGATACGTGCCCCCGCCGGGGCGCGGGAGCACCACATCTAAATTGGGAACATAGCGATAGCCGATGAGCGGATCGTGCTCGACGTACGCCTTGGTATCGAGCGGTTTCGTGTTTCTCGCGCGCAAGGATGGCGACGATTTTTTCCCAGGCACCATGGTGCTCACCAAAGGGTATAAACTTCATCCGGGATGCCTTGTTCCCGTTCGGCCGATGCCTTGTAAATCGCTCCAGAGACCCGTCGTGGCGGTCTGTACAATCGGGCAATGCCGCGCAACAATTGGGCCAGCGGTGTCGCTGCGTTCAGTTCACCGCCGCCCTCCGCGCACGATTCTTCGGAGAAATAGGATGCGGTATTCGGTTGCGAACGCCGTTCGATCCAGCAACTCTCCCCGCTCGGAATATCATGCAGGCGCAGACGGTCCCGACTCAGGACTCGATTCAAGAGCCATGCCAGGAGCAGCAGCGGATAGATGACGAGAAGCAAGGTCTTGATCGGAATCCGCATGGTCAGTCGAGCAGGAAGGATTTCTTATAGTTTTCAACCTCGGACGCGGATGCAGCCCTCTGCTCGTCTTTGAGCAGCAAAACATTCTCCATCACGAGCGCATCCATATTCGTGCCCATGAAGCATCGGTAGGCATCCTGCGGCGTGCAAACGATCGGCTCTCCACGGATGTTGAAGCTCGTGTTGACGATCACCGAACAACCGGATTTTTCCTTGAAACGCCGCATAAGTCGGTAGAAGCGGCGGTTGCGTACTTCATCCACCGTTTGCACGCGTGCAGAATAATCGACATGGGTCACCGCCGGGATGTTCGAGCGCACGATGTTCACGCGCTTGCGCAGGTCGGCGTCGCTCGTCATCAGTACCTTGTCCTTTCCGTTGAGCGATCGGCGATGCTTCTCCAATACATTCGCTACAAGCAACATGTATGGCGAGGGCTGGTCGAGTTCGAAATACTTGCTCGCATCCTCGTAGATGACGCTGGGCGCAAACGGACGGAACGACTCCCGGAACTTGATCTTGAGGTTCATCATCGCTTGCATGGTGGTGCTGCGCGCATCGCCGATGATCGAACGTGCACCCAACGCGCGCGGCCCGAATTCCATGCGGTCCTGAAACCACCCCACGACCTTTTCGGCCACCATCAGGTCGGAGACGCGCTCAATCAACTCCTCTTCCATTTTAAAAATGTGGTAACACGCGCCTGATTTTTCCAGACAGTCAACAATTTCTTGTTCGCTGAACTGCGGCCCTAAAAGCGAGCCGGATTGCAAGTCGCTCGCAGTAACCGTGCGTGGCTGCGCTAACAGATGATGCCAAATCAACAACGCCGCGCCGAGTGCCCCGCCCGCATCGCCGGCAGCCGGTTGGATCCAGACATTTTCAAAGGGGCCCTCGCGAAGGATCTTGCCATTGCCCACGCAGTTGAGCGCAACTCCTCCAGCAAGCGTTAAGTTTCTCATGCCCGTCAGTGCGTGAAGGTGCCGCGCGCATTTCAGCATGACCTCCTCGCAAACAGTCTGCACGGAGGCCGCCAAATCCATGTCGCGTTGTGTCAGCATCGTCTCCGGCTTGCGCGGAGGGCCACCGAACAGGCGATGGAACTTTTCGCTCGTCATCGTCATCCCGGCGCAGTAGTTGAAATAGCTCTGGTCCATCCAAAATGAACCGTCATCGCGCGCATGGATGAGGTGCTCATAGATCAGCCGTTTGAAGCGCGGCTCGCCGTAGGGCGCAAGACCCATCACCTTGTACTCGCCGGAGTTGACGCGAAATCCAATGTATTGGGTGAATGCGCTATAAAGCAGACCGAGCGAGTGGGGGAAGCGGATTTCGTGGGTCAGCTGCAAACGGTTGCCGCGACCCCAGCCGAGCATGGTCGTGGACCATTCCCCCACGCCGTCGAGCGTTAGGATCGCAGCCTCTTCGAAGGGAGAAGGAAAAAATGCACTGGCAGCATGGGATTCGTGATGATTGGCAAAGACGTAGCGTCCTCGATACTCGTTGCGGAGTGCACGGTCCATTTCCCTCTGCAGATGCAGCTTAGATTTGAGCCAAAGGGGCAGCGCCGTCATCCACGAGCGCAAGCTCTGCGGTGCAAACGCCACATACGTCTCTATCAAACGGTCGAACTTGGCCAATGGCTTGTCATAGAACCCCACGTAATCGAGGTCCGTAGGCGAAATGCCGCCTTCGCTCAGGCAGTATTCGACCGCGTTGATCGGGAAGCGATGGTCATGCTTGACGCGGGTGAAGCGCTCCTCTTGCGCCGCCGCCACGATCCGGCCGTCGACGATGAGAGCCGACGCAGAATCGTGGTACAATGCCGAAATGCCGAGGATGCGTGTCGAGCTCATCGGGGTCGTGGGTGGCTTTTCCATGGTCGAACCAGGCGAGTCCGGTTCGATCAATGGGCGTCGTGGACCTACCGTTTTTCGCTGTTTGTGCTCAACTTGATGCCCGCTGACTCCGTCGCGCGTGAATGAGCTTGGGTCAAGAGAGCCAGAACGGCGAGGATAGGGAAGGCCAAGACGTATCTCCAGTGGCCGAGCTCGATATTCCAACCGAAAGTCGAGCGGTAGAGGTCCCATCCCTGTTTTAGCTCGCCTTTTCGTAAGCAGGCCAGAGCGGTGGGCCGAGTGTGGCGGGCGAGGATGCGGTGCCGTTCCCGCGAGCGTTCGCGGCCGCCGGGATAGGTGCCCGATCTCTCGCGTGCCAACAGCCGCTGGGTACCTGAGACGCCGCTGGCGAAATCGCCGGTTTCGCTTGCAGGATGGCGTCGCCACGCCAGCGTGGCCGGCGCGACGACCCGCACGAAACCCGGAAGTGTTCCGATTTGTAGAATCAGGTCGTGATCCTCGGCGTTAAGCCGATCTTCCAGATACTTCACCCCCGCGAAGGCCTCTCGATGCAACACGCACGTCCCCGATCCGACGTAATAGGGGTAACGAGAAGATGCGATATGGTCGCGAAACCACGATGCTTCATACGATTCCTCTCGAACGGCGAGAAGCTCCGCCTCGTCAGTGAACTCAACGAATTTACCACCCAAGATATGCGGGCGTCGGTGCTCTCGTATAGCGCGAGCAAAAATGTCCAACGTCCATGGAAACCATAAATCATCGCTGTCCAACAACGCGACGTAATCGCCTCTCGCCTCCTGCACACCGATATTACGTGCCGCGCCAGGGCCGCTATTGGCTTGCCTTATAACCCGCACTTTATTGCCCAGACCCTGCAAGTAGGCCTGCGTTCCATCTGTTGACCCATCGTCGACTACGACAACCTCGTAGTCCGTGAAGCGTTGCCGCCGAACGGACACGAGCGTACGGGCCAGTAAATGGGCGCGATTATAGGTGGGGATGACGACAGAAAAGAGCATTCACCTCGCCCGTCCCGCCTCCGGCGGCAACCACTTTAATCGCACCGCCGAAATTGATATCGCACACTCAACCCTGCTCTTCTTGCAGTATATCCGCATTAATAGACTCGCTCACGGTCGCCCGTGGCTAGCCGCTCAGTCCTCGTCTCACGGAAAAGACGAAACATCGGCGTCCTTCCCCCAAAGGAACCTGGCGCTGAAGCTCGAATCCCTCAGTCTGGCAGATCTGATCGCGAAAGGCAGACTCGGGCGGCAGATTACAAATAAGTTTGATTGGGCGCGGTCGTTGCTCATACGAGAGTTGGATTTTATCCAAAACGTTCGCGAGGATCGTTCCCGCGAACGGATTGTTAAAGAAAATAGTGGTCGCGTCCGTTGGGACTTCGAACATTGCAGCATCGGCATTGACAATCCTGACATCCTCGCAACGCAGGTTGGCCCGGCACCGAGACACATTCTCGCGCGCCCGCTCGGCCAGCAGCGGCGAAATCTCGATCCCAATCACACGCTTGAACGGCAGCCTGGCAGCGAGAACCACCGCCCGTCCGAGACCGGCCCCATAATCAATAAAAACTTCATTCGGCGATTCGGGCCTCAAGAACTTCTCCATCAATCGAAAGTCATTAAATTGGGTCGGGGAATATTCACGCCGCTCTTCATGTTCAAGACCGAGCTCCTTCAGGCTTATAATTTCTCCCGACACAATGCCCAAATGCCTCTCATGCATCCGCTCACGCAGACGTCTCCAATACAGTGTAATCGTGCTCACCAGTCCGTGACGCCGGACCGATTTTATGCAGTTGCCAACCGAGCTTGCGAGCATCATGTCTCTCGCGGCATAAATTGGTCTCGAAAATGCTCGTCAGAATTCTCTGTTTCCTCGTGCGCCATCCGACATCCTACTCCGTGGTCGCAGCCACTCCAGCGCGACACGCGCCGGAGGGCCAAACGGCGAGTTGCCCAGCCGCGAGCGCAACGTCCGCCAAGCCCTGCGACGAAATGAACGCCACGACGGCTCAACCCTGCCGCTCGCCAGCGACGAGCACGAGTTCATGAGCCGTTCCTTGTAAGGGCTCAGTCCTTTTCCCAGATCGATGATTTGCGCGCCGATCGCTGGCGCGTGCTTTGCCATCTTAAGCAGAAGAATCAATCCGGGCGAGTATTTCGCCGCTTGCGGGTCATACGACGGAAACCAATAATGCCACACTTGGCGTGATCGCATCCCGAAATGCCCCGCTATGAGGCGATCACCGGCGTAGAGCAATGAAAGCATACCGGAGCAGCCATCGGCGTGCGTCGCGAAAATACGGTCCACCGCCTCGCGAATCCAGCCCGGCGCAACCAGGTCGCCCTTGCCGGAGTGCCGATATTGGTCAGATTTCCAGCCAAGCACCGTTCCAAGGAGCGCGGCATCTGTCGAGTCCGCTACGAACCGCAACGGTCCGACCTCACGCTCAATGCGTCGTAGGAGATTACCAATTTTTTTAATCTGCTTGGAGCCTGCCCCGCGCCGCTGCCGAACGTAAGCGTCGTAGCCCCGGGAAAGGTCTATCTGTGGTGATAGTTCGATAGACGAATGGAATGGAGCAAAACTCAACTGTGAGGTGGGGAGATGATCGAAATTCCAGGCAATCAAGCGAGTCTGTTTTAACAGTTCGCTCGGCAAGAATCGGAAATCCTGTGCGCAGATTAGCCCATGATAATCGGAGATGACCCCGCCGACCGGTTCCCCGATCTCCCGTTGCTCGCGTTGGAACGGAAAAAAAGCAACGATCTTGCCGTCCGATTCCAGGACGGCCACTTCGACATCATGACGCACCGCGGCAATGATCTTTGTAAACTCGGGGTGAAAATACGGACTAGAAAGATCGGGGTTCGCCTGCTGCAACCCGATCCAAACGCGTACCAGGTCGTTGCTGAGCTTCTGACCGGGAATAAGGGTAACTTTCATCCGTTCCGACGCGTCGATCAGCTTTGGCAATTCAAGCGCCGAATATGCCTGGCGGAAGTCCATGTAAAAGGCCCGACTTCTCGCTCAAGTTTCCGCATCAATTGAAACGGTATCCGGAAGCCTGATCCGCTTTTCTTGCGCTCGGCAACATAACGGTCAAATCCCCCGGACAGATCTATAATTGGCGACGTCTCGCTGAACTGAAGGAAAGGCTGGAAGGGTGTCTGCGACACCAACACATGATCGAAATCCCACGCCACCAGTTTGCAAGCACGCAACAATGCGAGCGGATCAAAATCCAGGTTTGGCGCGCAAATTATGCCGTGATAATCTGAGAGTGGATGACCGACGGCTCTTCCGACTGTTTTGCTCTCCCGCTGAAACGGGAAGAAAGCCGTTACTTTACCGCCGTGCTCGATGACGGCCACCTCCACGTCGTCGCGCACCGACGCGATGATGCGGGCGAACTCCGGGTGGAAGTAGGGGGGCTGGCCAGATCGGGATTTGCCTGCTGCAGTTCCGCCCAGGCGCGGACGAGGTCGGAACCGAGTTCGCGGCCGGGGACAAGCGTGACCTTCATGGACATGCAGCGCCACCAGCCCGACTTCCGTGCGCCGGATCAGTTGGACTTCGTCTCACCCAGCGCGCGCCGGGTTCGTTCGATCGCGTCGGCGAAGGATGTGACAAAAAACACCTCGTCAGATCGCACCGCGCGCCTTAGATAAGAAGTCGAAGTCAGACCCATTCCATGCACTAGCCCGCGCAACTCCCCGCGCAGCCGGCGGCCGGCGATGTTCAACGGCGCCGCGGTCGGCCATTCAATGTCGCGGATATCGTGCATGGCCTCCAGGGCAAGGAACTTGTCCCGTTGTCGATCAGCGGATAGCGGATGCGAATAGAAGCCGGTCGCGCAAACGCCGTCGCCTGCAAGGACAGGAAGGAGCGCAACGCCGGTGCCCGCCGGTCCGAACGGCCAGAGTTCCGAGCGCCGGTTGTGGACCCAGTAGAAAAACACCCGTCCCGCCGCCAGCCCAGTTGACTCGATCGCTTCGCACACTGCGGCGGTAGCATATAGATGGTCCGAGTTTGGATCCAACCACGGATGCGGCGTCACGATGATTGTCGGCTTGGTGTCCGTGACAATGTGGCTGAGGTCGCGGACCACCGATTTCCAGGTGCAAGCGGCAGCGGCGTGAGCGAGCGGCGAGCGGTTCAGCCTCCGCAAACCAACGAAGTCCAGCTCATCCCCGCCCTCTCGACTGTAATCCTGATCCGGATGGGAATACATCTCTCTCAACCGCCCATCTGGAAAACAGAGATTGACGGCGTGCTCCGGTCCCACGTCGCCGAACTGCGGGATCGTGATGCTGTCCCACACGCGCATCTTGGCGATAGTCGCGCGCGGCATTCTGATCGATGATCCGCAGTGGCTGCTGTGCCGATCACTGCCGTCCCCCGCGGTGAGCGTCACCACCATCGCATCGGAATCGGCGTAGAGTCCGAACGCGGCAATCTCGGCGTCATCCGGGTGCGGTGCAACGACCAGGACACGGTCGTCGGATGACACCTTCTCGTGGCACACGTGCAGGCGCGCCGATTCCCCGTGCCACGCAAGATTTCGACCTCGCAGCCGTACCCATCCCCCCGCCAGGCCGTTTGCCGCAATCAGCCGGCTGACATTGAGGAAACGAAGGCCACGAACGCCGCGTTCGAGAAACTGCGTGTCGCAAAAACCGTTGGCTGCGATTTCAAGCGCCGGATCGAAGATCCTCCCGGTAGCAGAGGCGCGAACGTCCAGTTCCAGGAGCCCGCTCGCCACGCCCGGACTCAGCTCTGGAAGCAGGAAACCATGATTATCGCAACGAACGGGAATTGTCTCGACTGTCGGTCCGACAAATCCTGAACAGCAGTTCTGCTTGGGGTCGTAGTTGAGCAACCGGCGATACGCGCGCTGTCGCGGCACGAACAGTGCCACCGCCAGCGCACCCGCCACCGCCGCCGTTCCGCCAGCGACGACGGCTTCGCCCAGGGAGCGTTTGCGGACCGTGTTCGAAGTGCCCATCACGATACGCCGCTTAGCTTTAATGAGTCTCCGAATCGGGCCGGACCACACCGCGGCGCAACCGTAGGCGAGCCTGTACATCGGCGGCAGATGCGGCCAGGACAACTCGCGGATGCGCGCGTAGTGTTCGCCGGGACCATTGATGAAAGCAATGCCCATGGCGCGGCGCGCTTGCCGCGTCAAATGCTTCCGATAGAGGGGAGAGCGCACGCGGTCGCGGTTCTTCACTAGCGCCCGGAGATAAAAATAATCGCACTCTGCCTCGGCCTTGGACAAGCTCCCCGGCGTCCTCTCGCGGTAGCCGACCGATTTGACGGTGTCATAGGTCCAGGTCTGATCCGCGATCATACGGATCCACAGGTCACTGTCGTGACGACGTCGTTGGCTCGGATCGAACATGCCGACCGCGCGTACGCGATCGAGGCGATAAAGCACAGTCGAGTGGCCGAAATGAAACCCGTTCTCGGTGAGCTGGAAAAATTGCTCGACGTCCATACCTGAGCTCGGCTCAGTCCGCTTGCACCGGAATTCCTCGGGCAGGGGCAACAATTCGTCCTGCAGCCCGATCCAATCGTGGTTCGACATAAAAGCCACGTCACTGGTCTTGCTGACCAGCTCGGCGGCCCGGGCAAGATGATTCGGATACCACACGTCATCGGCATCCAGTAGCGCGATCCAGTCGCCCGTAGCAGCCCCGATTCCCGCATTTCGCGCGACCGCAGCGTTTTGCGCGTTTACCTGCAAAAGCTTCACTGCGGCGCCGCTTCGGCCTATTTCTGCGAGAGAATTGTCCGTCGAACTGTCGTCTATGACAATTATTTCATGCGAGGGATAGGTCTGGTGCGTCACGCTTCGCAAAGCGCCAGCGATCCAGCGGCCTGCATTATGGCAAGGCATAATGACGGAGATGCGCATCGCTGTGCTACGCGCTCCACGGAAGCGGGTGGATCGGATCGAACGTTGAGTGGATGGTGCGCTTGCCACCAAACCGTTCCGGGTACTGCAGGGCTTCCACAAATTCCACGATGTGCAAACCCATTTTGCCGGAGAGCCGGCACGGCCGCTTCTGGAGAATCGCTTCGGCCAGTTCAGCGGGCCCGCGGTTGAAATCTACCGGTTTACTGGCGTCGACGAGAACCTCCGTCGGTTTGCGGGCGAAAGGATACCTCCACTTGAAGTGCCACTCCTCCTCGACTCCAAGCGCAAATGGCAAATATGTTTGCAACCATTGGCGGACGCGGTTCAACCGCCGCTCGATGCCGCTCAGCCTCCCACGTGCGGGAATGTGCTGAACGTAGACCGGTCCGACATCGTTGCGGACCGTACCGGTGTAGATGATACCGTCGTCACCAATGATGGTAAGGGATTTGTCCCGCGGTGCAACGAGGCCGCAGGTCAGGCGCGCGACGATGCGGTCGCCGTATTCGATACAGCCGACGGAGAAATCCGGCGCCATTTCATCCACGGGAATACCTTTATCCGGGATCTGGCAGGACGAAAAAGAAGTTACAGCTTTCGCCAGGCCGAAGAACGCAGCCAACCACGTCAGCACATAGCCCGCATGGATATAGGTGCATCCAACTTCGAACTCGTCTTTCGCCGGCCACGGCACACCGCAGTCGTTGATCCAAGTCCAGGGAGCTAGCTTCGGCGCGATCATGCCGTCATCGAAATTCGCGTGGACGAGACGGACCTTTCCGACCGCTCCATCCTTGATGGCTTTCCAAACAGTCTGTGCTGTTTCGCTGAGGACGCTGCAAGGAGCGCACGCCAAATAGAGCCCGTGTTCATCGGCAAGCGTCACAAGCTTCGAAGCTCGGCCAAAGTCCATTCCGAGCGGCTTTTCAGAGTAAACATGTTTGCCTGCATCAAGGCAACGAACGGAGACTTCAAAATGGCTTCGAGGGCCCAGACGTCTCTCTGGCTGACTCAATCACCTCGTCGCCCTCAATATCTTAGATAGCTTACGCCTTCGACTAGCAAAGGCGCCAGCCCGAGGGATGGCAATCAGATTAGTGGCCAAAGGCCAGTGATGAGCATTCGGCTCAATTAGCGGAAGCGGCACATCGCGCGGGATCTCCGGCGATGTGTTTGGCCAGCTAAAATTTATGTGCCAAAGCTCGAATTCTTCTACCGGAAACCAAGCTAAGACGTCAGCCGGTGTGAACCCCAAACGGTTCAATCCGCTCGGATAAACCTCAACAATAACTAGCGGCAAGTTATCAGACGCTAGCAGCGATCTGGCGCCCTTCAATGCCAGGGGCTCCGCGCCCTCAATGTCAACCTTGATAAGGGAGGGAGTTTTGAGATTTGAACGAGCCAGCAAGGCATCTAACTGTACGCCACTTACATCGACTAGCTGTTCACGCTTCCGATTTTCTGAAGGTCTCGCAATCGCGTGTCTTACCGGCTCAGAACTAGAGACGTCAAATTGTACGATTCGCGATTCCTCGCATGCGCAAGCGTGAACAGTTATAACGTTATCCAGTTCTAAGGCGTTCAAATTACGCACCAGACAATTATAGGTCTGTGGCGAAGCCTCGACCGCGAGTACTCGGCCACTCGGTCCGACCATCCTGGACAGCAAGGAGCTGAATAAGCCCACGTTTGCGCCGCAGTCGATGACATGATCGTCGCGCTCCACCCAGGCGCGCAGGATTGCCGCCTCGGACAAATCGTGGTCCTGATCCAGGTAGTGGTTGCACAGTTCTGGATCATCTCTATCTCTCACAAAATCAGTTCCGAGCCGATGCCAATAAATCACCTTTCCGGCACTCATCTTGAGTCGTATTTCGCGCAAGTTGCGTCTAAAGCGTCGACTGAATTGTGCAATCCCGGCTTCCCCACGAAGCACGCGCCATCCGGACGTGAGTTTGCGGAAAATCATTGAGAGCTATCGCGGGTACAACCCGAACTCCTCGCGAATCGACCGAGTGACAGGCCGACTGTTCAGGGCATGGCGAAGACGGACTCGTCTAGCGCGGAGCTCTGTCAGCCAGTGCCCTGACCAGTTTTCTCCAGAATCGGTCACATACACCGTCGTTGGAAAGGGGACCGGATGCGTGGGCACGCCCGATCTCCTTAGAAAATCAACTGTAATGTTGTGTCCCTGCGTGAGTAAGTAATAATCATCCGACGGCTGCTCCATTGAATCCGGCAACTCGGAGGCTGATACATATGTGACGCAAGACGTGCCACATTGCAGGTGAAAATTTCGCTGCTTTATCAGCCATCGAGAGCCATAACGGTGAAGCCAGCCGGTTTCGGAGTACCACGCCACATATGGCCTCTGTTGATCGACAAACGGCACCAGTCGCCGGCTAATCAGATCGTCCGCATCAGCTCGCATCAACCACGTGGGCGCAAACTCTCGCGCGAGCGTCAAACCTAGTTTTATTTTGAAGTACTTGTCCTCCATCATCTCGTGACGGTTTTGAGGCGTGGGTGTCGCAACTGACTTAACGATCAACCTGGAATCGAGAGGCAATCCGTCCGGCGGTTCGTTGCATACAAGGATAACCTTGAGTGCAGATGGGGCAGCAAGCATTGAGCGGATCGCACGCACGCAGAGTCGACGAGCAATCGACCAATCGGAGCAACACGCGCGACGCTTGAAAGGTACGATGAAGACAAACATCTTGTCCAAATTTCCTTAGAAGGACCGTTTAGGATCTCGGGGTGGAAGCGCATCGAGGCAAGCGCGCAGAGTGCTCTCCCACCCCCACCCGGCTGCGATGCGTGCATTCTCCGCGCCGATGTGCTCGCGGTCCGGCATGTTCCATTGCGCGAGCTAACACCTTTGGCGAACCTGCATCGTAGAGCGCATTGCCCGTACCGGCGAGGTAGTCGGAAATCCCCCCGAAGTTCGGAGCAATGACAAGGCGCCCGACGGATGCTGCGGCAATACATCGGCGTGTGCTCTCCCCATGAGGCCCAGACCAATGACGCCGCAACGTAGCACCGGCACACCCCTGTGGTCGGGACATCCGCGCAAGTGACGACAGCGAAGCTGTAGACGAGCTGCCTGTCATCTGTCGAACGAAGTTCTTTATGCCCGGCAGCCGCTTGCGAAAAAGTCTCTTCGCGAAATTGGATTCATGCACGAACGTTCGGTTGGTCGTAATGCTTATCACCAAAATTGCACAAGCCGCTCACAACCGCACTGGGAAGTGCATCAAGGCAGGCTCGAACGATCGCCTCCCAGCCCCACCCCGCTGCGATCCGGGCATTCTCGGCACCCACGTGCTCGCGGTCTGCGACCGCGGCGCGCTCCATCGCGCGGGCTAGATCGTCCGCGGAACTTTGATCGTAAAGGGCGTTGTCCGTGCCGGCGAGATATTCCGGCATCGCGCCAAAGTTCGGAGCGATGACGAAGCGACCGAACGTCATTGCCATGCTCGGGACGCCCGAACTCATGCTGTTCTGACGAATAACAACCACGGCATCGCTGGCGTCGAATAAGTTCGGCAACCCCTCATCCGGTACCCGTTCGAACACCGATCGCACACCATAGGACCGCCGCCACCGTTGCCATTGCGACCGTCGCCAGCGCTGACGCCACCTCGGGCCGCTCTCGACGTAATCCGCTGTCAGCAGCAGCCGCTTGTTCGGTACCCGCGCCCGGCGAAAGGCCAACCGAAGCAACCGGACCTCCTCCCATAAACGCAGTGTGCCGAATACGAGGAACACAATTTCGTCCGGGGCGAAGCCGAAGGCGCGACGGGCAGCACCACGGTCACGCGGGCCGGAGGGCAACAGGCGCTCATAATTAAATCCCAAGCGCACAACGTGGTTGCGCTTGGAGATCGAAGGATATTCGCTGCAAACTAGTTCCTTCGAGACGTGGCTGAAATGGTGGATGACCTCGGCGCGCGTATAGAAACCGGCGTAGAGCCGATGGAAAAGCGGGTTCTTGTGGTATCGGTGCGGATAGAGATTGTGGACCGACATGATTAGCCGCGAGCGCTTTGCCCAACGGTCGAGGCGTACCAGAATCGCATCGATCTGCGCCGGTGTGGGCGCGCGCCAGTCGGTGAACTCCTCCGGCCACTGTATGTGGATGACATCGAAGTCGCCAGTTTCAAGCTCGAAATTTACTTGGCCGCCTATCGCATCGAAGCCTAAGCTGCGGTAACCGATCGCAAGGTTGGCAACAAAGTCGAAATTGTTCGATGGAATGAGTACCCGCTTCATTTGAGGCTATTGCCAATGGCCAAGAGTTCTGCTTCAGCCGCCTCAACGAGGATACGAACCATTTCTGCAAAGGTCGTACGCGGCTCCCAGCCAGTTGCTTGGCGCAGGCGAGTGACGTCACCACAAAGCGGCAGCGGATCGCGCTGTACGATTCCCGGATTTTCGATCACAGCGCTCCTCCAGTCCAAGTCTAACAATTCCGCCGCGGTATCCACTATATCCCGTACTGAATGGGTAACACCGCTCGCAACGATGAAATTGGCCGGCGAGTCATGTTCGAGTATGGATTGCATGGCAAGCGTATAGTCCGGAGCGTAACCCCAATCCACGCGTGTGCTGAGATTGCCGATCTCCAATTGCCCGCACAAGCCCGCCTTTATTCTCGTCAGACCATAAACCACACGCTGGGATATGAACTGGCGGCCTCGCAACGGGGACTCGTGATTATAGAGTATACCGCTTGACACATGGAGTTTGTGAGTCTGCCGGTAATAATCACCGACCATCATCCCAGTAGATTTCGATATCCCATACACGCAGATCGGTCTCAAGGGCGTATCTTCTGTTTGTGGACTGTTCACGGGGATACCGAAGACGCGAGATGAACTGGCATAGAAAATACGCGTGGTAGGGCAACACTCTTTGACGGCTTCCAAGAAATGGATGAACCCCTGTACGTTCACTTGCCAACTGGGCTGCCAGACATCGGACCTCTGCAGGGCTTTGTCCTGCGAACTGTGGTGGTGCGCAGCAAAATAATACACTTGATCGGGGTGAAACTCGCCCATGAGACGTCGCACCCCATCCATGTCATCGATTCTTGTTTCATAGGTCCAATCGGTGCCGCAGGTTCGCAAACTGCTTCGACCAATCCCGACAAGCGCAAAATCTCGATCGACAAGCTGATCCCACAGAATGCGTCCGTCCTGTCCGCCGCATCCAACGATAACTGCACGTGGGCTAGCCACCCACGATCTCGATTTCGGGCAGCGGGAAGATCATTTTTCCTCCCGACGCGAGATAATCCCTCTCACGCTGAATGATAACGTCCTTAAAATGCCACGGTAACACCAGAAAGTAGTCCGGCTGCATCGCCCGGGCCTCCGCCTCAGGGATGATCGGAATGTGCGTCCCGGGCGTAAAAGCCCCGAACTTGTCCGAATTTACTTCGGCGATAACGGACAAGTGCTCCGTACCGAGCTGACAGAATTGTAAGAGCACGTTGCCCTTGGTCGACGCGCCATAGCCAAGGACACGTTGACCGTCGTCTACGAGCATCCGAATAAGGCGTTGAAGGTCGGCACGGTGTTTGAACACGCGCTCCTCGAATTGACGGAATGCTTGCGGCGAATTAATTCCCCAGTTATCCTCCTGCTGAAGCATCCACTCGACAATTGTGCTATCTCCCAAAAAACGCGCGTCTTTGTGACAAGTAGTAACGGCGAAGCTGCCGCCGTTTACGCTATTCATTTGGACATTGATTATTCGCAAGCCGTGCTGCTCGACGAGGCGGCGCACTGCTCCGAGAGAGTAATATTCTAGATGCTCGTGGCAGACCGTATCGTAAGAGTTCATCCGCAGCATGTATGGCATGTAGCTTTGTTCAAAGTGCCAAATGCCGGTCGGGGCAAGCGAGCGCGCAATGTTCTGCACGAAAGCTCCAGGATCCTCTAGATCGTAGAACATTGCGATAGACGTTATAATGCTGGCACGCTGATTACAGGATGTTTCGAGATACCGTTCCGCGGAAAAGAAATCGGGTACCAATGCGATGTCATCCGAGTAGAATTCGCGGAATTTCTCGGTAGTGGGATCAATACCCACGCGCCGCAGTCCGATAGTCCGGTAGCTGTTCAACAACGTGCCATCGTTGCTGCCGATGTCAAGCACCCAGTCCCCAGCACTGAGCGGGCGCATCCGCTCAAGACTGAGTGCCTTAGTGCGTAGGTGCCCGACCATAGAAGCGTTGAGTCCAGAGCGATACCCGTAATTTTCTCCGTACATTTCCGCTGGACTGTATGAATGTCGCAATTGAAGCAGGGCGCTATCGGGGCACCAGACAAGCTCAAGCGGTCCTTTAGTGATCTGCTGGGACGGGTCGCGCGGAAAGACACCAGTCAAGAATTGCTCGCCCAGATTAAGCACGGAAATCAAATGATTGCTGCCGGAAATACGACAGCGCGTGATCTTGGTGCAGCTGCGACTGTTAACAGTCATGTCAATTGGTAAAGCCGCTATTGTCTCGATGGGAAGATTTATTCCTCGAGATAGCTGGTCAGGAAACTCGACCTTAGCGTCATCGATGAATTCTGGAATTGGTTATGCTTCCACTCTTACTGCCGTGCAAAAAACCCTGTTGCAATAGTCGCGGGATGCCTTCGCCGTACATCAGGTGCCGGATCATACCATTATAGTGGCGAAAGCAGCGCCGGCCGATACCTGGCTCCAGTCTCAGCGTGTATTCGTCCGGCAACATTTCAACCCCATACCGCGAGCTACACAAAGCAAAGAGCGTCTGCTCGATGCGCCAGAAGTGACCATCGAGGATGCCTGGCAGCGTGAGGAATTCCTCCACCCACTCCCAGCGGATCGAGTGGCGGTGCACGAGACCAAAGCCGCTGTTCACACGGGGAACCAATTGGTGCTCGAAGCGCGCGCGAACTGCGTAGGGCTCGACGGTGTAAGCGTCAGCACAGTCCGTGTTGAAGGTGTTCCGGCAGTAAGCTGGGTCCTCGACCCGCTGCAAGTAAATAGTCGGCTCAGCAAAGAACAAGAGGTCGCTGTCGAACAGCCCCATGCGATCTGACTCGAGATAGGCAATGAAGTCGAAGACTTTCGGGGCGAGGGGGTTGGTATTACGGAATTCCAGGCTACGTGGAAAAGTCCGCAGAACCTTTGCGAGCTTCGCATCCGCTTCTTTGCGCCGGATGATCCGGGCGGCCGGAAAATGCCTCGCCAAGGCGGCGACGGCCGATTCATCGAGTGAGCCGTCCTCGTGAATGCATAGGGCATACTGCCGACCGCTTGCATAATAAAAGGACTTGAGTGCCCACACAAGATTGAGCCAATCCCCCGCAGAAGTAAGAACGTGAATCTCGCAGCGCTTGTCCGTCGTATCCTCACACGGAGCGGTCAACAGAATGCGCGGGCGCACCACGTCGCGATACCATGCCACGCGAATTCCATGGCCGAATTTCTGACAAAGCTTCAGCCACAATGCTCCGGGAGTGAGTCTCATGAAAGATTCAATCGAGAGACAAGGAAAAGCGATTGAAGTCGGCGTCAGCCGCGGTTAGCAGATACCTGAGCAAGGGGGGTCTAATCGGGGCGCGACCCTGATGTCGTATACGCTGGAGGCCGACGGCGGCGACGGCTCGTATCTGCTTGCCATTAGCCAACAGTTGAGAGCAGCAATGCTGGGCAACCGTATCGGGTGTGAGGCGTTGCGGCATGGCCAACGCCCGACGTGTGGCTTCCAGCCAATCGCCATTATTGACCAGGATACAATTCTCCCCGTCGCGTAGATCCAAATTGTAGACGTCGGGTTCTGTGAGGATGGTCACCGACCCGCGCACAATCGCCTCGACGGTGCGGTGGGTCTACCATTCACATCCGGGTGGACTAATACAGAAATCCAAATCTTTGCCGTATACGTTGAAATTGTCGCTTTAGAAATCTCGGCTTAGGATACAGCTCGACTATCGGGTTTGCGACATTCGATAAAGATCCGCCGTCGAATTTCTTGCGCGCCCATCCCCACTCGCCAGCGACGAGAAAACATTCAAAGCTGGGATGTTGCGTCACAAGAAAGTTGAAGACCTTCATTACCTGCGCCATCTGCTGCAACTCCATGGGCACAGAGCCAGTCATGTTCTTCTGTGCCTCCGGCGAACCGGCAATCGTCCAATTCAAGTCATCGAATAATATCCACTTGCCCGGCTTGAGAAGTTTCTCGGAAAGGAAGAAGGCGCAACCGTCAATCTCCCAGCTGTGCGCGCCATCGATGAAACAAAAGTCAAAAGAGGGCTGACAGACGCCATCATTGGTCTGCGCCTCGATGATCTTGAGCAAATGATCGTCATAAGAGGTCGCCGAAAGAACAAGCTCGTGATGCTTTTGGAATTCTGGAGAAACCTTGGCGAAGGTGCGAGCAACCCACTCCGGCAAGTCCGGATTGCGGTCGATAGAAGTGACTCTACCGCGCCCGAGTTCCGCCAAGGCTGCAGCCATGTAGCAGGCAGACGTGCCGATGCCGCAACCCAACTCCAGGATCTGTTCCGGCTTCTCGCGCAAAACAAAACTGTAGAGAAGGCGTCCCTGCTCCTCGCTCACCCCCCACGGCTGATCTTGCATCGCTGCGGCGACCTGATCAATTATAGCCATGACCTCGCAATTCCATTCTCAGAACACTTGTCGCGGCCCAGGCGCGGCAGCGCCCATCACCCAAATTGTGTCTTTAATATCCTGGACGTAACACGTCGCGATACCAAGCGACCCGCACCCCATGCCCAAACTTCTGCCGGAATCGCAGCCACAAAGCACCTGGAGTAAGCCTCACAGGGAGGGCCGCCAGATAGTTTTTCCAACTGATAGTGCATCCAATAACCTTTCGCGAAAGCTTCGGGCGGCGAAAACAGACGGATGTCGAATCGAAAACCATGCCAACCTAAGCAACCGTCGCCAACGTTTCTCGCCTCGCTGTAATGAATACTCCACCTCTTTCAGAAATCTAGCGTCGAAAATCCATTTTCCCTTCAACTCGATTCGTTTCGACCGGCTTACCGAGCAATCCTTGCTAAAAATATACGGACGAACGACCTGCAACAACTCTTTAGCCGTACGCTCGGGCTGAGTGGACTTTTGGTTTGGTTGCAACCGAAAAGCGGCGAGCTCGGCATCGATAAAGCCAACTCGACCTCCGGCGCCCAGTATGCGCAGCCAATAATCGTAATCCATTACCCAGAACAAATCCTCCCGAAAGGAACCGATCTTGTCGCCAATCCGCTTGGTCCAGAACACCTCTGGCTGTACGAAGTTACGCCTGTTCCACCAGACATCCCAAAGATCGAGGATTTCATCGTACCGCCTGATCGAGCCGGTGCGTTCGCCGACTTTCATGCCGTCCTGATCGACAACTCGACACCGGCCATGCAAAAGATCGACATCGGGGTGACGGCTGAAGCAGTCGGCAACACGCGCGAGGGCGCCATCAAGATAATAATCGTCACTGTTGAGATAGCCGACGATGTCGCCGGTCGTCCGCTCTAGCCCCTTGTTGATGGCATGCGCTTGCCCCTGATCCTTCTCGCTTACCCAATACGCGATCCGGCCCTGATATCTCCGAATTATGTCGGCACTTCCATCCGTGCTTCCACCGTCGATGACGATGTATTCCAGGTTGGGATAACCCTGCTGGAGAACCGACGATATCGTCTGCTCGATAAATTCAGCCTGATTGAAGGAGGGCGTAATGATTGAAATTCTAGGCAGAGACGGCATATCAGGTGGCCTCTTGCGAACTCGCAATTGTCGCAAGTGAATGACGTTCGGGAATGCTATCTGAACTTATGGTCATGCTGGATTGATCTGAGCAAAAAATATCGAATACAGGAGTCATCCTTTGATCCAACCCATAACTGTTTTGAAACCAGTACCTGCCCCCGATATCTTGCCGCGCGCTCCCAGGCCGCGTTGCCGATACCAGCGCCTGAATTCCGAGGATAATCGCTTCCCTTCGGACGTGGTATCAAGAAATTTTCCGAAACGTTTGCGGTACGAGGGCCGTTTGCGTGTCGCGAGTCTGTCGCAATCCGTATCATATCATCGCTCGAACGGAATTGCTCAGCAACGCGGACGGAATCGTTCTGCGAGCAGCAATCCTGCAGCCACCATCGAACAGCCACACGGTTTTGAAGGTGAGCACAGTGAACTGAGCGTCTCGCGCAGGTATCGGCTGCCGTTACGATTGGGAATCGCTAATGTGATCATCAGAAGCAGCGCACCAGAGACTTTTCTTTCGAAAAGCTACCCTATCCGAACAAAGCTCGGCATGGGCCAGTGCGACATCAAGATGGAAATCGTTGCTTAGCCAAGGCGTAATGACCGAGCAAGTTGGAAGCAAAATTACTGAGCTTAGCGATCAAGATATTGTCTTGTGTACCTGACCCTGCACGGCTAAATGAAAGTAGCCAAAGGACCACGTTTACTGAAACGGCCTTTCAGTAAGTTTACTCGATTTCTTATAGTCCTACGCAGCTTCCACCTGCTGAGTAGCCTATTACCTAGGTTTTTATCACGTGCATCCTTGAGAATGAGATAGTGCTTTTTGGTCTCCTCATAGGCTATTGTCATTTGCCTCAACTTTCTATCATCACGAACTGCATCGGTGGTAATCGAACCATCATGCGCTGAAAAATGTGCCAATGATTCGTTCACATATCCAAACTTTGAATGATAGAGCAGGGGAAGTAAGAACAACATCAAATCAGCGCCTACCCCATGATATTGGTGGGTAGCGAGCGGCCCGCTAGCTGTCATAATTGCTTTAACTGCTTCGGGTTTGCGGAAAATCGCACATCCAGGACTAATCGTAAGATCTAGCCCGAGCAGCAAGGTTTCTATTTTACTGGCTTCATGCACACCCGTTCCGAAGGAGCCCTTACGGTACGCCAAGGGCTGTTCATTTTCCTGATGAATGAGCGCAGAAGACAGTGAGAACGCACATTCTGACGAGAAAACATTTAAACATCTCTCAATGAAGTTCAGTTCAATCCAATCATCATCGTGTGTGAGGTGAACATAGTCCGCCGTCGCATGTTGGATGCCATCCAGCCACGAAAAGAAAGGACCACTGTCCCTATCGCGCCGCACATAATGAACCTTGTCTTTATAGGTCGCTACAAGCTCCGGGGTTTTATCTGAGCTGCCGTGATCACAGACGACCACCTCACACGTGACCGTCTGCGCGATCGCAGTCTCTATAGCGCGCTTCACGAGGCTGACGCGATTATACGTCGGAATGACAATGGATGCTGCATATTTACTGCTCATCGCATACCCGCACTAACTCGAATGCGAATTGTCAGTTGCGTGAAGCGCATTTTCCACAGACTCGTAATCGCGAAGGACCCAGTCCCAGTTTTCACTGAATGGTAAAGTCGCTCTGAAAAGCTTAAACATCAGGCCTGAGGTTAGACGTGAAATTGCCCGCAGCTGAACCCGAGTCAATCCATCCCTCGCAAATATGTGACGCCCATTGATTTCGTAATACGAATACTTTCGGCGTCTAGCTAATAACCCAAGAGCTTTACGCGAGTAGAAGAAAACGTGTTGACCGGTATCTGGGGTAAGATACCACCAAGTGGAGTCCTGCCCAGAATATATCTCTGTTGACGCAATGATAAAACGTGGCTTCGACTGGAATAGCAGATCTAAGGAAACCGATGGATGCGGCAAGTGTTCAAGGACTTCGAATGCCGAGATCAAATCGTAGTAGCACGCGAGGTTGCCTTCAAAGGAATGAGCGTATGTGGGTTTTGTGTGCTCATCAACTGTCTGTGCATCAAGACCACGATCACGCAACAAACGACACAGTAACCCATCTCCGCCGCCAAAATCGAGTATCGTCCGCAATCGAAAAATCTTGGCCGCGAGTAATATGAATGCGTAGTTCCCAAGTACACGCTGAGCAGCACCCACATCCTTGTGAGATAGATTTGAATTCGCATACGCCTCGTTAAGCCACGTTGGTTCTTGCGTCTGTAATGAACCACAATTCACACATTCAAAATAGCTGATATCTCTTTGGGCTAAACCACGAAGGTGAAAACTCTCAATGCTCTTCGCGCCGCAAAGTCGGCAGAGGTCCGTTGCGCTCATTAGCTTACGGTGCCACCGACCGATGAGGTGCTCCCCTCATCTTGAGATATTTCCCGTTTGTGCACCAAAATAGGGATCACAGGCTGAATCGAGGGTCCCTAGGGTTTGTCAATGAGTGAGTTTAGCGGCATTGATTCGATTTTCCGGGGCCAATCAATGCCGAGGCCGTACTCCAATGACTAGCATGCCCGAGTAATCGAAGCGATCGAGGCCTGTGCGTCGCATCGTGAGGTCGGTGACCTGCGGATATTTGGTAGTAATTATTGCGCTATTAGTGTACCAAAACTATGCGAGCTTCGCCGGCACTTCTCTCAATTCAGTTAACGATCCAATCCAGGATAATTGCCTGGGTTCCGCAGAGATGCACTTGCGCTCCTATCATCGTCCTTAGTAACTGGCTCGATGGGCAACCCCGCCATCATATCTTCGCGAGCAAAATTGCGGCAAGTGGTACTCTTTTGATCAATTGGCGGATAGTGGCGAAGGTCGCACTTTTCCGACAATCGTAATTTTGCCGAACGCCGAAATGATGGAGATGGGTGAAGCGATCCGCCTCAACGTGGCGCACCACTAGAGGTGGATGGCCAAGCGGAAAATCCAGCTCCTTGAGCGGAAGACAGGCGGCGCGCCCATTTACATCCGTAGTATGTGTCGCATCAGGCCCAACCCCGATATTCGTTACGAGATTCCTGACCGGAAGGCATGTCAACCCATGTTGGGTCCAACATGAGAACAGCCATTGATAATCCCAGGTATCAATCTCACCGCGCACCATTTGCTCAGAAATGTCAACCCAATACCTACCGAAACTGGGATCACCGTCACTCCACGCCTCAAGGTGTCCCAATTGCCGAAAGTCGATCCGCCTAGCGATATCGAAATCATAAAGGGCCCATGCTCGGCGCCACGTCGCCCAACCCCAACAATGCGAATACCGCGAAAAATAATAGCTATAAGGCGTAACATTCTTAGTTTGAAAATTATTACCAGAGATGCACATGATGCGCTTGTCGTGCCGGTATCGCTCAAGCAATTCGGCGCAATAGCGAAAGAAGGAATGCGATGGTAGGCAATCGTCCTCGAGAATAATGCCCTCTTCTTCATGCTCAAAAAACCAATCCAGGGCGCCGCTGACCGCACGTCCGCATCCGAGGTTTCGATTCCGAAATAACGTATTGAGCTCACAGGGCCAGTCGACCTCCGTCGCGATCCGACGTGCCTCTTCGCAGCGTGCGGCATCTCCATTGCGCTCGCGGGGGCCGTCTGCCGCAACGTAAAGGCGTTCTGGTCGCACGGCACGAATGGCTTCCATCACCAACGCCGTGGTATCTGGCCGGTTGAAGATAACAAACAGGACTGGAGGGGTTATCATTCAGTCACGCGTCAACTTCAGTTTCTTCGAACCGAGCCTCACGCTCTAACGTAGGCACTACAGCGGGTCCTGGCCGATTTGCATCGGCGGGATTTCCATAAGCGCTACGGATGAGCGAGTCTTTGTGCATTGATCCTACTTTTTCGGCAGCCTGGCGATGCAAAAGTTCTATTCGGGTGAACTACCAAACGCTGTCGTATCTGGCCGGATGAAGATTAGACCTGGAGGAATTGTTGTCGTGTCCGGCGTCGACGGCTTGCAAGTCGCTTCGAATCGCGAGTATATTTTGGAACTTGAATATCTCATAGCGACTGTCATATTCACCGAGTACGATCAATCGATCTTTTGAGACACGGTAGAAATCGAATTCTTTCAGGATCTGATAAAAGTCCTTTAGAAAGGTTCGCGATATAACGTTCATTTCATTAAACTCGAACTGGACGATTCCAATTTTTTGGGCTGAAAGCAAACCAGCAGCCCCACGAAGAATCTCTAGCTCATGGCCTTCTGTATCTATTTTCAATAAATCTATCCATTGTATCCCATTGTTTCGGCAGAAAGCATCGAGCGTTGTTATTGGCACGCAATGTGACGTTATTCTTTTCTCCCTATGGAGATCTGCTAGTACGGCGTAATAATGGGAAGCGTGGCTGCTTCCATCATTGAGCTCGTAGTCGTAGAGCCTCGACTCGCCGACGCTAGAGCTAAGACCAACATTGTGCGCAGTAGTGTGAGCTGACAATGTTGATAAACGCGCACTCAATTTACGGAAGGTGTTGGGATGAGGTTCAAAAGCTACGACACGCGCGTTCGGAAAATAGGCTAATACCTCCTCTGTGAAGTCCCCACAGTTAGCACCCACATCACAGACAACCGGCTCGTTGCTGGTGATATACTTGGGTAGCACATTTTGCAGTGCATATCGTTCGCCTGACACAACATTATCTTGGTACTGGAGAATTCCGTTAGTCTCGAAATATAATCGCTGACTATCAAGAAACCCGGCTATCGCCAGTCTGCTTAGCAATTCGTAGAGTCGATTTTGACAGAATTGCGAAACAATTCTCGTGCCTGTCAGCTTCCCCACGACGAGTCTTTCTGATCGCTTTAAGAGTGTGCAGCGCGCTTAATTTGCCCGGACTGCAGCTTGGCAGTTGGGGTATGCCAGGAGTGATCGACCAACACAGTTTTTCCCTCCCACCCCCTCGGGACATTTTTTCCTGAGCCGAAGAAGTCACGATCGTCGACTGTCAATTCGACCCCATCTTCGATCCAATCGTTGACCATACCATTTTGCTCAATAAAGAGACTTAAAAGGTATCTGCCCGCGCTAAGGGGCAGGCGCGGTATCTCGCAAATAATCTCCTTATAGTCTGCAGGAAAATAGGTTCCTTGAGCAGTTAATTCTGTGGAGCAAATAAATAGTGCAACCCCGTAGAGATTGGAAAAGCCGATCGACACTCGGCACGCTGCACCGGGTAAAATGCCGGTGGTCACAAGCTTAATTCTGAGGAGCTCGCCAGTGGTGGCGCTCGTGATGCGTCGATCTTTCGCGTCCAGAAGAATGATCTCCGAAAACCGAGTTGTGCCATCACCTTTTCGCTCAATACTTTCTAGAATTCTTTGGTTCGAAGGCTGACATTCGCGAAAGTAATCGGTAATTACGTTTTGGGGTTTTCCCTCCGAGACGATCTGCCCTGAGCGTAGAGCAATACAACGGTCACAGAGGTTTTGAACCGCGGCCATATTGTGGCTTACGAATAGCACGGTTCGACCACCATGGGCCACTTTGGAAATGTTGCCCAAACACTTCTTTTGGAACTCTGCATCACCGACCGCGAGTACCTCGTCGATGATGAGGATCTCCGGGTCCAGATGCGCCGCGATCGAAAAGGCCAGACGCACATACATGCCGCTGCTGTAGCGTTTAACGGGCGTGTCGAGAAACAGTTCTACTCCGGCGAAATCCACTATGTGATCGAGTTTGGATTTGATCTCGGCTTCCTTCATGCCGAGGATGGCGCCGTTGAGGAAGATATTCTCGCGTCCGGTCAATTCCGGGTGAAACCCAGTGCCGACCTCCAGCAGGCTGGCGACCCGCCCGCGCAGCCGCGCTCCTCCCGCGGTAGGCTCTGTAATGCGGCTAAGAATCTTTAGAAGCGTGCTCTTGCCAGCACCATTACGGCCAATGATGCCGAGAACTTCACCCTGCTTCACTTCAAAACTAACATCTCTCAGAGCCCAGAACTCCTCGACCTCGTCGCCCTGTACGATTTGTCTGCCGCAGAACAGGTCTGCCGCCTTGCGCGTAAAATTGCGAGCCTCTCGCCCGATTATATCGCGCAACGCCGTATAGCGCTCGCGCTGCTCGCTTTCGTGACCAATCACGTAGCACTTCGACAGATTTTCGACGGAGATCGCGATATCGGACACTGACTCTGCCCTCGTTCGCTCAGATCAAATCGGCAAAGCTTTTTTCCATCTTTCGAAACTGGCGAATACCCAGCCAGAGAAAGAATACCGTGACGCAGATGCTCAACAGGAACCCGGGCAGATAAATCAGACTTTGCCCGCCTAGGATGCACCAGCGAAATCCATCGATGACCCCGACCACCGGGTTCAAGGAATACAAGAAACGCCATTGCTCCGGAACGATGCTTGAGCTGTAGCCGACCGGCGACGCATAGAGGCCGAGCTGAAGCAGGAAGGGGATGATATAGCCGACGTCCCGGTACTTGACGTTCAACGAGGTGAGCCAAAGGCCTGGCCCCAAGCCGGCGAGCAGCGCGAGCCCAATAAACGCAGGCAACAGCACAATTTGCCAGCCCGGCAAGAATTGGTACCAGATCATCAGCGCCACGAGCATGATGAAGTTGATTATAAAATCGACGAAGGCAACTCCCACCACGGCCAGCGGCACGATCAGGCGCGGAAAATACACCTTGCTGATCAGGTGCGCGTTGCCGGTGATGCTATTGGAAGCACCCCCCAGCGCGCTGGAAAAGAATGTCCATGGCAGCATGCCGGCAAAGACCATGATCGCGTAGGGCGCCGTGCCTTCCGAGGGCAAATTGGCCAATTTGCCGAAGATGACGGTAAAGACCACCATCGTCAGGAACGGCCGGATGACAGCCCAGGCCGCTCCAATCACCGTCTGCTTGTAGCGGACGGCCACATCGCGCCAGGCCAGCACACGAAAGAGTTCTCGATACTGCCAGAGCTCCCGCCAATAGTGGCGCTCGGCGCGACCGGCTTTGATGATGACTTCTTGCATCTATGTCTAATAATTGGGCCGCGTCACCAGCAACCTAACGTGCAACATCCAGTAACCACATCAATGCCACTCCCAAAAATCCACTTGTCATGGAAACAGCGCGACCCTGACATTGGACGGCCAAGCAAGGCGACGGGAGGCTAGGCTGATAAAGTGCCGAGTGCGGATAGAAAACGGCACTGGAGTAAACCCTCCGCAAGTTCACCGCAAGCGTACTCGACTCGGCACCAATTATTTCCGTGCTCGCAGCGGTGTTGCCCTGATGCCAAAATACGTCGCCACCGGCCGCCACCCGCCGTACAAGACCCCCGCCGGAACTCCTTCGGCGTCTTTGCCAAGGGCCATCGCGCTGGAGCCTCCGCCATCAAGCAGCATCCCGTCCTTGGCCCCGAGATCGGCAAGTTTCTCAAGCATTAGACGCGGCGAAATATATTCGCCGACGGCCAAAAATAAAAGTTTGCGCTCCCGATCGATGGCCACCGCGGTTCGGGCATCTGGGCTGCTGCTGCTACCGGGCCAGACCTTGCCATCCCGCAAACCCACCCCTTGCCCGCCGATGCCCCATTTCGCCCTATCGAGCTCGGCCGCTGCCGGCGGCTTCGACGGCAGCAACTGCGGCGTTAGATGATCGTCGAACCACAGCAAATACGTATGCTCCCAGACGTGGCTGACGACATGGTCGGCCACCACGGTTTCCGCGCCGTTGGCAAGGTCTCCGGACATCCGCGGCCGCCAACCGGAATTTGACGTGAACAGGGTCGCGTTGATGGCGATGGCGAGGTGTTCCCTATCTACGATGTCCTTGATTTGGCGCAGGCGGTATTGCCAACCCTGCGCAATCGCCGAGGCATCCAGCGGGGTGACATAAAGCTCAATGCCCGGAGCGGTTAGATCAATGCGCGCCCAGTGGAGCAAGCCGCTACCCTCCCCGGTTGCTTCCAGCCGCTCACAACCATAAGTAATTCCGTTAAATATTTCGGTGGGGACTTGCGGCCCACTGCGGTCCCACCACACAAAGGCGCCGCCTACTAGTGCTCCCAAGGACACGACCAAGCGGCTTAGCCACTTGCGTCGATTGGTTGGCCCTCCCGTTCTTGGGCGTATCTCTGAACCGCCTGAGCTCAGGCCGATCTTGGGTCGTGTGCAAGTTAAGGCCGTAAACATTCGCTTTAGGGCTCGTGGGCGTCAGTTTGGGACCGCGCGCTCCCGCCGGATTTTGGGGCGGTGGGGCAGTACCCATGCTGGACGCGCGCGAATGGGCGACAAACGGATAGGCGGTCACGCTCGTTGGATTAACCAGCGGCGAGTCGAACTGCCAGCCGGCCGAACCCATAGGGGAGGGCTCGCTCGAGGTCATTCGGGTCCACCGGCGCACCTACCAAAAACAAAAGTTCGCGTCACGGCTGGTGTGGAGGATCCTTGCGAACGTGATGTTGCTTGGGGCGACGTTCAGCGCCATGCGCCTGCCAGATGGACGTCTGATGATGAATGTTGTTATTCGGTATAATATTTTTCGTAGTGCTTTCCGTAGGAATACTCGCCACCATATTTCCTGACGCGATCTTGGTTGACGCAATTGAGGACGACGCCGGCGACGCGTTTATGAGTCGACATTTGCTGTATCGAGGCCTCGACCAGCTCGCGGGGCGTTGAGGCCCATTGAACGACGAAAATGGTCTTATCAGCCAGCTGCGCAACGATAACGGGGTCGATAACCGGACCGACCGGCGGCGTGTCCAGCACCACGTAATCGAACGTCTCCCTTAGATGGGAAACAAGCGCTTTCATGCGCTCGGACCCAAGCACATCGGTTGGGTTTAGGCTTTTACCGCCCGCGGGTATGACCGTCAGCTTGAGATCTTTTTGAAATCTCAACGCGGCTTCGGAGGTCGTGGCTCCAATCAGTAGATCGACGAGCCCCTTCTCTCGTTCCAGCTTAAAGAAACGCGACAGCGCAGGGTGACGCAAATCTGCATCAACAAGGGCGACCTGCAGGCCTGAAAACGCGGCTGAGATTGCAAGACTCATCGCAAGGGTTGTTTTGCCTTCGCCGGCACGCGACGATGTGACATGGATAACCTTGGGCGGCCGATCCACATCCGACATATGGATACCGCTTCGCAAGGTGCGAATTGCTTCGCTGAACGGCGAGAGCGGATAGTGAAGATGGTAGAATACTAGTGGAACCGCCTGTCCGTCCTTGCTGAGAAGCTTGCTTGCATCCATCCGGCTGATTGAGGCCAGAACAGGGGCTCCGAGTGCATCTTCGACCTGCCGCGGGGTGGTGAAGCCGGCATTTAGCTTTTCCATTGCAAAGGCGCCGCCGACACCGAGCCCGAGCCCGACAAACAGCGCAGTCAATAAGATTTTTCTACTATTGGGATAGCTCTGCCCACCTTTTTGCGCCGGCATGATGACCTGGACCTCCCGCGGCCGAAAGGTCGACTGCTCGTCGGTAATTTTTGCTTTCTGCAGAACGTCCTCGAACAGGCTCTTGTTCACCGCAGCCGTGCGTTCCAGTTCACGTAACCGCACCGAATCATCGTAATTGAGCCCACCCTGGCCGGTCGCCTCGCGCATGGCCTGTTCGGTCGCGTCTAAGCGTGCCTTTGCAAGCGCATATTCGTTGTTGACTGCTTGGACCATGCGCTGCGTTTCACCGACGATACTTCGTTCAATATCCCGCTTTTCGGCGTCCACCGTTACCACCGCCGGGTGGCGGCTACTATAGCGCGCTAACAGATCAGCCTCGCGCTGCGATGCATCTGCGAGCTTACCGCGCAACGCCGACATGACGCCGGTCGACTGGAATGTGTCGGGTAAGGACTCTATAGTCTTTTTACCCCTCGCTACATCGGCCAGAAAATCCACGCGCGTTTTCTTCTCGGCGACATCCGCGCGTGCTGCTATTAGCTTGCTGTTTAGATCCGCAAGCTGCTGGTCATTGAGAGCGATGGTCGGGCCAGTGCGCATAAGCCCGTGCTCGTTGCGAAACTTTGTTACCGCTTCTTCCGAGTCGCGAAGCTGCTGGCGCAGTTCGACCAGGCGATCGCTTAGCCAACCCGAGGCTTGTTTGGCCGACTCAAATCGGGCGTCGAGCTGGTTAACCACATAGGCGTTTGCCACCGCGTTGGCGAGCTGCGCGGCACGGGTCGGATCCGTCCAGGTGATGGAAATGTTGAGCACCTGGGCTTGGCCGCTGCGCGAGACCGCTAACGCGCCCCGCAGGCTGTTAATGCCATCGAGAATGGACTCGTCTTGCGCCGATGCAGGACTTTCTTTGGAGGGCTCTGTGCTCTGCGGTTCCTTCGCAGCCGGTGGCGGCACTGCCAGCCGCTCCTTAACCACGACCCTTCGCAGCAGTGCGTCGGATCTGATGATCGCAAGCTGGTTTTCGATGAACGATAAATCGTTGAATTGATCATAATCTCTCGAACCGGTATCCGTTGGAGCTTTCCTAGGGGGCTCGAGAAGGACTTGGGTTGTCGCGGTATAAAGCGGTGTTGCGCGCGCAAGATAGACAACGGCGATGACGAACACGAGTGCCGTAACCGAGGCGATGAACATCCAATGGCGCCAGACGAAATTGAGATATTGGCGCAGGTCAAACTTGCTAACCGCTGGCTTAGTTTCGACGCTGGTGGGAACCCTAAATCCGGCGTTCATTGATTTGCGACCCGTTCTCGAGTTAAGGCTGAGAGAAATTTCCGACCGGAGATGGTCATTTGCTGCCTACGTGTAGGAAGCGCCTCTGGTCTTTTTCCAAAACGAGGCAGGTGAGGCGGCCGGTCGCATACGCGGCAGTGTCAATTCCGATCCGATTGGAGCGAATCTCTGGGACTACCGAAGGCGTATGGCCGTGCACAACAAGTTTTCCGTGCTCCGACTGACTTAATAGGAACGTATCTCGGATGGTGAGTAGATCATTGCGATTCTGCTGATCGAGCGGCACGCCCGGCCTCACCCCGGCATGGCAGAAGAAGTAATCACCGATAGTTGTTGAAATGCCCTTCTAGGAATTTCCGATGGCGTTCGGGGTGACGGGCCGGCACGAATTTGGCCGTCGCCTCTTGGGCCCGATGCTCAGCTGCGCTCATGCGCCCTGGTCACCCCGCGCCATTTCAAAACCCTTCTGGGTCCCATTTTTCAGCGCTTGGCCCGCGTAGCTCTTATGCCGCCGGGAGAAGTGCGGAACGGTGGAGCGCGACAGGTACCTCAGTCCCCATCATCGTGAGCAAAACGCGCACGCGTCCCGCGGAGTCGAGTCGCTCGAGCGTGCCCACGAAATCGGCAAACGGTCCAGACAGGATACGAACTGTTTGCCCCGTAGTCAGACCGGCATCGAAGCGCGTCAAATTGGCTTCGTCAGTGCGCGCGATGAGGGCTTCCACGACGCCTTTAGGCACGGGGACAGGCCGATCCTCGCAGGTGAACAGAGATGAAACCCCGACGGTGCTCCGCACTGATAGCCAGCGGTCGCGACCGGGATCGAGGATCAAGAACATGTAGCGCGGGAACAGCGGCGCCCGAACGGTCCTGAGTTGGCGGGCATGGCGAATAGTCTTTTGGATCTGCGGCAGATACGCCCTGAACCCTTGCGCTCCGAGGTGCAGTTCGGCCTTTCGCTCGCCGTTCGGCTGTGTGTGAACGAGGAACCACCTCTCGTTCCCTTCGAGCGCCAAAGTCTTTCTTGTACCGGGAACCAACGCCAGCCCCCTCCCCAGCTTGGCCTCTTTCGGCCAAGCTACCTGACCCTCGTCACCGGTCAAAGTTCCCGTTTATTTATGGCCAAATTACGAAGCGGCGTCAGCATAGTACCGTCGGCCGCGATCGGGGCCCGCATAGCCTAGAACCCCAGGCGTAGTTCGACCTCTTTCGGCGAAAGCCCTGTCGCGAGAATGGCGGCTCGGAGCTCGTTCCGTACCCGTTCGGATTTTGCGGAAAGAACGGCTCGAAATTTCCCGTATTCAGGCACGTCTTCTGCGGCCAAATCAATGATCACATGCCTTTTGAGATCTGGCGGTAAATCTTCCCATAGTGAAACGCCAAACATTCCGCGCTCCGCCATGACGTACCCTTCGTTGGGTCCGGTCATCGTCGACAGCACAAAGGATCCGAAGACCTGATCCATGGGCTGGTCCGTGATCAGTTGCAAACCCGATAGCGACAGCCAATCGATCGAAGACAATGGCTTCATCGAAAGGATTGCCGCGAGTGCCTCACGTCGGCTGTTGGCTGCCTTCAAGTCAGAAGGGTCGATCTTTTCCTTCAGTTGAGATTGCAAGGCAGCGGAAGCAACGCCGGGTACGGTAGTCCACGTATGGATTATGTCTGCCCGATTTTCAGAGGAACTGATATTCGCCATCGCGAGAGAGAAGTGCACAATACTCAAGCCCCTGACCACTGCGAATGCGCAAAACCCAATCAGCGTAATGGCCGTCCAGAAACGGATATCTGCGCGCATTGCAATCAATGGAAGCTGTGGGTCCGCTTCAACTAAGCAGGTGCTTCTAATCCTCGAGGGCTAATCGAGAGCTTTCGGATTGAGCTACACCCGCTCCCAGCACGGCTATAAACGTGATGGCGACGGCCTGCATTTGCAGGCTAAAGTCAACCACCGCATGGACGCCAAGGAGAAAGGCAACGCCCGCCGCCACGCACGGCATCATCTCATTTTGTTGCCGCGTAATCGCCCCTTTGACGCAGCGCAATGCGAGCAGAACGACGCTTGCCACCAGCATCGATCCGAAGAGAAGGCCCAGTCCTTGGAATACCTCCAGGTAGGTATCGTGGGCCATTTCCCACATGCCCGACGTACCCACGGATTGGTCTCGGAACATTGGGAAAACGTCAACGAAAGTCCCATATCCGTATCCCAGCACGGGAGCACCAATAATGGACCTCATCGCAATCGTGTAGACCGCCATGCGATTCTCGTCGCGGAAGCCTTGCTGCGTGATCTTCCCGACAGCGACATCGCCGAAAGCGAGAAACGCGGCCGCCACTAGAAGGGCGCCGAAGGCAATGAAGGCAATAATGGCCTGGCGCTGTTCCGCAAACTGTCGTTTGCGCGGCTTTAACGTGAGTGCTCCCAAAGCCAAGAGACCCAACGCCGTGGAAACGATCCCACCGCGCGATCCTGACATCAGGAGGGCAACGAGAATCACGGAGGCTCCGCCGAGGAGTGCCGCCCCTTTCCGTCCGGTAACCTCAATGAAGGTGGCGATCCTAAATCGAGCGGATCCGCCTACGCTTGCGAATTCATGACGATAGAGCCGCAATATAAGGCCGCAGATCGCGATGAACCCGATGCCGGCATACGCCACAAAAGAGTTGGGATTAATAAAAGTCGAAGTAACAAAATGAGGCTGCACGTAAGGATTGTTGAACCAAAGAACACGCCCCGGCGTCAGCGCAAAGGCGAAAAGCCCGTAAGCAGCGTAGGCACAACCGAGCGCGGCAATGGAACAGAGGAGGAGGTTCGCCCGCGAGGCATCTCGGCAGAGTTGAATGGCAATCCAGAAGACGCTCGCAGCCGTGATAAGTCTCACGAGGGCCAAGGTCGTCAGATCGCGATTGACACTGATGCTTCCATCAATCGGCTTGTCCAGCGCATCGGCGGCCATCTGCCATATAGGATGATGCAACCAGGCAGGCGTCCAGGTCGCATTCTGGATCAAAATCCACAGCACTACGGCGCCAAAGAGCGCAGCCGGGACCTTGATTTGCTTAATCGCCACTGGGTGGCGTTCGCCCCGTATGAGCAGCGAGATTTCGTAGACAACAACCAGGGCGGGGAACAGAACGGCATTCACGCCCCACGCAAGCAATACATTGCTACCGAACCAGAATGGGCACCATGCTAGCCCCGCTATGAACACCCACAGGAGTGCTTGGTCCACAATGGCGCTGCGGATCGGAAGCCGCGTCGTTGAGACCCCGGACGTCAGCACATCCATGTATTGCCACCCCAAGAGGGCGCGAGCGCACGGAACATCGGCACGTCGGCACTCATGTGACCGCGATCAGGGGGCGCCTGAAATCAGGCACGTTACCACCCTTGGGGTGAATTGCTGCTTCACCCGCCAGTCAGACCGTGATCCCCGCCGGTCAGGGCGGGGACGTTTTGGTTCACAGGTCAATGTGATGGATGAGGTGGCCGCGCTTCGGTCTCGGAGCCCCTCCCGCCCTTCCCGTGAGAGGTAACAGCTTATCGCCGATTCCGACCATATCTTGGCGATGCGCCATTTCGAGCCACGACGGCTTGGCGCACGTCTGCACCGGGTTGGACCGAAATTAAACTTGTCCCGCAAGTACTTAGGCGGGAATCTGCGCCTCTGATGCCGCCCCCCTTGGTCGCCGCCGGGAGGGCAAAAATGTTCCGCCCAATCCCCGCCCAACCCTCAAAGAGGTCGGCTCGGGCTCACAACAAACGGAGGTGGAGCGATTGGGGTGGTTCCCCCTCCCTGTCCCGGGATGAAACTGGGAGACGGCGGCTGCGCCGTCGTCGTGTCAAAGCCCAGTATCGATTCTCTACTGGTCGAGTACGTCACGTTCCCGCTTGCGTCGATACAAGCAACGTTGTTTCTGTTGGGATCTGTTAGCCGAGCAACCTTTCCGGTTTTGGCAATTTTGTACTCGGCTTGGCCCTCGACCAACCTCAATTTTGTGACGCAACTTTCCCCGGGCTTGTTAACCAGGAGTTCCACGGTTGTGCCCCGCACGCCGAGACTGCCATGCGGAGTGCTGACTTGGTAGGCGTGTTTAACTTGTGTGCCCGTAACCCATCGGAATGAACCGCGGGTCGCCTGGATAACAACACTGCCCCCAGAACCCGTCGGATCGTACACGAACTTGTCCAGCCGAACCTCTGACGTCGGCCCAACGCTCAGATTGGTTTTGTCAAGAAACACCAGGTCCGCCATGCCGCGGTTCCCGGTACGAACCGTCTGGTTCGCGTAGATCTCGCTACCAGCCGAAAGCGTCTGTGTGTTCCCGCCGGCGACTGCCTCCACACTGGGCCTTGTAGAGGCGGCCGTCCCGATCCGGGGCTCGGCGTTGGAAACCGTTGATTGCATCGCGAACAAAACCGTTAACACTGATGCATGCATCCATTTGTGACTATGCATGATCTCCCCCTCCAAACCCTAGGCTCATTTCCGTTCCAGTTTCCACCGTCAGACCAGCTCGCTCAGTACCTGTATGTCAGACCAGCCGTGTACATGCTGCGCGCAAAGTCGGAGAGCACCGCATCCGAGTGCACGGTCGAATATTGGTAATCGAGCGTCAGCAACAAGTTCCGCCACACTTCATAATTGAATGAACCACCAGCCATCCAGCCATTGTCCCGCCGATCGAGCCCATAGAATTGGGATCGGGTGTAGCCGACCCGAGCGCCGATCGACCACCATTGCGCGATATTATAATTCGTCTGCAGGATGGCATTGGTTGCCAGTAGCGGAACTCCGGCCGGAAGTGTTGGCGACAATGTCGTCGAAACGCCTAATGTCTGGTCGACCTGCGCTACGAGTGTCCAATACCGGGTGGGGTAATAAGACAGACGGCCACCATAAATCGCGCTGTGGGTATCGCTCGGGATGCCCGAGAGGGCGTTCAAGCTGTTGACAACGATAGGGACGCCGTTGGCATCGACCAGAATGCCCAAGCCGTTCACTTGATTCTGAGCCTGATATCCGCCGTAAATTTCGCCTCGGAACAAACTCTCTGGATTGGCGGACCCAACCCCCCCGGTTACCCTGTATCCGTTCGTGTCAAATGTGGAATTGTTAAACCGCTGGAAAATCCCCGACGATTCGGCAAAGACGTAAAACTGCGGCGTAACGTTGTGGCCGACTCGTCCCGTCACCCAGTAGTTGGTACCATCGAGCGAGGTCGAAAACGGATTACCGAGCGGCAAATTACCCGTACGGTCATATTGAATATGGAATACAGTCCCGGCCAGAGAGGCGAAGCTGCCGGCTTCGAAATTCTTCAAAACTGATGCCCCACCCGTGTACTGATTGTAGGCCGAGGGATTGACGCTCGGCGTGGTTCCAAACGGATTGAGAATGATCGGAATATTGGTCTCAGGCGATCCACTTATATTAGGACCTATTGCACCATTGTTGAAATTCAACGCGTTGGTGAAGAGGTCCGTTTGTCGAGTGTAATTGACAGAAAAGTTAAATATGAGATCGCGCATCGCCTCGTAACTGTGGGTGAGCCCCGTAGTAGCCGAAAGGTTGCTGGCGTCAAAAAACCGCGCGTCGACGACCCCATAAACCGATGTCTTGTGAATTCCACCATCGTAGAAACCGTCGAGATAAGGAACCGCCCGCGCACTGGTGCGAGAGGTTGGTGTTGGTAATGGGGTTCCCGATGGTTGCTGATCAATGTTGCTATCCCGAACCGCACCAACAAAGATTTTTGGATAAAGCTTCCAGCTGCCCACCGCTAGGCCTTCTCCACCAGTCGGAGCGATCCCCTCAGTCGGAGCGATCTCCTGCGCAAGAGAACGCGGGGCAATGCCCACGAGCAACGCCATGGACACGACGGTCGCCCATCCAAGCAGCTCTGCTCGCTTTCCCCGCATTGCCCCGCTCCCCGTGAGCGTCAGCGCTAAGCGACGCATCATACTTCCTATTGCCGCCTCACAACGTAGTTCCTAGGCCTGGAAACACTGAATTCAGAGTCGTGTTGCAATTTTATCACGCCATTTCATGGCGCGGCCGAGACCGGCTCGCCCAGCCTAAGCCCCGTAGGGTAAAAGCTTTATTGAGCCCATCCCGCTTAGGCGCCCCAACTGTGGACTTCTTGAACAGAGCGGCCTAATTTAGAAATCAGTAAGCAACTGGACGTTGTTATTCGTGTCGGGCACAGCGGCGGTTCGGGGGGCTTTGACGGCTTCTATGCGTGAGACACGCGGCCCACGATGACACGGCGTTACGGGCATCTCATCTACATTGCACTTGTATGCGCGCTTATCGGCGGGGCGATTGTGCTCCGTTACGCGGATCCATTCTTCGTCCGAGCCTTGCGCCTCGTCGCATTCGATTATTATCAGCGCTTGGATCCCGCCGCCTACGACCCCAACCTGCCGGTCCGGATCGTCGATATCGACGAAAAATCGCTGTCGATCTACGGGCAATGGCCGTGGCCACGGACAATAGTGCGCGACCTTTTGTTAGCATTGACATCCAAGGGGGCTGCGGTCGTCGCGTTCGACGTCTTATTCGCCGAACCAGACCGCACTTCGGTCGAATCGATCGTAAAGCAGCTCCCTCCCCGCGAGGCAGATGCAATAACAGCAGCTCTGGCAGGGCAACCAAGCAATGACGAGCTCTTTGCCACTGCGCTCAAGGACACGCCGAGCGTTTTGTCGGTCGCTTTGGCAGAAGGTGGAAGCGACACATTGGAAGCAAAAGCGGGTTTCGCCTTCGGAGGCGACGATCCGCGCCCATTTTTACTGCAGTTCAACGGGGCTACCCGAAACCTTCCAGAGCTCGAGAATGCAGCCCGCGGAATCGGCGCATTCAACTGGGTAGCCGATCGCGATCAGATTGTGCGCCGGGTCGCACTCATGTTCCGGCTTAATGAAACTTTCGTGCCCGCGCTCCCCAGCGAAGCGCTGCGCGTGGCCCAAGGGGCTTCAACCTACTTGCTTAAAGCATCGAACGCGAGTGGCGAAACGGCTTTCGGACAATCCACAGGCCTCAACCACATCCGGATCGGCGACGTCGAAATACCCACCGATGGAGGGGGCGGAATCTACCTCAAGTTCCGGCACTTCGACAAGGCTGCGTATATTCCCGCCTGGAAGGTGTTGGCTGGAGAGGTCTCTCAGGAGGAGATCGAAGGCCGGATCATGCTTGTTGGCACCAGCGCCCCAGGCTTGCTCGACTTACGGGCAACTCCGGTCGACGCGGCCGTGCCCGGAATCGATATTCACGCGCAAGTCGTCGAAACATTGCTGACCGGCAGATTTCTGGAGCGTCCAGACTATGCCTTGGCGCTGGAGGAAGGGGTCGTTCTTGCCTTCGGGTTAATGCTTGCTTTCGTTTTGCCGCGGGTCTCAGCCAGTGCTTCCGCAGCCATAGGTTTTCTCACAATCGGACTAATCCTCATCGGCGGATGGGCCGCCTTTCGATATGGCAATCTCCTGCTCGATCCTTCATACCCAACCCTCGTCTTGGGCTGCCTAACCGCAACCATCACCTTCTATACCTACCACAGCGCCGAGGCACAGCGGAGCCAGATCCGCCACGCATTTGGCCAGTATCTTGCTCCCGCGCTCGTCGAGCAGCTGGCGCAAACGCCGGAGAAGCTCGTGCTGGGCGGAGAAGAGCGGGAGATGACTATCCTGTTCAGCGACGTGCGAGGCTTCACCGCAATTTCCGAGTTGTACAAGGATGACCCGCAAGGCCTCACATCGCTGATGCACCGGCTGCTTACTCCGCTCACGAACGCGATCGTCGGTCAGGAAGGAACCATTGATAAATACATCGGTGATGCGGTCATGGGATTCTGGAACGCGCCGCTGACTGTTCCTCAGCATGAGCTCAAAGCATGCGCGGCTGCCCTGGACATGATCGACCGCCTCGCGGTGCTCAATCGGGAGCGTCAGGAGGAAGCCAATGCTGCCGGCCAGCCGTTCCTGCCATTTCGAATCGGCATAGGCATCAACACTGGTCGATGCATTGTCGGCAACCTCGGATCGGACCTTCGCTTCAACTATTCGGTTCTCGGCGATCCGGTAAATGTTGCTTCGCGTCTGGAGGGCCAGACAAAATTTTACGGCGCTCCGATTCTCATCGGATCGAGAACAGGGGACAAGGCCAAGGAAAAATTTGCGGTGCTCGAGCTCGATCTTATTACGGTGAAGGGAAAGACCGAATCGGAAACCGTTTACACTCTGCTGGGCCGGGAAGAGGTTGCCAGCGACGTCCGCTTCCAGGAATTGCGCAAGCTGTGGTCAACCATGATTTACTGTTATCGGAGTCGCGATTGGGAAGGTGCGTTAGAGGCCATCCAATTGTGCCGGTCAGCGGAGAATAATTTCGGCCTTGGGGTGCTATTTGATTTGTACTCGGCACGGATACAGGCGTTCCAAGCAAGTGCCCCGCCTGCGGATTGGACGGGAATTTTTGTGGCCGAAACGAAATAAAATCAGCAGATGTTTGGCCGCCTTGACGCGCCTAGCAATCGTCTCCACGACCAGCCTCCCAACCTCGGCTTTCCGGGGTCCCGATTGGAAGCCGATCACCCCGAAAAAGGGGGTCCTTTTTGCATGCCGATTCACATAAAAACGTTTTTTGAGACAGCGATCACGTCGCAGCCGCGCGTTTTTTAAGCAAGGCAAGTCCATCAAAGCGATCTGCCGGAGTTGGGCGTATCCCGGAAGGTCGTAAGGCTACAAGGGCACCTGCGGGCGCGGCATCTACGACAACATGAAGACGGCAGTGGAGACGGTCTTTGTTGGCAAGGACCGGCTCTACAATTGGGTGAGCCGGCCGCGATGGAGCGTGTGCGGCGTAAGCTCGCCAGCGCCGACCATGGCAATCGGCAGATGGTCGACATCCTCACCGCGGTGCTCACCGACGGGCTGCCGGCACTTGCGCCGAGGCGATCGCGCAGGGCGTCCATTCCGCCGACGTCGTCCTCAACATCCTGGCTCGCCAGCGCGACCCCGGGCCGCCCTCAACGATCTTCACGCCAGCCGGGCTGACGCTTCGACATGCGCCTGTCGCCGATTGTGCCCGAAACCTCAGGAGGACCATCTGATGGAACGATCCCAACTCTTCGACCTCATGGGCGAGCTCAAGCTCTACGGCATGAAGGCCGCCTTCGACGAGATCATGGCCACGGCCGTCAAACGCCAGCACGAGCCCCAGCGCATCATCGGCGATCTGCTCACCGCTGAGGCGAACGAGAAGCAGGCGCGCTCAAGCCGCGTTCGGCATCTTGCTGCGTCTCTCCGCCAACGAAAGGAACTCCGGCGCAAGCCATACCACCCGATCGGGATGGGATTGCTTTATCTTACGGAGATAGCTGCGACGAATTTCCTCCGCGGTGGCATACTGCGACACTTCAAGAACGCTCCACCACTCGTCTCTTCGGATTGCTCGGATTGTTTCGCGGCCCACTCATGTTGCCGATGCCGCCATACCAGCGATACTTGTAATCCAATTGCTCCATCAGCTGGCGTTCCGACCGGACGGCGTAGAACAGCAGCAGCGCGCTCACCAATTGCTTCGGCGGGATCGAGGGACGGCCTTCGCTTGCGTAGAGCTTCGAGAGGCTACGGTTCAGCTCGCGCAGCACGTCGCGCACAAGCGCGCGGATCGCCTTTAGTGCATGGTTCGCCGGTAGCCGTGCCTCCGGCGATAAACAGCTGCCCTTGATCCACAAATGCGCCCCGCATCCTCGGCTCCACTGATTCGTGATAGAAAAATTGAATCAGTGAACTCTCATTCTGGCGAGGGTTTTTCAGCAAAATGCTAACGCTTTTTTGGTCGCTCACGCTTTCTCAAGCGCACCCCGGGCCCACCGCCGTCCTCATCGATGAACTCGACGCCGGCGGCCGTAAAGGCCCGCTCGATCACTACGAGCGTGGCCGGCCGCGGGTCCACTTTCCCGGCCTCAAAGTGACGAACGGTTACGATGCCGACATGTGCCGCATCGGCAACTTGCTGTTGGCTCCAATCAAGCAACCCACGAGCCGCCCTGCACTGCGAAGATGAAATCATCTTCTAAGAAGGAACTGATTTGACCAAAAAATTCAACTGAATCGAAAAACGTATTGACATGGCACAGTATCTGATTTAGATAGACCTATCTATAACAGATAGGAGACAAAATGTCCAGAATCGTGGGGATTGAACGCCGTTCCTTCATCGGCGGCTCGGACGCTCGCATCATCATGGGCAGCGACGAAGCCGCCCTGGTGCGCCTGTGGCGCGAGAAACGGGGCGAGGTCGAGCCGGAGGACCTCTCCGGCAACCTCATCGTCCAGCTCGGGCTGGTGACCGAAGCCCTCAACCGAAATTGGTACGAGCGCAACACCGGGCAAACGGTCGAATGTGTCCAGCATCGGCTGCGACATCCGGTGCTACGGTGGATGGGGGCAACCCTGGACGGCATCGTCGCCGGCAGCGGGGCGGTGTTCGAGGCCAAGTTCATGCTGCCCTGGTCGTTCTCAGAA
>Ga0070699_100000203_pt1 | contig 58650 bp, 63 predicted proteins | sample KBSK1503metaG_FD_65473 | JGI IMG/M metagenome (GOLD analysis project Ga0070699, IMG submission 65473) | Corn, switchgrass and miscanthus rhizosphere microbial communities from Kellogg Biological Station, Michigan, USA - KBS K1-50-3 metaG | ecosystem: Host-associated > Plants > Roots >... | reverse complement strand
ACCCCAAGAAATCTGCGATTTCTCGGGGACCCCGATGAACCACCCCAAGAAATCTGCGATTTCTCGGGGACCCCGATGAACCACCCCAAGAAATCTGCGATTTCTCGGGGACCCCGATGAGTCGCCAGGAAGAGATCCGCCAGGGCCTGTTCGAGCACACGCTCAATGGGCATGCTCCGGAGGTCAAGGCGTTGACCGAAGAGGCGCTCCAGCTCGGGATGGACCCGATGGACCTCCTGTTCAAGGCCTTGATCCCCTCACTGGAGGAGGTGGGCCGCCGCTTCGAGCTCGGCGACTTCTTCGTCCCCGAGATGCTGATCGCAGCTCGGGCCATGCAGGGCGCGCTGGTGATCCTGCGTCCGCTGATCGCCGAGACCGGCGCCAAGCCCATCGGCAAGTACGTGATCGGCACCGTCAAGGGGGACATCCACGACATCGGCAAGAACCTGGTCGTGATCATGCTCGAAGGCGCCGGCTTCGAGGTCGTCGACCTCGGCGTCAACACCGCCCCTGAGAAGTTCGTGGACGCCGTAAAGGAGCACGAGCCGCACATCGTCGGTTTTTCGGCCTTCCTGACGACAACCATGCCGATGTTTAAGGTCAACCTGGATGCGCTGTCCAGGGCCGGGCTCCGCGACCGCGTTCACGTCATGGTGGGTGGGGCGCCGGTGACCGAGGAGTACGCAAAGAAGGCGGGCGCGGACAGCTACGCCCCCGATGCGTCGATCGCGACCCGGATGGCCAAGCAGCTGATAGGCGCAGCCGCCGCCCCGCACGCGGCCGCGCTGGAACAGGCGGTGATGCTCGTCGACCGCACTTTGCGCAAGGGGGGTCCCCCCTCAGAACAAGCAGGGGATTGACGCCGAATGGACACGGTACTCTCCTCCCGGACCCGCGAGGTCGTGATCTCCCGGGAGCGGCCCTTCGTGGTCATCGGCGAGCGCATCAATCCCACCGGTCGCAAAGTCCTCGCCGCAGAGATGACGCAGGGACGGATGGAACGTGTGAGCGCCGACGCCATCGGGCAGGTCGCCGCGGGCGCACACATGCTGGACGTCAACGCGGGCCTGCCCCTCGTAGACGAGCCTGAGCTTCTGGTGGCGGCCATACGGACGATCATGCAGGTGACCGACGCTCCGATATGCATCGACTCTTCGGTGGTCGAAGCGCTGGAGGCCGCACTGGACGTCTACGAGGGCAAGGCGCTCGTCAACTCGGTGACCGGCGAGGAGGAGCGGCTCGAGCGGATTCTGCCACTGGTCAAGAAGCACGGCGCCGCAGTCATCGGGATGGCCAACGACGAGACAGGCATTTCCATGGTCCCGGAGGAGCGTCTTGCCATCGCGAGACGGATCGTCGAGCGCGCGGGCGACTACGGGATCCGACGCGAAGACGTCGTCATCGACCCCATCGCGATGACCGTCGCCGCGGATCCCCAGGCGGGCCTGGTAACGCTCGAGACCATGCGCCGGATCCGCGACGAGCTTGGCAACAACATGACCTGCGGCGCCTCCAACATCTCGTTCGGCCTGCCCGACCGGGGCAGCCTGAACGCCACCTTCCTGCCCCTCGCGATGTATGCCGGCTTGACCTGCGCCATCACAAACCCGCTCGTCCCCGAGATCCGCAAAGCCGTGCTCGCCGGCGACCTGCTCCTGGGTCGCGACGAATACGCCATGCGCTGGATCGCCGACTTCCGCGCCGAACGTGCGCGCGCCATGAGCCAGACTGGCGCCGTGTCGCCATGATCCAGCGCAAGCTGGAGGTCAACTATCAGCCGTTCGATCGCGGCACGCGAGTTCCCCCGGGCACGACGCTGTTCAGCGCCGCGCACTGGATCGGCCTGCCCATCGACTCCACCTGTGGAGGTCGCGGCACCTGCGGGAAGTGCAAGGTGCAGGTGCTGAACGGCCAGGCCGAGGTCACCACCGCGGACCGGCGGCTGCTGCGACAGACCGAGCTCGACGGCGGCTGGCGCCTCTCGTGCCAGGCGCGCGTCAACCAGGACACGACCTGCGTCGTGCCCCAGCTGCTGCGGGTGCCAAAGGCGGCCACGATGGGCTTCGGCCGTCTGGTACTGGTCGACCCCAACGTGCGCAAGGTATTCGTAGAGCTTGCGGAGCCCACACTGCACGACCAGCGAAGCGACGTCGCCAGGCTGCGCGACGCCATGACCGCGGAAGGGCATGACATGAAGGCGGGCCTCGCAGTGCTGGCCACCCTCCCGACCGTCCTCCGAGATGCGGAGTTCAAGGTCACAGCGGTGCTGGCAGGAGACGAGCTGATTGCCGTCGAGCCGGCCGACACCCGCGACGAGAGCTACGGCGTCGCGTTCGACCTCGGGACCACGACGCTGGTGGGAACGCTCATGAACCTGCGCACCGGCATGGCGGTGGCCGTTCGGTCTGCTCTCAACGGCCAGGCCGGGTTCGGGGCGGACGTGATCTCCCGGATCAGCCACGCCATGGAGGGCCCGGCAGCGGTGCGCGAGCTTCAGGCCGCCGTCATGGCCACGATGAACGAGATCCTGAGCGGGCTCTACGCGGAGGCCTCGGTCAGCCGGGACCGGGTCTACGAGGCGGTCGTGGTCGGCAACGCGACAATGCTCCACCTCCTCATGGGAGTGGATCCAATCCCGATCGCGGTCATGCCGTTCACGCCCGCTTTCCTGGAACCGGTGACCGTCGGCGCCGGCGAGGTCGGGCTGGACATCCATAGGGGAGGCAAGGTCCAGACCCTGCCCTCGATCGGCGCCTACGTGGGCGCCGACATCGCCGGCGGTGTCCTCGCCACGGGCATCGCCCGAGACGACAAGCTCCGCGTGTTCATCGACGTGGGCACCAACGGGGAGATCGTGCTGGGCTCATCGCAGCGGCTGCTGGCGACCGCGGCTCCGGCCGGCCCCGCCTTCGAGGGGAGCCAGATCCGCTGCGGTATGCGCGCCACCGACGGGGCGATCGAGGGCGTTCAACTCGGTGACTCAGTCGAGCTGCAGGTGATCGGCGGAGACATTCCCGCCACCGGGATCTGCGGCTCCGGGCTGGTGGACGCCGTCGCCCAACTGCTTCTGTCGGGCCTGCTCGACTACTCGGGGCGGCTGAAGACGCCTGATCACGTGCCGACGCATCCGCTGGCCGGCCGCCTGATCGAGGTGGACGGCATGCGCGCCTTCCAGCTGGCGGAGGGCGTCTACCTCACCCAGCGCGATATCCGCGAGCTGCAGTTCGCCAAGGGTTCCATAGCCACCGGGATCCAGGTGCTGATGGGCATCCTGGGCGTGAGCGCGAACGATATCGACGAGGTCCTGCTCGGGGGATCGTTCGGCTCCTACCTGAACCCTGAGAGCGCGAAAGTGATCGGCCTGGTTCCGCCGGTCGACGTCGACCGGATCATCTCGGTCGGCAACACCGCCGGCGAGGGGGCCAAGATCTCGCTGCTCTCTTATCGCGAGCGCCAGGTCGCGTTCGACCTCCCTGCGGTCGTGGAGTACGTCGAGCTCTCGGGACGCGCGGATTTCAACGACACGTTCGTGGCCGTGCTGCGCTTCCCCGAGCTGGAGGCGGTCGGGTGAGAGCCTCCACCGCCCTGGTCATCTGTGGTGCGCTGGGCAGGGAGGTCAAGGACATCGCCGACCGCAGGAACTGGGACGTCGACGTGTACGGTGTTTCCGCTCTGCATCACCTCTACCCTGAACGGATCGTTGAAGAGGTCGGCTCCAGCCTCCGCAAGCTCAAGCCGCGCTACGAGCGTCTGGTCGTCGTCTACGGCGACTGCGGCACCGGCGGGCGTCTCGACCCGGTGCTGGACGAGGTCGGCGCCCTGCGCCTGCGGGGACCCCACTGCTACGAGATGTTCGCCGGGGCGCAGGAGTTCGAGCGCCTGATGGACGAGCAGCCCGGGACGTTCTTCCTCACCGACTGGCTGGTGCGAAGCTTCGAGCGGGCGGTGGTCAGGGGCCTGGGCCTCGATCGCTACCCCGACCTCCGGACCGCCCTGTTCGCGAACTACCAGCGCCTCATCTATCTGCGCCAGTTTCCCAGCGACGGGCTGCTGACGAAGGCGCACGCCATCGCGGCCTACCTGGAGCTGCCGCTGGAGGTCCGCGATGTCGGCCTCGGTGAGCTGGAGGCACGGCTGGCCGAACTCGTCGAGGTGGCCTGACGGTGGCGCGCTGCCAGGTGATGTTCTGGAAGCACATCCCCTCACAGGTGAAGGCCTGGGCGGAGGGCGGTGCCGAGGTCAAGCGGATGCTGCCGGGACGCTTCCAGGCGGCCATCGACGCCTATGCCATGCAGGACGGCTCGACCGACATGGACCGCTACCTCGACGGCTGGCACTGGGGTCCCGAGCAGGAGCGGAGCGGCTCGCCCGAAACGGTGGCCGACGCGCTCGTCGCGGAGCTTGACGCCGACTACCCGCGGGCTCGCCTCATGACGCCAGGGCCAGAGGAGCGGTGACACCGCCCACCGAGCTGCCGGAGCATCCTGACTGGCTGTGGCGGAACCCCGACCCGCGACCCTCGTACGACGTGGTTATCATCGGCGCCGGCGGCCATGGGTTGGCTACCGCCTACTACCTGGCCAGGAACCACGGCATAACCGACGTGGCCGTCCTGGAGCGCAGCTGGCTGGCCGGCGGCAACATGGCGCGGAACACGACCATCATTCGATCGAACTACCTCTGGGATGAGAGCGCGGCAATCTACGAGCACGCGCTCAAGCTGTGGGAGGGTCTGGCCGAGGAACTGGACTACGACATCCTCCTCAGCCAGCGCGGAGTGCTGAACCTCGCCCACTCGCTGCAGGAGGTTCGCGACAGCGTGCGCCGGGTGAACGCCAACCGGCTCAGTGGTATTGACGCTGAATGGTTGTCGCCCGAGGAAGTCCGAGCCATCTGCCCGATCGTCAACATCTCCGAAGACGTCCGCTACCCGGTGTTAGGCGCCACCTATCAACCGCGAGGGGGCATCGCCAAGCACGACCACGTCGCGTGGGCGTACGCACGCGCCGCTGACCGGCTCGGAGTCGACCTTGTACAGCACTGCGAGGTCACAGGCTTCGAGGTTCGTGCCGGCGGCGTGGTGGGTGTCCAGACCAGCCGCGGCCCGATCGCCGCGGGCAAGGTCGCTCTCTGTGCCGCCGGCCACAGCTCAGTCCTGGCCGCCATGGTCGGCCTTCGACTGCCGATCCAGAGCCATCCGCTGCAGGCGCTGGTCTCGGAGCTGCTCGAGCCCGTCCACCGCTGTGTGGTGATGTCCAACGCGGTCCACGTGTACGTCAGTCAGGCGCACAAGGGAGAGCTGGTCATGGGCGCCGGCATCGACGCCTTCAACTCTTACGCTCAGCGTGGATCGTTCCACATCATCGAGCGCCAGCTGGCCGCTGCGGTTGACCTGTTCCCAATCTTTGCAAACGCTCACGTGCTGCGAACCTGGGGCGGCATCGTGGACGTTGCGCCCGACGCCTCCCCCATCCTCGGTCTCACGCCGCTCGAACGCCTCTACATCAACTGCGGCTGGGGCACGGGTGGATTCAAGGCCACCCCGGCCTCGGGCTGGACGTACGCACACACGATCGCCAATGACGCACCCCACGAGCTGAACCGGCCGTTCAGCCTCGAGCGGTTCACGACCGGAGCGCTGATCGACGAGCACGGCGCCGCCGCAGTGGCCCACTGATGCTACTGATCAGCTGCCCGTGGTGCGGGCCGCGCGACGAGGCCGAATTCCACTACGGCGGCCAGGCGCACGTGGCATACCCTGCCGACCCCGACGCCGTCGACGACGACGCGTGGGCCGCCTACCTCTTCATGCGGGACAATCCGAAGGGGCCCTTTGCCGAGCGGTGGAGCCACTCACTCGGCTGCCGGCGCTGGTTCAACGTCCTGCGAGACACGCTGACCCACGACATCCTGGCCGTGTATCGCGTGGGCGAGCCCACGCCCCATCCACCTTGATCGCCACGCACCGGCTGCCGGCCGGCGGCCGCGTCGACCGTGATCGAGCCCTGCGCTTCACCTTGGACGGGCGGCCGTACACGGGCCTCGTGGGCGACACATTGGCTTCCGCGCTGCTGGCTAACGGAGTTCGGGTCGTCAGCCGGAGCATCCGGTACGCGCGCCCGCGAGGCATCTTCGCTGCGGGGATCGAGGAACCCAACGCCCTGGTCCAGCTCGAAGGACCGCACCCCGAGCCGATGGCACTCGCCACGCGCGTCGAACTGCACGAGGGGCTGGCAGCCCGGAGCTTGACCGGGAAGGGCCGCCTCCAGCGCGATCAAGCGCCGATCTCGTACGACAACATGAACGTCCACTGCGACGTGCTTGTCGTGGGCGGGGGACCGGCCGGCGTCGCCGCTGCGCTGGCTGCCGGCCGATCGGGTGCCCGCGTGATCCTGGTCGACGACCAACCCCAACTCGGGGGCAGCCTCCTCGGCACTCGCGAGAGGCTGGACGGCGGGCCCGCACTCGAATGGGTCAACTCCCTGGGCGCGGAGCTCCGGTCGCTGCCGGAGGTCCGCGTGCTGTCTCGCACGACCGCCGTCGGCTCCTATGACCACAACTTCGTGGTGGCGGTCGAGCGCCGGACGGAGGACCTGGCGCCGGCAGCAGCCCCGGCCGGCGTCTCGCGCCAGCGAGTGTGGCACGTGCGTGCTCGACATGTGGTGCTCGCGACCGGCGCCCACGAGCGTCCGATCGTCTTTGCCGACAACGATCGCCCTGGTGTGATGCTGGCGGGGGCGGCCAGGACCTACGTCAACCGCTACGGGGTTCGTCCGGGAACGCGCGCCGTCGTCTTTACCACCAACGACAGCGCCTATCCCGCCGCCCTCGAGCTGGCGGAAGCAGGCCTGGATGTCGCGCTGGTCGTGGACGCTCGCCCGGAACCGAACCAGACGTGGGGTGCCTACTGCGCGACACGCGGGATCCAGGTGCTGGCCGGCCACGCTGTGGCGGGGACCGCGGGTGATCGCGAGGTGAGCTCGGCGTTGATCGGCGCTGTCGGGCCGTCTGGTGAGGTCACTACGAGGCTCGGCGAAATTCCGTGCGACCTGCTGCTCGTCTCGGGAGGCTGGAATCCCGTCGGCCACCTCTTCAGTCAGGCCCGGGGCAGGATGCGCTACGACGAAGTGCTGGCCACGTTCGTGCCGGCCGCAGCGATCAGCGGCCAGCGAGTTGCCGGCTCGGCGGCCGGCGTCGTCGGGCTGGGAGCATGCCTGGCGGATGGGGCACGCGCCGGCGCCGATGCCGCTCGCCAGGCGGGTTCGGGCCGCGGTCAGCTGCCGCCGCTGCCGGACGCCGACGACCCTCCGCAGTCCCCGCCCCAGGCGCTGTGGCTCGTCCGATCGCAGGACCACGCTCGCTGGGACACCCACTTCGTGGACCTCCAGCGCGACGCGACCGTCGCCGACGTCCTTCGCGCGACCGGGGCCGGCATGCTGTCCGTGGAGCACGTCAAGCGCTATACGACGATCGGCACCGCCCACGACCAGGGCAAGACGTCAGGATTGCTCGCCGCGGCCGTCGTTGCCGACGCGGTCCGGGCCGAGCTGGCCGAGGTTGGCACGACCACCTTGCGGCCGCCCTACGTGCCCGTCACGTTCGCCGCGCTGGCCGGCCGCGACCGCGGCCCGTTGTACGACCCGGCCCGGCTCACTTCACTCCACCGCTGGCACGTGGAGCACGGCGCCGCGTTCGAGAACGTCGGCCAGTGGAAGCGCCCCTGGTACTTCCCGCGGCCTGGCGAGGACATGGAGGCCGCGGTACTGCGAGAGTGCCGCGCCGCCAGGGCGTCGGTCGCGTTGATGGATGCGTCGACGCTGGGCAAGATCGACGTCCAGGGCCCGGATGCGCCGGAGTTCCTCGACCGCGTCTACACCAACCTCATCAGCACGCTAAAGGTCGGGTCCATCCGGTACGGGCTGATGTGCAAGGCCGACGGGATGGTCTTCGACGACGGCACCGTCGCTCGCCTGGCCGACAACCGCTTCCTGATCACCACGACCACCGGCAACGCGGCGGCTGTCATGGACTGGTTGGAGGAGTGGCTTCAGACTGAGTGGCCAGACCTCCAGGTCCACCTCACCTCTGTGACGGATCACTGGGCGACGATCGCGCTCGTCGGTCCGCGGTCTCGGGACGTCCTGGCCGCCGTAGCCCCGGGCCTCGCTGTCGACAAGGACAGCTTCCCGTTCATGACCTGGCGCGATGCCCCCGTCGCCGGCGTGCCGGCGCGGATCTGCCGCATCAGCTTCTCCGGAGAGCTCGCTTACGAGGTCAACGTCATCAGCTGGGAGGCGATGGAGGTGTGGGAGGCGCTCCTCGCCGCCGGTGAGCGGTGGGAGAGCACGCCCTACGGCACCGAGACCATGCACGTGCTGCGCGCGGAGAAGGGATTCATCATCGTGGGCCAGGACACGGACGGCACGGTGACGCCGCAAGACCTCGGTATGGAGTGGGTGGTGTCGAAGAAGAAGCGCGACTTCATCGGCCGCCGCTCATTCATGCGGGCCGACACGAGCCGGGCGGACCGCAAGCAGCTTGTCGGCCTGCTGCCGCTCGACCCGGATGAGCTGCTGGCCGAAGGCGCACAGGTGATCGAGACCGGAAAGGCGGAGCCCTTGCCCGTTCCGATGCTCGGTCACGTGACCTCCAGCTACCGCAGCGCCGCTCTGGGCCGTACCTTCGCGCTGGCGCTCGTCGAGCGTGGTCGGGAACGGATCGGAGAGAGGCTGTACGCCTGGTCGGGTGGCCGGGCTGCGCCTGTGACGATCACCCAACCGGTCTTCTATGACCCCGAGGGCAGGCGCCGAGATGGCTGAGGTGCAGTGCATCGAGGTCCCATTCCTAACCAAGCTCAACGTACGGCTGCACGCCGGCGGTGCGGCCGCGGCGGCGGTGGGGGACGTGCTGAGCGCCCCGCTGCCGGTCGAACCCAACACCGTTGCCTCGGGCGGGGCTCACCATGTGCTGTGGCTGGGGCCGGACGAGTGGCTGGTGGTGGCTCCGCCCGCCGATCGGCGGCACCTGGAAGACGAGCTGCGAGCGGCGCTTGGGGCCGAGTCCGGCGCGCTTGTCGACGTTTCAGGCGAGCGCACGATTCTGGATCTTTCCGGGCCCAGGTCTCGTGAGGTGCTGATGAAGGGCTGCTCGATCGATCTCCACCCGACCGCCTTCGCGGTCGGGCGGTGCGCGCAGACCGGCTTGGCCCGAGCTCAGGTGGTGCTCATGCCAACCCGAGAGGACGCCTTCTGGATCTTCGTCCGGTCGTCGTTCTCTGACTACCTGTCCGCGTGGCTGGGCGACGCGATGGCTGAGTACCTCTAGCGAGGGCGCTACTCTGACACTGATGCCCAACCACGACCCGAAGGTCACATACATCGGCGCGGGAAGCGCAGTGTTCGCCCGTCAGGTCATGACCGACATCCTCGCGATCGACGGCCTCGACCGAGGCACCTTCGCGCTGGTGGACATCGACGCGGAGCGCCTGGACTTGGCCCGCCGGATCGCAGAGCGGTTGGTCGCCAGGGCCGGCAAGGACTGGCGTGTGGTGGCGAGCACCGAGCGGCGCGACGTGGTCGCCGACAGCAGCTTCGTGGTCAACTCGATCGAGGTCGCCGGCCGGGAGAACGTCCACCACGATTACGACATCCCTCTCAGGTACGGCGTCGACCAGTGCATAGGCGACACGATCGGACCGGGCGGCATATTCAAGGCGCTCCGCACCGGGCCGACGTGGCTGGAGATCCTGGATGACGTGCGGCGTCTCTGCCCAGAGGCCGTCGTCCTCAACTACACGAACCCGATGTCCATCCTGACGCTGGCCGCCATCCGGGCCGGCGGGCTCCAGGTGGTCGGGCTCTGCCACAGCGTACAGAGCACTTCACGACTTCTTGCCGGCTTTCTCGACGTGCCTTACGACGATCTCGAGTGGCGGTGCGCGGGCATCAACCACAACGCCTGGTTCACGGAGCTGAGCGCTGCCGGTCGGGATCTGTATCCGCGATTGCGGGAGGTTGCCAGAACGCCAGGCGCCTATGAGCAGGACCCTGTCCGGTTCGAGGTGATGCTTCGCCTGGGGGCGTTCGTGACCGAGTCGAGCGGCCACTTCTCCGAGTACGTGCCCTACTTCCGCAAGCGACCTGACCTCGTCCAGCGCTACAGCCGATCAGGCTACCGAGGCGAGTCTGGCTTCTACGCACATGGCTGGCCCGCGTGGCAGGAGGACCATCGCCGGATGGCCGAGGAGTGGGCCTCAGGGCAGATGCCGATGCCCGCAGACCGCAGCAGCGAGTACGCCGCCGACATCGTCGAGGCGGTCGTTCTGAACCGCCCGAAGGTCATCTACGGCAACGTGGAGAACCGTGGTTTGATCGAGAACCTGCCCGAGGGCGGGTGCGTCGAGGTCCCCTGCCTGGTCGATCGCAACGGCGTGCAGCCGTGCCACTTCGGACGGCTGCCGGAGCAGCTGGCGGCGCTCAACCGATCTCACATGGCGGTCCACGAGCTGGTGGTCCAGGCGTTGTTGCACAGCGACCGGCAGGCCGCCAAGCACGCGCTGATGATCGACCCGCTTACGGCGGCCGTGTGTTCGCTGGAGGAGATCGACGGCCTCTTCGAGGAGATGTGGCAGGCCCAGCGACAGTTCTTGCGACCGTTCGAACGAGATCGCCCCCTCAGCCCAGTTCCGCTTCCAGTCTGCTGAGGGACGCGTCGAGCAGCTGCATCAGCAGCCGAAGCTCGTCGTCAGTCGCGTTCAAAGGCGGAGCCACCAGCACCGCATCGCACAGGCCGTCGACGGCCGGGTAGAGGAGCAGGCCGTTCTCCTGACACATCGCCAGGAGCCGTTCGGTCACCGCCCGTTCGCGGGAGAACGACCGCCTGCTGGCCCGATCGTCGACGAGCTCCAGCCCCCAGAGCATCCCAAGGCCGCGAACGTCACCGACGATCTCATGCTTCTCGAGCAGGTCGCCAAGCCCTGCGCTCAGCACCGGACCCAGCCGCCGGGAGCGGTCGATCAGGCCGTCCCGAACGGTCACGTCCAGGACGGTGAGCCCGACCGCGGCGGCCAGCGGGTTTGCGCTGTACGTGTGCCCCGTGGTCAGGCTGGCGCTGCCCCGTTCGATCGCGTCCATGATGGACTGGCGCACGAGGACGGCGGCCAGCGGCACGTAGCCGGCCCCGAGCCCCTTGCCCATGGCGACGAGGTCGGGCACCGTATCCCAGTTCCCCATGGCCAGAAAGTGACCGCAGCGACCCACCCCGGTCATCACCTCATCGGCGATGAGAAGAACCTCATGACGGTCGCAGATCTGACGGACCCGCTGGTAGTAGCCCGGCGCCGCCACGATCGCGCCACCCGTTGCGCCGACGACCGGCTCCACCACCACCGCGGCCACCCGGCCGGCGCCGGCCGCCTCGATGGCGGTATCGAACGCGTCGGCGCAGCTCAGGTCGCAGGGCGGGCACGAGCTGTTCGCGGCACACCGGTAGCGGTTGGGCTGCGGGACTGCAGGAAAGTCGTGAAGGAGAGGCTCGAAATGCCGGCGCCGCACCGGGTGACCGGACAGTGAGAGTGCGCCCAGGGTGGTTCCGTGATAGCTGCCCTGGCGCGAGATCGCCCAGCGCTTTTCGGGTCGGCCCAGCTCGCTCCAGTGCTGGAGGGCCAACTTGAGCGCTGTTTCGACCGCCTCAGAGCCGCTGTTGACCAGGAAGACCATGTCGAGGTCGCCCGGGGCCAGGGCCGCAAGGCGATCGGCCAGATGCTCTGCCGGCTCGTTGGTGAACTGCGAGCGGACCGCGTACGTGATTTGCTCGGACTGGTCCCGCAGCGCCCGCACCACCTCCGGGTGGCCGTGCCCCAGAGACACGACCACCGCGCCCGAGCTGCCGTCCAGGTAGCGCCGGCCTTTCGCGTCCCAGACGAAGCTGCCCTGACCGCGCGTGACGGCGGGCAGCCACTGGCCGATGAGCGGCTTCAGGAGGTGGCTCACCAGACGGTCAGCCTATCAGCGGCGGTCCCCCCGTCAGCGCCTGATCTGTTGGACCGTGAAGACGCAGTCGTAGGTGCCCGTGACACAGCCGCACTCAGCCTCGTCGACCACCCAGTCGTTGGCCAGACCTCCCCACCGCAGTGCGGCTTCCAGGGCTGCGGTCCAGAAGTAGCAGGACTTCGCCGGCCGCCGGCGCCCGAGCGCCGTCAGATTGTCGTACTGAACCAGCCAGAACTGCCTCTTGTCGACCTGCTTCCAGGTCGTGAGCGGCTCGCCCCGGATGCGGTCGACGTTGTGCGCAAAGACATACAGGGTGTCCGCCACCTTCACATGCGCGGGGCTCATCAACCGCAGGGGCTTCAGGTAGGTGACGTCGCCCTCCTGGAGCTGCTGCGTCTTCTTGATCCAGAAGGTCGCGGTCATCCCACCCCACTGACGCAGAACTTCTGTGGCTCCTGGCCCGAAGACGGCCTCGATGCCGTCGGTCAGCTGGCTTGGAGTCCGGACCGGGGCGGTGCGGTTGCCATCGTCAGGCGGCTCGTTGCCAAGGTAGGCTTCGAGCCCGGCCATTGCCAGCACCTCCGGCCAGCTCGTCCCGCACACTTCGGCCGCGAAGCGCATCAGGGCCGCAAAGTATGAGTTGAGAATGACCTCGTGGCGCGCTGCGTAAGCAGGCATACCCATCCGCTTCAGCATCGCCACAATCGAGTCGTCGGGCATAGGCGCTTTTTGAGGAGCCAGCGGCAAGCCCGCGCCGCCGAAAGGTCCCGTCGTTTGAACCATGCCCACCCCCGCTGCCGGAGCTGGGAGCAGCGCCGCTACCTCCGCAGGTTCAGCTGCGTACGTCATGTCCGAAGGCACCTGTGGAAGCACCGGCGGGGCGTCCCAATGTCCAGCCCGGTGAACCTCGCCCTCCATCGGCGTCGCCGCCGTGGTCGCCACGGCGAGCGCCCTCGTCCGCCTGACGTCATCGTCCGGCAGGCCCACGAGCTCGTCGAGGAGCTCCCACGCCGACCGCGGGCGCTCCCCGGGATCCCTCGCCATCGCTCGACCCAGCAGCCGGTCGATGCTGCGTGGCAGGCTCGGCTCCCTTTCGTGCGCGGACACAGTGCGCCCGCGCAGGGTGGCTTTCAACGTCTCGCTGGGCAGTCCGGGGTCGCGCAGCGAGGTGCGGGTCAGGAGCTCGAAGATGAGGACGGCCAGCGCGTAGATGTCGGTGAGCCAATCTGGTTCGCCGCCCTCGACCTGCTCGGGGGCGATGTATTGGGGCAGTGACAGGTCGTACGTCGGCGAGGACAGGGCGAGCTGGCCGACGCGAGCACTGACGACCCCGAATTCGGCCAGGTAGATGGTGTCCTCGATGACCAGGATGTGGGCCGGCTTGAGCCCGCGGCAGACCAGACCGTGGGAGTGGACTTTGTCCAGTGCGTCGGCGAGCCGCCTGACGATCCCCCAGGCCAGTTCGGTGTCCACCTCACCGCCACTCATCCTGTCCTGAAGGGTCTGCGCATGAATGAGCGGGCTTGCGGCAAATGTGAACTTCCCGGAACGTCCCGCGTCATGGATGGGCAGGATGAACGGCCGGCCGATGTCGGAGAGCAGCCCGGCGTCACGGCGAAGCCGTGCGGCCAGCGCACCATCCGGTTCGAGCTGTGAATCGATGACCTTGACTGCCCACAGCACGCCGCCCCGCACCGCCCGGTAGACCGCCGTATGGCTTGTCCAGCCCAGGCAATCCCCCAGGTGGTAACCCTTGAGCACGCTCCCCGACAGGTCTTGGACGCCACTCATGAGCGTACGGACCTAGTCAATCCACCGGGATCTCAGCATGGATCCTCGCAAGGTCGATGCCCTGGCGGCCGCGCACGACGCGAGCGACCAGATAGATGACGATCGCGAGGGCATACAGGGCCAGTATGTAGACGGCCGACTGCGAGTTGTTGACACCATACACGGAGTCCGTGGCCCACTTGATCAGGTTGTAGACGAGGAAGGCGCTCGCGAGCAGCCCGATGACGGTGATCAGCGGCATCCCGGCAATCCGGTATTGAGCGATCGGCGAGCTCGCGAAGATGTCCCGCCGGCGCCAGGGCAGGATGGTAGCCGCGATGATCGTGCCCAGGTACGTGATCGCGATGACCAGGGTGGCGTCCAGCGTGTACGTCGAAAAGCCCGGCCTGTATGCATACAACGCGCTGATCCCGACGGACGGGATGATCATCAGTACGAGCGCTCCGTACGGGACTCGCCGGTTCGCCGAGATGTTGGCGACCCACGCCGGCAGCACCCGGTCGAAGGCCGCGGCGAAGATCACCCTCGTCGAGGAGAGGAATAGCGTGCCGGCCCAGCCGAAGAACCAGAATCCCATCACCAGGATCAGGACGAACTGGAAGGCGTGACTGTCGACCAGCCAGGACACCATGAGCACCGGGTACGGCCACACCGGTATCACGGGGGACGGCGCGCCTTGCGTGCCGGCCGCGCTGTTCCAGTAGAGGCTGTTCGCAGCGTTGTAGAACTCCCAACCCACGGTCTTGGCCGTCAGTGCGATGACGAGCACCGCCAGGATCACGGTCACCCAGAGACCGGCGAACATGCTGTAGAACGGCCGCCGGTACCGCTTGGCATCCCGAACTTCGCCGTACAGCGTGCCTCCCCAGTTGGGCCAGAGCAGGAAGAAGACGACGAACGGCACCAGGAGCAGGCTGGGGCCAGCCGCAACGGCGGTGAACGGATGCGGCGTGAAGCCGCCCTTCTTGGCAAGGTCCATGGTCTGCTGGTAGGCATCTCCGTGGGCGCCGAACAGCGCCGCAGCTTCTCGGTTGAAGGCAGCATGGAAGTCGCTCTGGGTACTGACGAAGAGGATCCCGCACAGCACAGCGAGCGCGACCAGCCCACCGTGGAAGCAGACCTTCTGAATGCGGGCGTAGGTGCTCATTCCCAGGGTGACCACGATGCCGACGACGAGGAGGGTCAGCAGACAGCTCGTGAAGATTCCGGTAGGCGTCGCGAACCACATGGCCGGACCCTGGAGCCCGACCGTGACCAGGAGCGGCGCGATGAACTGAACTACGAGGATGTTGGCGTAGATCGGCGTCCAGTGCCACAGGATGAACCACCAGCCGGTCATGGCCAGTACGAAGGAGATCCCGCCGCCAAGGATGCGGCTCTGCCACGTGTAATCGCCGCCGGCGCGAGGGATGGCCGCAATAAGGGCCGCGTAGACGACGATGAGTAAGGTGACCGCGAGGCCGGTGAAGATGATCGCGGGCAGCAGATGGCCGTCGGGGATGGCGTACGCGAGCGACATACCGTAGAGCCCGAGCGTGATCAGGTTCACAGACATGAACGAATAGATGAAGGCGTCGTACGCCGACCAAGCCTTGACGAGGCCGGTGGCATTTCTCAGAAATACCGTCGGCCGCGCCGGGGCTTGGACGGTCAACTGCGCCATCGCTCTGCCCTCCTTCCTGTCCACAGCACCCTTGACTCTCCTGCGGACACGCACAGATGAGTGCCTCGCGCACTCCGACCCCCGCGCAGGAGACGACAGACCCCCGAGGCTAGCACCCGAGCCTCGGCTCGTCAACAGGCCCCCAACTTCACCTGTTGGAGTTCAGCGGTAGCGTGCGACTGCCGGTTCGATCGGTCTGAGCCCAGCTTCGATCTCGGCTCGCCGCGGCTCCAGGAACGGCGGCAGCGCCAGGCGCTCTCCCAGGTGCTCGATGGGTTCGTCGGTCGCGAATCCCGGACCGTCGGTAGCGATCTCGAACAGCACGCCGCCAGGTTCCCTGAAGTAGATAGACGAGAAGTAGAAACGATCGATGAGCGGGGTCACCTGAAGGCCCGCCGACTCGATGCGCTGCCTCCAGGCTCGCTGGCGCTCGACTGACGGGGTTCGGAACGCGACGTGATGCACGCCGCCGCGACCGGGCTGGCCCGGCGTCGGATCTCGGGGAACCTCGACCCGAACCTCCGCTCCTGGGCCGCCTGGCCCCGTCTCGAAGACCGCCACCTCCTCGAACTCGCCGGACGAACCGTCCTGTGCAGGCAGGCGGCGAAACCCCATTACCTCGGTCAGCACCCAGGCAGTGAGGTCCATTCTGGCTACAGTGAGCGTGACCCCGAACAGGCCGCGAATGCCCATCGGCTGCGGTACCGGCCCTCCGGTCCTGGGCGTTCCGGGCGGCAGGCTCGCACCCTCATCTCCAACGAGTTCAAGGCGCTGCCCTTCAGCGTCCGTGAACGGAAGCACAGGGCGGCCACGCCGGTCACGAACCGGCTCGTGCGGGATACCAAGTTGCTGGAATCGTTGGCTCCACGAGTCGAGGGAATCGCCCGCCACCCGGAGGGCTATTGCGTCGATCGTGCCCGCCCCGCGGCGTGTGGGCGCGGCGAACGGCCAGTCGAAGAAGGTGACGTCTGTGCCCGCGCGCCCCTCCTCGTCCGCATAGAACAGGTGGTAGGCACGGACGTCGTCCTGGTTCACCGTCTTCTTGACGAGCCGCATGCCCAGGGCTTCCGTGTAGAACGCCACGTTCTCGGAAGCGGTCGCGGTGATCGCGGTGACGTGGTGCAGACCGGCGAGCCCTACGTAGTCGGCGCTGGAGTAGTCCTCATCTCGGGGAATCGAAGCGATAGGGGTGTTCATTCGTGTTCCTCCTGGGTTCCTAACTTGGAGCTAGCGGGCTCCATACCCAGTGCGAGAAGCCGAGGACCGCTCCTAACAGCAGCCCTGCAACCAGGAGAGCGCCAGCCCGGCGAGTGTGCACGAAGGCCGCCGCCGCGTACCAGAGGGGCCAGACCGGGAAATCGGGTGGTGGCCGTCGTGGCCGCGGCCGCGTCAGATATGGCCACGCCTTTCGCAGACGCGGAAGCGCAAGCAGAGCCAACAGAGCGGGTATGGGAAGGGCGCCCACGATCACCAGCACGAGGATGGCCGCATAGAACGCGGTCATCAGGACGAGCGTGAGGTTGCGTGCGACGCGTTCGCCGAGGAGGACCGGCAGGGTCCCGATGTTCAACGGCCTATCCCACTCGAGCTTGTCGAGATGCTTGCCGAGCAGGACGGTCGTACACAGGAGCCCGTAGGGAAGGCTGGCAGCGAGGACCTGCGAGGTGAGGTGACCGGTCGCAGCGAAATAGGTTCCGCCCACCATCAGCGGACCCCAGACCAGCAGGACTCCCGGTTCCCCGAGGCCACGCTTCTTCAAACGCAACCAGGGGGCCGCATACCCGACGCTGACAAAGAGGCCGGCCAGTGCGAAGATCGCCACCGGCCAACCGCGTATGAGTAGCAGAAGGACGAGGATCGCCAGGTCGGCGAGGTTGAGCAGCAGCGCCGCCCGTACCATGACAGTCCGCGTCGTCATGCCCGAGACGACCGGGTGAGGCGCGTACAGGGCTCGGGGGTAGTCAGCGGTGTCAGTGCCTAGGCGCTCGTCGAAGATGTCGTTGATCAGGTTGTTTGCGGCGTGGGCGATCAAGAGGCCGACCGCTGCCAGCAAGAAGAGACCGAGGCTGAAGCCGGGCGCACGGACCGCAAGCAGGCCGGCGATCGCTGCTGCCGTGATGGTCATCGGTTGAACGCAGGCGCGGGTCAGGACCAGCCAGCGAGAGACGAAATCGTTCGCGTCGGCCGGAGCGTTGCAGGTGGCGATCGCCGTCCGCCATGCCATGGGCTGGCTGATGACTCTGCCGGCTCGAGCCTCCACGACAGTTGAGTCTAAGCCCCCGATCGACCTGCCCAGGCGAGCTCGAGCTTGCCACCAAGAAAGGAGGCGAGGCGCTCTGCCTCGGCCTCAGCCGCGGACCTGACCGATGCCGGCTGATCGGTGAAGGGCTCGATGGCCACCGACAGGCGGTTGCCTTTGCGCTCGTGGCGCCACACTCCTTCCATGCGGCCGTCGACCAGCAGCACGGGGGAGATCCAGCCCTGGTTGCGGTACACGCGGCTCCGCAACGCCGGTGGTATGACGTGATCTGCGCCGCGAGGCGCGCCGACGACGTACTGGTCGAAGGCGGGCAGCAGCCGCACACAACGGCGCGGCAGTGAGTCATCCAGGTCGTCGAGCTGCGAGCTGAGCAGCCACAGCCGAACGCCTTCGACATCGATGTGAGTGGCTTCAGCGCCGAGGTCTTCGAGTAGCTTCCCTGCTCTGGCTGCCGACATCCCCCACCAGCGAGCGAAGTCCTCGCGCCGCGCGGGGCCAAAGGCGCCAAGATAGCGGCGGGTGACCTCGCGCCAGGCTTGGGTGGGATCCGCGGTCCGCCAATCGGGCAGCCACTGATCTGGCCTCGTGAATCGAACGTTCTGGCCCTGGCTCGGACCGAAGCAGAGCAGCCCGCGATAGGAAGCCGGCTTCAACAGCGATCCCCAGCTGTGGGCAAGCTTTTGCCCGAGGTTCGGCGAGCCAGTTATCCGCGCAACCTCGCTGGCCAGCTCCTGCCTGGTCAGCAGGCGGCCATCCAGCGCCAACGGGATGGCAGCGAGCAGCTCATCGAGCTCGACGCCGGTGACGCCGAAGTTCTTCAACCACGCAGGAGCGAGGTAGTGCCGAAACGAGCTGAGGGCGGCCTGCCAAACGGGGACGCCCGAGGCCGGCAGGAGGTGCAGCGTGCCGCGCATCGCCCATGTCTTCACGAGCCTGCGCTCGTCCCACAGCTCGTGTGCGACCTCGCCCGGCCGAAGGTCGTCCACGCGCGCCCAGAGCGTGAGCTCGGCAGATGACATCACCTGCGCGTGGAGGCCGCAGAGGTCGGCCGCAACCTGCAGCATCGCTTCGCGGCCGATGCGCCGGGCCAGGCGCTGGCGGCGGAGCCGGAAGGCGAGGACCTGCTCCCAGCGCACTCCCTGAGGGGTTACGTCCCTCAATCGAGGTGGCTTCACCCTTGCAGTCAAGGCCTTGAGAGGATACGCCTGAGAGAATCCACTCAGGTTCATGCGCCTGCTGCGTCCGGCGTCCGAAGATGAGGTGGTGGCGGCCTTCCTGCGCGCGGAGGCCGACGACACGGGACGGTATCGAGCGCCAATTCTCGAGCGGCTCCGCGACGACCGCCAGCCGCTCGACACCGTAAGGCGCCCCGACCTCAACGATTCATGGCTGAATGCCTACCGACGCGAGCTGTTGGGGGAGTTACGCGGCTTCGGGCGCGGCGACGGGATGTTCGTCGGCTTCCCAGCGCAAGTGGAGTGGCATCGTGCGGCGCTGCCTCGAGATGAGCTGCTGGAGGTCCGCTATATCGACGATCGCGATAGCGACGACTACTGGGTCACGCTGTCAGGCGGGAGCCGCCGCCCGCGTGACGCCGCCGCCCGCATCCGGAAGGGAATCGGGCCCCAGTGGGCCATCGGTGTCTGGGAGCCCTCGGGCTGCGAGGCCGTGGTCCGCCGGCTCAAGCAGGGCTCGCTCCCCGAGCTGATCGTGGCGACGACCCCGCGGCCGGGGCGTGTGGTCGTGATGGAGGGCAACGGGCGGCTGACCTCGTTTGCCCTGTTCCCCGAGCAGCTGCCTGATGTGGTCGAGGTGTACTGCGCAATCGCTGAGGGCCTCGAGAGCTGGGGACTGTACTGATGGCGTGGCCCGATGCTACGCGCAGCGCTTGAAAGGGCCGAGAACTGGAGATTCTGCCCTTACACCGGCACCGCGTTAATCGTCGGACGCGAGTCCGGCCGCACGGGCCTCTTCAAGCGTCATTCAACAGCCTGGTTCGCCATAGTTACCGCAGCAGCTCTGCCGGGTCCGGGCCTTTCGCAAAGTGTTGCTGGTGAAGGCGCGCAGCCGCGCGGTGAGAGGCACATCGCCTTGCGTGAGATTTCGCCACATAGACCGCGGGTTCGGTCCCGGTGGGTCAGCTGAGCCGTGGCACATGCGGTTGATCTTAGGCGCGCATCAAGGGGTGCCGACTTCTGCCTCGCCGCGACCGCTCGAATACTGGCGACGTAGATCCGCGACGGCTAGCTGCCTGCAATTCGCCGGATCTGATCCATGTGGGAGTGGTCATGATCGTCCAGACCCACCACGAATGAACGCACCGTGCGCTCGCCGGACTCCTCGTGCACGCCGATCCGATTCCACTCCACCTCGCTGAGTGAGTCCAGGAGGCGCAGATTGATGCGCCGGAGCGCAATCCAGAGTTGGAGAGCGTCGACATCGTGGGCTGGCACCCAGAAGCGCGTTGCCCAACGCTCCTGGTCATATGCGGCCAGCCGCGGCCGATCCTCTGTGAGAATGAGGCGAACGCGCGCGCCGTACATCAGTTCGACATCGGCGAGATGCGCAATCACCGCGGCGATAGTCCACTCGCCTTCGCCGGGATGTCGGAGGAGCCTATCCGGGGGCAGGTTGTGTACAAGTGCCGGCAGCTCATTGAGGCTGCGCCGCATTGCTGAGAGGCAAACTCTCGTCCTGGCGTCAGCCACTTTAGCCAGTCTAGGTGCTCCAGGCGGTCACAGCCGGCGACAGCGCACGACGAGGAACATGGGAAGTGGGCCAGCATCGGGCTGAGCCGCGAGCTGGCGTTCTCGCATCCGGGAGGTCGGCGCGGGTTCCGCGACCTCATCGATCGTCAGGTGGTGGCGAACGAGGGTGTTGAGGTAGGTCGAGAGCGTCCGGTGATTGGCGCCCACCTTCCCGCGAATGCCCGGATTCCCGGCGAGCCACCAACCCTCCGCGTAATAGCCATCACCCCGTGGCCAGCTGCTCGGCGCGTCCTCGTCCCAGCCTGGAAAGCAAGGGTGAAGGATCGAGAAGACGAACCGACCGCCAGGTCGGAGGACGCGAGCAACGGTGGCGACCGCACCATCGAGATCGTCGATGTCGGCCAGCCCATGATTGCAGGCGACACCGTCGAAGGTCTGTCCGGCGAGAGCCCGACTCGATGTGGCGTCCACATTCAGATACGTGACGCCGAGCGGCTCTTCGATTTCGGCCGCGCGTGCCCTGTCCAGCAGAACCTCGGAGATGTCGACGCCGGCGACTCGGGCGCCACGGCGTGCAAGCTCCCGAGCGACTCTGCCGTGGCCGCAGGCAAGATCCAGAACCCGCATCCCGCGGACGTCTCCGAGGAGGTCGAGCAATGTGGCGGCCGTAGGCTCGCTGCCGACCTCCATTCCGACCACATCGAGGTAGAAGTCCGTGATGAGGTCGTAGCGGGCCGTGCTGCGCTTGCCCGCCTGGCCCTCGCGCCATCCCCTGCTCTTGAGGTGGCTCAGCCTTTCCAATTGCTCAGCGACGGTGCTCCCCGCGGGTACGACGTCGACTCCAGGAAGATCAGCCAGTCCACGTCTGTGAGCGTGTTCGGGCTCAGCACCCAGTAGGTCGGGTTCAACGCGCTTCCCGACCGTGTCGGCAGCGCTCCGATCTCCGCCGCCGACAAGCCCCGACCCAGGTGCGTCGGGATGAACAGCGCTCGACCGATGCCGCCCAGCCTCGCCTCCAAGGTGCCCGGCTCGGGCTGCATGATCCCGTTCTCCTCCGAGACGCCGAGCGCCTGGCCGATGACGGCATACCGCGAGCCGAGCAGGTGCGCAAGCTGTGACCCGGCGGGCCACCATTCCTTGACCTCCGGGCCCGGCGGCAGGCTCTACTGCGCCTTGCCGCGCTTGAGATGACCGGTGGCGGCGAAAACGAGCACCCTGCCGCGACCGCGCTCCAGTTCGACGAAATGCTGGAGGTTCTCGGCCATGATCAGGTCACGGACGCCCAGCATCCGTGCGTAGGCACCGGGCGTCGCGAGCGCGGCATGAGCGTCCAGCAGTTTCCGGGCCAACTCCGCATGGTGCACAGCCTCGGCGTAGCCGAGTACGTCACTATTCGCGACCAATTCGGGTCGCCGGATCCGCAGCTCGGTGACAAGGTCCAGGGTCGCGATCCGCAGCTCGGCCGCGCTCGGCGACAGTCCGATCGACTGCGAGGGGTCGAACATCGCCGCCGCGCGCTCCCACTCGGCAGGATCACCGACCAGCGACCCGATCCGCTCACGGTGCGCCAGGGCGCTCCCACCGTCCAGCGCGGTGAGATAGTCGAGGGCGATGTCCAGCACGCGGCCCGGGCTGGCAAGGCCGCCCTGGCCGAGCGGAAGGTCGAAACCGTAGAAGTGCAGCTTCACCTTATGCGCCGGGTCACTGTTGTAATCGCGCATCCACTCGAGCAGTTCGCGATTCGCGTCCAGGAGACCGAACCCGGCGCCGAACCAACCCTGGACCGCCGGGTCGGCCGCTTCTCGGCGGCCCAGCACATAGTCGTTCATGGCACGTGCCTGCGGAGAGGTGACCTCGATCACGACCGCGCTGTATCCGTGCGCCTCGACCAGGCGCTGAAACAGCCGGTTCCGGAGGATGAGGATCTCCTCGCTCCCGTGCAGCGCCTCGCCGAAGCCGAGCAGGTCCACCGATTCGCCGACGGACGACATCACCAGGTCCACAGCCGCGTCGAACGTGTCGGGGGAATCGATGTCGAATGGGATTGCGTCGCGCGTCAGCCAGTCATCCAGCGTCAAGGGGGATGCCAACGGTGTCACGGCCATCCGAAGAGTAACGCTGCGAGACCGCCGTAGCGCTGAGGTTGGTCTCGAGCCGCGGACGGAGCACCGGTATCACGACGGCTGCATCGCCTCCACCCGGTTGAGTCCATCCAGGGTGTGAACGCCCCGCTCGAGCGACTCCAGTTGGAGGCGCTGCAGGGTAGACGTGCGAGCCTAGGGGCAGGTTGCACGGATCGAGAGGAGTACCAGGCAGTGAACCCCGTGATCAATAACATCGTGATCGCATGTCCAGACGGCGCGTGGAGAGACAGACCGCCGCTGGTCGGGACCGACCTTGTGCGGGATGGTGCGGATAGTGAAACGAGAGAACCTGCAGGCGGGTGCCAACTCGGTGGCCGAACAGATGTGGGAGCGGCTGGCCGTGCACCTTCTCGTGAGGGTCGTAGCGCACAGATAGGGGCACCGGCTTGGCGCTGCCTCGGGTCCGGCGCACCACCGAGCAGCACGCTGACCAGCTCCGGACTCATCGGAATCAGTCGTTCGCTGTCCAGCTTGGAAGGTGTGATGTGCAGCAGCGGCACCAGCTTGCCAGTGCTTGCCAGGGTGTAGTAGCGCAGCGACAGCTGCGTGAGTTCGGTGAGCTCCTCAACCCTGCAGGCCGATAGACGCAGCGTCTCGGCCCACGCCCAGAAGCAGTCGGCCTTCAAGGCCGCGACGTTTGATGACGGGGGGACCGTCGTGTGTCCGGACGGTGCGCTCTTCGTAGCACCTGGCACGGCGCTCCAATCGCTGGTAGGTCATGCCGTCGAGGCTGAAGCTCTCTCCCGGTACGGCCGTGGTCGCCGCCTTCAGGAGACGTGTCGACCAGTCCCGGCGCGCGATTGCAGCCACCAGCACAGGGTGCCAGCCCAGGATGGATCCAAGCGAAAGGCCGAGCCTGTCAATCAGAGCTTCCGCACCCCACAGGCGTGAGCGCGCAGGAACTGCCCTCCGTGGAGCACTGGAGGCGGCGCTCCGACGCGCTGAGCCGATCTAACGCTTTGGTCGCGCGACGTCTCTGGGGAGGGGGGCTGCTGTGAGGGCAATCCAGCGGGCCGGCGTCAGGCCGTACGTCCGCTTGAACTGGCGTGTCATATGGCTCTGGTCGGCGAAGCCGGTCTCGGCAGCGGCTTGCGCGAGTGACTGCCCACTCTCGATGGCGGCCCGCGCCAGCGCCAGGCGCCGCAGCGTCCGGTACCGGTCGGGGCTCGTCCCGAACGCCCATCGGAAGTGGCGAGCGATCGTGAAGCGGTCGGTGCCGGCGACCTCTTCCAGGATCGAGGCGGGCGTCTGCTCGCGTGCGTGGGCTGCAAGATATTCGCGGACGAGCTCCACTGCCCTGATGTCGATCGTGGCTCGGCGGCGGTCGGTGCGGCTGGTGAGCGACATGAGGCCGTCGGCGACAACGGCGGCGATCTCGACGCCGCCGAGGTCGCTTATCGGCTCGTCGATATCGGCGAGCAGGAAAGCGATGGGTCGAGCCGTCGGAGTCAGCTCCTGGACGGGATCGGCGACGAACGGCAGCGTCTGACCGGCGATGGCGTCACGGACGAGCTCGGGCGCGATGTAGAGAATCCTGTAGCCGAAGCCGTCGTCGGTTCCCGCAGCACCGTCGTGCCTCTCGTCGGGATGCAGGACATGCAGCTGACCGGGCAGGCAGAGACGGCGCGAACCGCGGTAGCGAAAGACCTGGATGCCGGCTGTCGTGAGGCCGATCCCGTAGGTGTCATGCCGATGCGGCCCGAATGCGCACCCGGAAAGGTACACCTCCGCACGCTCGACGCCCTGCGCGCTCGGTCCGAACCTGATCGAGTCCGGCCGTCGGCTGCAGGATCGTTCAAGACGGTTGGCGTCGATGCCGTCTAGCGTCTGCGGCATGGGTCTAAGGTACGGCGCCGGCAATGCCTGAGGCGCTGCCCGTCGCGGCGATCCGGTGGGGATCGGTCGGACCGCTCATGCTCATGTCACTGGCGATCATGGGCAGCCCCGGCCCCGCGACGATCAGCCTGGTCGCTGCGGGCTCCGTTTACGGTGTGCGCCGTTCTCTCCGGTACCTGTTCGGGACTATCGTCGGCACGACGATCGTACTCGCCGCGGTCGCGAGCGGGATTACGGCCGCGCTCCTGGCGGTCCCCGCGATTGGCTCCGTCCTGATCTGGATCTCGGCGGCGTACGTCCTCTGGCTCGCCTACCAGATTGCAACCGCGCCCCCGCTCTCGGAGCCAACTGCGGCCTCAAACGCCTTCTCGTTCGCTGGCGGAACCCTGCTCGGCGTGGCCAACCCGAAGGCGTGGGTTGCGATCGCCGCGGTCTTCGCCAGCGCCCACCTCGGCGACACCGCGACGACCGACGCTACCACCAAGATCGGGGTGCTGACCGTGATGATCGTCATGATCTGCGCGACGTGGCTCGTAGCGGGCACGTCAATCGCGCCGTTGCTCCGCGAACCACGTCGAGCCCGCCTTGTCAACGTCGTGCTCGCCGTCACGGTCGTAGGCGCGACCGCGCTCGCTGTGCTTCACTGAGACAGCGTCCGGGTGCTGTCGGCGCGCCATATGCGCATTGGCGGTCGCCGCTCCGACCTAGCTGGTCAGAGCACCGCTCGGTGGCGAGCCCGGTACTCCGACGGCGTGAGACCCGTCGAGCGGGCGAATAGCTGGCGAAACGCGACCACGTCCTCGTAGCCGACATCGGCCGCGATGGCAGCGATCGGGCGCGGCGTCCGCTCGAGCGCGCGCTTGGCGGCCTCGACCCGCACGCGCCCGAGGTACTCCCGGGGCGCATTGCCCGTGGCGCGCTTGAAGCAACGCACGAAGTTGCGGCGGCTCATCGTCACCTGGCGGGCCAGCTCGTCCAAGGTCAGCGCGCGGGCGAACTCGCTCTCGATGATGCCCTGGGCGCGCAGGACTTCCTCGTCTCCGTGCGCCTGCTGGGTGGCGAATATCGCGTAGGCGCTCTGCGGCGCTTTGTTGAGGTCGATCAGAAACATCCGGGACGCGGCTCGAGCGACCTCGGCACCGAGGACCCGTTCGATCAGGTACAGGGCGAGGTTCAGGAACGATGTCGCTCCGCCCGACGTGACGACCCGGCCCTGGTCAGCACGATCGCCTCGGGCTCCAGCCTGACCAGCGGGTAGCGCTGCCGAAACGCCTGCTGGGACGCCCAGTGCGTCGTGGCCGCCCGGCGGTCGAGCAGGCCCGACTCCGCGAGCAGGAATGCGCCAGTGCAGGCGCTGGCGACGTCCGCCCCGGCCTCGTAGATTCCGCGCAGCCACGGCACCACCTCGCAGTTGAGGGCCAGGTGCTCCATGACGTCGGCATCCAGCGCCGGGAGGAGCACCAGATCGCTGCTCGCGACGTCGCGCAGCATCGCGTCGCAGCGCACGGGCAGGCCGCCGATGCCAGCGATCGTGGGCCGCCTGTCAGCGGCCACCAGCGTCACCTCGATGCCGACGAACCCCGAGGTCGAGGACTGGTTCGCGAGCAGCAAGCCGCCGGCGGAGGCGGTCCTTCGACGCGTCCGTGAGGTCATCCTCGCCGCCGATCCGCGCATGCAGGAGTACGTGAAGTACCGCACCGTGCAGTTCGCGCGCGGCGGCGACATGGCGAGCTTCGTGCAGACCGGCAAGAGGACCGTGTCCCTGATGTTCAACCGCGGCGGCAAGATCGAGGGCGACTTCCCGCACATCGAGGGCACCGGGCGGGCCGTCCGGTTCATGCGGTTCGCCGACATCGCGGAGGTCGACGCACTGGCCTCCGAACGGACCGCGGCCGTCCGCGCGTGGTGCGCGGCGATGGCGCCCTAGTGACGGGGAGACGATCATGCCGTTCTGCACCCTGCTGGAATGGGACCACGACCTCGACCTGGCACGGTACGAGGCGATGAACGAGCGCGCCAGAGGACACGATCCGCTGCCGAACGGCTGCCTCTGCCGGGTCGTCGGCCCGGTTGAGACCGGCGCGCGCATCCTCGAAGTGTGGGAGTCCGCCGACCACGCCCGGCGGTTCGCCGAAGCGAATGGGCACCTCGTCGCCCAGTTTCAGCTCCCGCCCCCCTCGAGGACGGCGGCGTTCGAAACCACTGGTCTACCGAGCCAGGGACACCTCCGGCTAGCCTCCGCCAGGCGCGCAGCATCTAGATCACCGCCACCACCAGCGCCGGGGGACCGCTCACCCCATTCCCGCCCCCACCCCCTTCTGACCGTGACCCATCAGGTGACGGTCATCGAGTTCAGCTACAGGCCTATCCGCCATCCAGGTTAGAGAGGACTCCGGTGCACCTGTCCCCTTTTGGTCTCCCTCCCCGGCTCCGCCGATCTCGCGGGGGACAGTTCTGCGTCCAGGTAGGCCTGAACAGGCTCGAAGACACCGTGCGGGATGTAATCAGCGAGCTGGTCGAGCCGGCTCCAGGCCAACTCCGCCAACTCGTCAGCATCTGCCACCTGTGGGGTTCCCCTGACGACGCGGCACGCGAGATACACCATGTGGCGGCCGGTAGCGGGATGAACTCTGTCACCGAGGATCGCAGTCGAGGCCACCCTGAGACCGACCTCCTCTGACGTCTCGCGAGACGCGGCTACCTCGAACGTCTCGCCGAACTCAACCTCGCCTGCGGGGAACTGCCAGGACAGGGTCCCTTCCCGGACCCGCCGCCGAACCAGAAGCACTTTGTGATCCGCCACGATCACGACGACGACGATCGACCGTCTGACGGTGGGTGCGGCGGCGGCAATGTCTGTCATGTCGGCCAAGGGGAAGAGTGATGTGTTGTAGGCAGCTTACGAAGGGTCCTGGTTGGACTGCGGGCTCGATATTGGGCTAGACCGCGGGCTGGATGTTAGTGGAGCGACAATCCTGGCTGCGCGCCGGCGACGAGGTCGGCCCCCAAGACGTGGCTCAGCGCATGCCGCGGAAGAACTTGCGGCCGTCGCCGACCAGCAGGTCGAGGGACCCTCTATCGCGGCGAAGTGGCGGCCGCGCTCGACGTTAGCGACCCTCCGGACCTCCACAGAGCACCTTGGGAAGCTGGCCGAGCACTACCGACGGGCGGTCGAGCGCGGATGATCCGACGGCACACTACCGCGGAAAGGTCAGCAAAGCCTGGAACAGGTTCGTGAGCGGAATGAAGTGGGTCAGCTTCATCCGGTCCACCCAGGTCACAGTCACGTTCTCGATGACGTCCCTGTTCTCGACGGTACCGGCTAAGTAGGAGCAGAGGAAGTACTCGCAGAGGACGCGCGTCAGCGGGTGCAGCCTGGAGCCCAGGTTGCGGCTGACGGAGCAGTGCACCCCCGTCTCGGCCAGGGTTTCGCGTACTGCCACCAGAGCCGCATCGCCGCCGGGCTTGACAATCCCGGCCGGAAACTGCCACGAGATGCCGTTCGAGGCGTCGCGGCGGCACACCAGCAGCACCTGAGGTCCGTTGGTGACAACTGCGATCGCCACCTTCAAAACCTGGGCGTCGGGGAAGTGGTCGTAAGCCAGCTCATGCTCCTCGACACCGAGTTCCTTGCATAGCGCGCGGACGTTGAAAGGACGCGGCCGGTGGTAGCCCTCCTCCCATCCTCGGTAGGTTGACGGCGCCACGCCGACCTTCTCGGCGAGCTCCTCCTGCGTAAAGCGCCGCCCCCTGAGTTGCCGAAGCCGGTTCGGAAACGACGGGCTCAGCGTCATTTCAGCGGAAAGTCAGCGCCTTGTGCGCTGGTCTTGCCGGTCGTCCTAGGCGAAGCTTCGAACATGGCGAGGGGGTCAAAGGGGTCATGGAATCGCCCCACCGCTCACAGAGGCAGCCTCCCACCCAAGCTCTTCGAGTTTCTCCTCACCCGCGGCAACCACCCTCGCCATCCCATTCGAGGGCCCCGGGCAGACCGGGGCCCTCAAGAGCCCCAGATTAACCGTCCGGTGGCGGTTGTGGACACGCAACTGGGCCATGAGGAGGGAGCTAATTGATCCGAGGAACCACGTTTCGTGGGAAAGGCAGCGGCGAACTGCTGATGCAGCGCCTCCTGCGCGTCCTCTTCGTTGCCGTGCTCCTCGTGCTGCTGGTGCTCGGCGTCCGGGATGTTCTGCGGCCCTTCGTGCCATTCATGGCCGGCCGCCAGGCTCCCGCGGCAGACCCGTCGGCAGCCTATCCCCGAGAGGGCGCCGAGGCATTCGCCATTCGCTTCGCCCTCAGCTACGAGACGTACGACGGCGCCCATTCCGATGCCCGGCAGAAGGCGCTGGCTCCCTATCTGGCCGACGGTGCCGACCTGGCCATGGGGTGGGACGGCAACGGCAAGCAGGCGGCCGTGCAGGCACTACCGAGCGGCATCGACGTTCAGAGCGCGCACGAAGCTCAGGTGATGGTGGCAGTGCTGATCGACAACGGGCGCTGGGTCTACCTCTCGGTGCCGGTGATCTCCGACTACGGGGCATTCGCGGTTGCCGCAGCGCCAGCGCTCGTCCCACCGCCCGGGAAGGCGACCCGGACACAGCCCAGTCCGGATCTCAACTTTCAGGACGACAGCACGCTGTCGAGCCAGCTCCGTGCTTCTGCAACTACGTTCTTCTCCGCATACGCTCGCTCGACCGCCACCGATCTCGACTACTACTCCGCCCCGGGCGTGCACTTCCTGGGCCTGGGCGGGACAGTTGACCTTGCGGAGGTGACCAGCCTGTCGGTCGCGCAAGGGCCACCCGATCGCAGGGTCGCGGTGGCCAGCGTCCGCTGGCTGGACAAGGCGAGCGGCGCCAGCTTCGTCCAGCCGTACCGGCTGGAGCTCGCTCTGTACGCAGATAGGTGGCTCGTGAGCCAGATCACACCGGGGAGGTGAACCAGATGATCCACGCGTTCTTGGCCGTGGCCGGAATCGTCCTGGCGCCCGTGCCGAACGCTCCGACGATCGACCCGACCGGGGCGCACGCGGCAGACGTCGCGAAGCAGGCGATTGCCAACATCTTCCTGGCGGTCCTGGCTGTGCTCGGCGTCGTGGCGCTGTGGCGCCGGCGAATGCTGGAGCTCGTCGGCCTGATGGCGCTGGCCGTCGTTTGCGCCATGTTCGTGTACTTTCCGAGCACCATCCAGGCCATCGCTGCCGCGGTGGTCAAGGTCCTGGAAGGGGGATAGGCCCTGTGGACCTCCCTGTCTACACGAGCCTGCTGCGTGTGGAGCGGCGGCTGTACCACATCGGGCGTCTGGAGCTGCCACGGCCGGTCACTCTGACCGAAGCAGCGGTGTTTGTCGTGGCCTTCGGCGTGCTCGTCGCACTAACCCGTCTTCTACACATCCCGGTTGGCCCGACCTGGCTCTGGCTTTACCTGGTAGGGCCCTGGCTGACGTCCTGGGCCGCCACCCAGCCGCTCGCGGACAGCAAACGGCTGCACCAGTGGGCACTGTCCCAGATCCGCTACTTCCTCGCCGAGCCTCGCGCGCTGGCCCGGCTGCGGCCTGTGAGTGAACCGCGCCAACTGCGTGCCGAGGTCTGGGCCTGGCGGCCAACCGGGCGGCTCGCCCGGCGGCGCATCTGGAGAGGCCACCACGCGGAGAGCGTGAGATGACCGTCTACCGGCTGGACTACGTGGAGAACGGCTTGCTGATCGGCTCGGATTGTGCCTGGGCCTGGTTTCGGCTGCCGACGCACTCCTACGATGCCCTGTCCGAGGGTCAGCGCTTGGCCCTCCTGGCCCAGGAAGAGCGACTGCTGTCTGGGCTTCGCGACGCAGAGGGACACCTCCTGGTCGTGCCCCGCAGCTACCCGGCGTCGAAGTGGGCGGCCGAGCTGGACAGGCGGACGAAACGACCGGCGCCGGGATGGAACTCGTACCTGGACGCGATCAGCGACCACCTGAGCGGCCAGCGCATCCGGCAACGCGAGGTCTACCTGGGCCTGCGCCTGAACAGGCCGGCGCGTGGCGGCTGGATACGAAATCTGTTCCTCCCGCATGAACGTCTGACCGGCCTGGAGGATCCGCGGCCATCGGTCTCCGAGCTGTTGGAGCTTCGGGAAGCGCTGGACCTCATGCATCGGAAGGTGGCCGTGGCGCGTCCGGGTGCGCAGTTGGCGACCGCGTCCGACCTGCGGTGGCTCATCCGCCGAACCCAGTGGCGCGGTCTTGCCGAGGACGCCGAGGTCCTCGCCCCGCCGTCCCGCGCTGCCTGGGGTGGCGAGATGCTGGCCCTGGTCGAAGGGATGGTGCGCAACGGTTTCCGCTCGCTGCGCCTGGGCGATGGCTCGGGCACGAGCCACATGGCAACTCTGGCCTTTGCCTACATGCCTGACAACCTGGAGTTTCCCGGTGGGGCTGAGTGGCTTCACCACTACGAGCTCGTCGACGCGCCCGTCGAAGCCAGCATTCGGTTCCTGATCGTTCCGCCGCGAAAGGCGGCCAAGGACGTCAACCGGCAGGTGGCGGCGGCTCTGGACCAGGCCGAGCACACAGCGCAGACGTCCGCAGACCTGCCGCTGGATGTCCAGGAGGCATACGCCGGAGCACGCCAGCTGGAGCGCACACTGCTGAAAGGCCAGCAGCCACTCGTGTATGCCTGGCCGCGCTTCGTGGTGGCAGGCGAGAGTGAGGATCAGCTCCTCGCCCGCGTCACGGATCTCATCGAGCGATACCGCGACCTCGGTGTCGAGCTGGTGCGGCCATCCGGCGACCAGCTCGCCCTGTTCCTCGAAGCGATGCCTGGCGACAAGGTCCGCATTCGCGCCTACGAACAGCGAATGGCACCGGCCACTCTGGCCGGCGCCATGTACGGTGCGAGCTCGGAGCTCGGTGATCGGGAGGGGCCGTACTTTGGGCAGACCACTGGCGTCAGCCGGGGCGCGGTCACCCTCGACCCGCTGGTGGCCGCGCTGCGCAACCGCCCTACCGGGATCTCTCTGACGGGGGCGCCGGGCAGCGGCAAGACCACCGCCGCCCTGCTGCTCGCCTACCAGGCGCGGCTGCGGGGGGCGTGGGTCGTGATCATCGACCCCAAGGGGGAGGCCACCGGACTCACCGAGCTGAAAGGCCTGGGCGCGGTTCAGGTCGTCCGCCTGGACTACACCTACGAGGGTCTGCTGGACCCGTTCCGGATAGAGGCGGATCCGGAAAGCGCCAGCCTGCTGGCCGCGGAGCTGTGCCGCGTCTTCCTCCCCACGCGCCTGGCTCGGGAGGTCGAGGGACACCTGGTCATGGCGGCAGTCGCCGAGGCGCAGAACACAGACCCCAGGCCGAGCCTCCGTGGGATGCTGGCCCGGCTGGAGAACTCCACCAGCGAAGCCGCCAGGGACGCCGCAGATGCTCTGCGGGCGACGTCGCGGATGCCCATGGCGAGGACGTGCTTTGGCGTGGGCGCGACGAGGCTCCGCCTTGATGACGCTCTCACGGTGATCCAGTTCGCCAACATCAATCTCCCCACAGCCGGGACTCGAGCAGAGGAGTATTCGATCCCTGAGCGGCTGGCTGTGGGCCTGATGCGAGCGGTGACCGCGCTGGCCAGCCAGCTGATGTCTAGCCGAACCGACCAACCCAAGCAGATGGTTGTCGACGAGGCGTGGGCTATCACGAACTCGGCCGAGGGCCAGCGCCTGGTGGAACGGATCGCCCGGATGGGCCGCAGCAAGAACACAGCCATCCTGCTGGTTTCGCAGAACGCTCGCGATCTGATCGACGAGCGGGTGACCAATTGCCTCTCGGTCCGGCTGGCCTTCCGTTCGGACGACGACGCCGAGCTCCGTGCGGCACTGGCCCTGCTGGACGTCGAGGCAACGCCGGAGTTGCTGGCCCAGGTCAGCCGCTTTCGCCCTGGCGAATGCCTTATGCGGGATCTAGAGGGTCGAGTGGGTCGGGTCCAGGTCGACCTCGCGTTTAGTGAGCTCCGGGCCGCGTTCGACACGACGCCCAAATCCAGCAGCGACGTGGAGGCGATCACGGCATGAGTCCAGGGATTCGACTGCCATTGGCGATAGGTGGCGGCGCAGTGAGCGCCCTCGTCTTGATGGCCGGCTGCGTGGGAGACCCCCAACTTCCGGGTCCGGACGGTGCGATCAGGGCGCTGGCGCTGCGAGACGCAAAAGCGGCAGCACAACTCAACGAGACCCAGGTCTGGCAGGACTACTCACCCTGCTTCCAGGCCGCCAACCCGAAGAATGCCTGGCTCCGTGACAGGTACGTGGGGCAAGAGATCAAGCCGCTGGCCGCGCCAGCCGACGCGCAGTACGCCGTCGTGGCCGTGAAGCCAGACGGCATCTACCGTCGCGTCGAGGTCCGCGTCTCGGCCATCGGCTTCCCGCCGCTGGATTACGAGATCGACGAACGCGAGTGGGACGGCCAGTGGGTGAAGGTCGACAGCGGAGCCCTGGGGCACCTGATCCACGACGACTGCCAAGGAGTGGCGCAGTGAACCGCTGGCGCGGCAAGGCCCTGCTCGCAGGTCTGCTCGCCGGCTGGATGCTCTGTGGGTCTGGTGCCATATCGGGAGTGTCTGCCGACTCGTCCAGCTCTCCGACACCGGCGGCGCAGGGCATCGACGGGCTGGTCCCACCGCCGCCGAACATTCAGCAGGGCAACCAGCCAACCTTGGCGGAGCGCTACCCGACGACGGCGTATACCCCGTTCACCGTCTCTGTGGGCGGGTCGCTCAAGGACGCGCTCACAAACCCTGTGGCGAGCTCCGCCAACGTGATGTTCACGGTCTGGGCGGGTACGGAAATGGAGGTCCTGCTCATCGTCGCCGTCCTGACCAGCCGCCTCTTGGAGTGGACCTTCTCGGTTGACGTCGTCGGTGCGGCAGGCGGTCCGGTGACCCAGGTAGTCCAGACCCTGGCCGATCAGGTGTACCGGCCGCTGCTGGAGACGGCGCTCGTCCTTGGGGGCCTCTGGCTCGTGTGGCATCTGCTCATTCGCCGTCGAACCATGTACAGCTTCCAGGGAGTGGCCTGGGCCCTGGTGGCGATGGTCGCCGCGGGCATCTACTTCGCGGCGCCAGTCGCGGTCATGAGCGCGGCGAACAACGTCAGCGCGGCTGCGTCAAGGGAAATGTTGACCGCGATCGGTACCGGAGACCCCAAGATGGTCGGCCGATCAAGCGATCCCAGCTTCAGCCAGGGCGACGGCTCAGACGCAGAGCTCAGGATCTTCGTCGATCGGTACTGGAGGACGTACGTCTTCAAACCCTGGTCGGTGGCCGCCTTCGGTGACGTGAACACCGGGCAGCGCTACGGTGAGGAGCTGCTCGCCAAGTGGGCCGGCCAGCCCAGCAACTTCGACGCTGACTTCAAGAACGCGCCACAGAGTGCCCAGGACTGGTATGGCGGCAGCCGCGGCGGCGACCGCTTCGCAATCGTCGTCGTGGCGCTGGTCGTCGCCGTGATGGCGTCGATCCTCTTCCTCCTCATCGCGGGGGCTGTGGTGGTGGCCCAGTTCGGCCTGCTGATCCTTCTGATGGTCGCCCCGCTGTTCCTCCTGGTGGGCGTGCATCCAGGGACCGGACGGCGGCTGCTCGTGCGGTGGGCTGAGCTGGCGGCCTCTGCGCTGCTGATTCGAGTGCTGTGCGCCGCCCTGCTGGCGCTCGTGCTGGTGTTGAGCGGCCTGATCGCCCAGATTCCCAATTGGGGCGTGGCCGCCGCACTGGAGGTGGCGCTGGTGATCACGGCATTCATCTACCGCAAGCCGTTCCTGCGTGTCTTCGGACAGGTGGCTACGCCCCGCCTGGACTTCTTGAACGATCCGCGGACGACGGGCAGCGTCCAGAGCGGCACCAGCTGGGTCGTCGGCAAGCTGGGGAGGCAGCCGGTCACAGCCGCCGCAGCTGCCGGCGCCCGCGCCAAGACGGCTGCGCCGACGGGCGCCAACGGCGCTAGGGGTGGCCGGGGCATGACCGCCGGTGCGGCCGCGGGTATGGCGGCTGCTTCTGCGGCGACTGCTGGCACAACCGCGATGGTGGCGGCGGCTGCGGAGGCGGGCAAGATCGGCCGCAAGATCGGCGGAAAGACGGCGTCGGCCGTCAACGGCGCCCAGCGGATCGCGAGTGGGATCGGTCTCAACGAAGGCCCGCCGACCGCGCCGGACAGCAAGGCGCCCGGCGCGCCGCTGGAGCGTGAGACGTGAATGCGTTCTCGACCTCGTGGCGCACACATATCTGGCTTCGCTCCGCGCTGGCAGGCGCCGCTCTTTTGGCGATGCTCGCTGCGGTTTGCGCAGTCGCGTCTCATCCGTCTGCGGACGGCGGAAAGCAGCCGGTGAGTCGAGCCGCAATAGCTGGTGCCCGGGCGACCACGGGGACCGAGCAGGCGCGCGAGCCGGCGCTCGAGCCGGCCTCGTCGACACCGACTCCCGTGCCGAGCCAGACTCTCACACCGCAGGTGCCGGCCGACGAAGGCGCGGCGGAGTCCGTCGCCCGAGCGTTCCTGGTGGCCTACGCCTCCTACCGCTACGACGAGGAGCCCGCCGCGCTGAGGGCGCGGCTGCGGCCCTACGACACCGATGCCTTCGACGTCGCACTTGGCCGTGGCGGAGGAGCCGGTACCCAGGACCAACTGCGCTCGGTGCGCCACGAAGTGGCGATCGCCACCGTGCTGGAGCTCAGCACCACTGGGCTCGCGCCCGACGGGCGGCTGATCCTGGTCGCGCAGGTCAATCAGCAGGTCAAGTCCGATCGCGGCAGCAGCGGCAGCACCCGCTATGCCGAGCTCTACCTGGCACGGACGGGGGCTGGCTGGCGCGTGGACGAGGTTGCCTCGTGAAATGGCTGCTGATCGCCGGCGCCGGTTCTGCCCTCGTCCTGCTCGCGGTGGCGGTGATGGGAACCAGCCTGCTCCTGCCCTCAATCCTGGGTACTGGACGGTCCGAGCCGGCGCCGGCGAGCGCATTCGCAACTGCAGACATCCCCGCGACGGCGCTGCGCGACTACCAGGACGCGGCCGAGAGCTGTCCAGGCCTCTCGTGGACTGTGCTCGCTGGAATCGGGAAGGTCGAGTCAGACCACGGCCGGTCGTCGCTGCCGGGCGTGCATTCCGGCCAGAACTCCGCCGGCGCAATGGGCCCGATGCAGTTTCTCCGGGGCACCTGGAACGCCTTCCACCTGCCCGGGTTCGACGACATCTACGACCTGCGCGATGCGGCATTCGCGGCTGCCCGCTACCTGTGCTCCAACGGGGCCGGGCTCGCGGAGAAGCTGCGCGCCGCGGTCTGGCAGTACAACCACGCATGGTGGTACGTCGACGAGGTCCTGGCCCAGGCGACCAGGTACGCTGCCGACGCGACCAGGACGGTAGTCATCGCCGCGCTCCGCGCCGGGGATCCGTTCGCCGGCGCCTGCCGGCCGGTTGTGACTCAGGGATTCGGGCCCACGAGCATGGTGGGCGAACCGGCGCTCTTTGGCTTCGGCCACTTCCACACTGGCATCGACCTGGCCTGCGTGGCCGGCACGCCGATCCACGCGCTGACCGACGGCCTCGCGCATGTCACGACCGGCTGGGGCGGCGGCTTCGGCAACAACGTCGTCATCGAGGTCCAGCTTCAGCTGCCCGGCGATGCAGGTCCACAGCACTACTTCATCCGCTACGCACACATGCTCGTGGTGGCAGTGGCGGACGGTGCGGTGGTGCACGCCGGCGACATCGTCGGCCTGGAAGGTTCGACCGGCTACTCGACGGGGCCTCACCTCCATTTCGAGCTGGACCGGGGAGCAGCCGGCGTTCAGGACGCAGTCGACCCCACTCCGCTTCTGGCGGTGTCGTGAGCTTCCCAGGGAGGTCGTGGCGATGGATAGGTTGAAGGGGCTGTTGGAGGTCGTACTCATCGCTGGCGTGGTCGTGATCGTGCTCTGGGTGCTGTTCGGCTCGAGCGGCATCGCGCCTCGCGGGATGGACTACATCACTGGCCAGCTGCAGGTGCTCGTAGGCAAGCTGCCTAACCTGATGCGGATTGGTGGCCTCTTAGGTGTCTTGCTGGGCGCGCTGATAGCGATCCCAAAGCACGGCCGCACGTTTGGGATCGATCTGGCTCTCGGCGGCTTCGTCGTGTTCATCCTGTCCTGGGCCGCTCTGCCGATCCTCAACTGGCTGTCGGCGCACGGCCCGGGACTCATAAACGGCGTGCTGAGTTCGGGCTGAGACTCCTGCCTGATCGGCTCAGGCCGAGCCGCCGGCCGTGAAATCCCCGTGATGGATTGCAGAGCTGGCGAGCGCAAGCACCGCATCGCGCAGGAGTCCCTAGCTACCCACCCGGTCGGCGTCGGCCTCTTCCTGATCCTCGTCGCCCTCTTGGGATGGTCGCGAGCAAGGTGCTCGCCACAGCGGGCTTGATCGCGCCTACTTCGCCGAGCCCGCCGCTGACCAATCGGGCAGGTGACACCCAGCCGCTTGATTGCAGCTCCGCCGCATCCACTTATCAGGCGCGAGCAGGCGGGAGCTGACGCTCATCTCCGAGGCTGCCGCCTCAGAAAGGACTCGCCAGGAGCGCCACGACGGGGACGTCAGCGGCGGGCGGCGGACGGCTCAGCGAGCGGGAGGAGGATGACGTTCACCGCTCGCTCGGCGCCGCCGTCGCGGTGCAGCGCGCAGAGCTTGGCCTGCTCGGGGGTGCGATGACCGTGCCCACGACATCGCTGACCGATTGTGGTGACGCCGATCCACCCCTCGCCGTCCAGTTTGACCGCGACGACTCGGATTCGGTCTCGGTTGTGCTGCACCAGTGCCCTTCGAATGCAAAGACGAATGCTGATACTTTCGAGGTCGATACGTCGAACACAAGTTTGCCACAATCGCCGCGGCGACCGAGAGCTAGCGCAGTTCCAACGGAGCGACTACCAGCGTCTGGATGCACCGGCCGAAGTCGCCCCCAGAATCGCTCAGGACGGTGTCGGCGCGTCCCGTGCCGTCCGGCCCGATGACGGTGTTCACGTCCAGGTGAATCCACTCGCCCTCGGGGTCGCGGTGAGTCGAAAGCGTCATCTCGACATTAATCGCGAGCCAGCGCCCGAGCTCGACGCCGCGGCTTACGCCGCTGCCCGAGTCGGCGACGACCGCGGCGCGCTCGAAGGGGCTTGGCTCCTCGCCGGCGACCAGACCGACGTTCGCGCGAGTCCAGACCGCGGCCGGGCCCGCCGCTCCAAAGCGGCCCGCGGTCGTCCGCACATCGAGGGCCTTCATGTAGCCATCGAGGTGAGCGCCTGCCCACTCCGGCCGTTCGCCGTCAGGCTCGCTTGGCAGCGGCGGCGGAACACGTCTCGGACCGGCGGCGGCCGCCGTGTCCGACCTCGTGATCCGCCAGCCTCGCGCCAGGACGAACTCCTGGCCATCGACCTCGATCACACCCTCGAGCAGGGTCACGCGCTTGCCTGGGCGCGCGACCCGCACATGCACGGTCAGAGGCCTGACCGGCAGCGGGCGCAGGATCTCGACCGCGATGCGGGCGAGGCGCTGGCCTGGGTCGGCCTCCGTCCGCTCGAACTCGCGCGCCAGGAGGGCCGACGGCGGGCCGCCGTGCTGGGAGTCGGCGCTCCACGGACCGGCCGTAGCCGGGCTGCTGTCGAACCGGCAAGGGCCGGCAGGCGTGTAGAAAGCCGATGTCCGCACCGCCCGATTGTCCAACTTCTCCCGGCGGGGCCCTGTCAAGCCCCAGCAGGAGTCCAGAGGGCCGCCTGAATCGCCTGGTTGGGAGGGTTCGTCGGGAGACCCGCTGATCGCGGTCGCCGGGAAGACCAGCCTGGCTGTGGGCGGCCGCGAGCGAAATGGTGACGGTGTCCGCGATCCGGCAGGGCCGGGGATTCGGAGAGGCGGCGGCGTTGATCGGCAAGGACTACGCGGGCCGTCTGGTCCGTGATAGCTGGGCTCCCTACGCCCACGCCATCGGATCTCCTCGTCTGGCCGCAGCAACAGGGCTAGGAGGTCGGCCCGGTAGACGACGCCACACGGACGGCCGTCGCAGTCGACCACCAAGAGGTGTCGCACGTGTCCGGTCGCGCATCAGGCGAGCGGCCTCGGCGGCCGGCAGTGCTGGATCGGCTATATCACGGGCTCGCTCATCAAATCGCGTGGCGTAACCCCGGCTGTCTCGGACGCGCCTGGCGAGCAGCACGGGGCGGCGCATGCGGCTGACGACCTCGTGGCCCACGCTGCCCAGCAGGATCCCGCCGATGCCTGTGGGTCGCCGCGAGCCGATGACGACGAGGTCGGCACCGAACGCATCGGCAGCGGCTACGATCGCGGCGGGCGACGCTGTGATCGATCATGGTCTCGCCTCTTGCCCTCACGCGGTGAGCACCCAGCTCTTCGACGGCCCGATCGACGATGGCATGCGCCTCAGCCTCTGGCTCCACGATCGCCACGCCCTGGACTGCGACCATGTGCTGGACGTGCAGGGCCAGCACCTCGGCGCCGGCCCGGGCCGCAACTGCGCCGGTCTCCGCCACCGCCTCGTCGCTCGCAGGGGAGCCATCGACGGCAACCAGAACCTTTCGGGGCGCGCGCAGGGCCATGTGCGAAGCCCTGATGACAAGCACCGGGACGTCGATGCCGGCGGCAATCAGGATCGTTCTGTACATCAGCGTTACCTCTAACCACAGCATCGGCCGGATTAGGAGCCAACCACAGGGTCGAAGGCCCTACAGAAAGCCTGCCCTCGGATCTACTCCACGCCCGCGAGGCTGGAGAGGTCAGCCATTTGAAGGAAGCGCAGACCGGTGATCTCGTCGGGCCGGATCGCGACCGACACCGGGGCCCGTGCGGCCCCCACCTGCGACCAGCCCCGCGACGATCGCCGATCGGCCCGTACGTTGGGGTCCTGCTCCCCCCGATTCCAGGCCCACGGTCCTGTATTGCTATTGCGGGCGGAGTGGCGGGCGTGCTACCGGCGCCAATGGCCTGCGGGCCGCCCAGGGGTGCCCGCCCGTCCCGAGAGGTCGGATGGTGCCCCTTCCGGCCGAGACGTCAGCCGAGCGTCGACACCGACCACGCCCTCCATGCTCCTCACGAGCCGTCGCAACACTGCCACCAGCCTCTTGCTCTCCAGTTCGCCCCCCAGCTTGACGACACCCTCGTTGACCGAGACGTGCACGGCCTCGGGATCGAGATGGAGGGTCCTGACCAGGACGTCATTCCGGATCTCGTGCCGGATCGACTCGTCACTCCGAAGGAAGGGCTTGACCAGGTCACCACGGCTGACGATGCCCACCAGACGCCCGGTGGCGTCCATGACAGGAAGGCGCTTGACCTTTTTTCGATGCATCAGTCGCGCAGCCTGCGCCAGGCTGTCTTCTGCCTGCACCGTGACAGCGGGCGAGGTCATCAGATCCGCCGCGGTCAGCGCCTCGGGTCTAGCCTTTTCCCCGCGCGAGCCGGCCGCCAGATGACGCCATGCGTTTGGGCCTTTCTTGGCGAGCAGGTCGGCCTCCGACACGATCCCAACCAACCTGCGCTCGTCGCCAACGACGTCCACCACCGGGAGCGCACTGACGGCATGCTCGTTCAATAGTCGCGCGAGCTCCTTGTAGCCGGTCGACGGGCGGGCGGTGATCACCCTGGTGGTCATGACTTTGTCCACTGTCCAGCTCACGGTTATCAACCTCCGACCTCAGAGTCGCAGGACCCGCCACGCGTGCCAAGGGCCGGTGGTCCTCCGGCCGCCGGGCCATTTGCGGACCGTCGAGCCAGACGTGGTGGGAGGCTGTGCGAGCAGGACGCCGGCGCACGGCGGCCGCCGGAGGCACGGCGCTCGAGCGAGCCCGGGTTTGGCAGGACCTTCGGCCCTGGCGCGCTCCCTCGCCGCGAGAAGCTGAAGAAACTGACCAACTCGTTACGGGAGGCTCTGACGCATGAAAGCGCTCGTTTACCACGGCCCTGCCGAGGAGAGCTGGGAGACTGTCTCCGACCCGGTCATCCAATCGCCGACCGACGCCATCGTCCGGATCGACTCGGCCACCATCTGCGGGACCGATCTCCACATCCTGAAGGGCGACGTCCCCGAGGTCGCGCCAGGCACCATTCTCGGCCACGAGGCGGTGGGGACCATAGTCGAGACCGGACCCGCTGTCACCACCTTCACCACGGGTGACCGCGTCCTTATCTCCTGCATCACGGCCTGTGGTCGCTGCCGCTTCTGCAAGGAGGCGCATTACGGCCTTTGTACGGGCGGCGGCGGATGGATCTTCGGCCACAGCATCAACGGACTTCAAGCCGAGTACGCGCGAGTCCCCTTCGCCGACACGTCGGTCTACAAGGTGCCAGTCGCCCTGACTGACGAGCAGGTACTGTTCCTAGCCGACATTCTGCCGACCGCCTACGAAGTCGGCGTCCTCAGCGGTTGCGTCGAGCCGGGCGACTCGGTCGCCATCGTGGGCAAGGGCCCCATCGGCCTCGCCACGATCATGACCGCCAGACTCCTCACGCCCAGCATCATCATCGCCATCGACAAGGCAGACTCCCGCCTTGTCAAGGCGCCGAGAGTTCGGCGCGACCAACACTATCAACAACTGCCGACAAGACCGCGTCAAGGAGACGATGGCCCTGACCGGAAACCTCGGAGCCGATGTTGCGATCGAGGCAGTTGGAGTGCCGGACACTTTCGAGCTCGCCGCCGAGCTGATTCGGCCGGGAGGCCGCGTTGCCAACATAGGCGTGCATGGTCGTCCAGCGACTCTTCACCTGGAAAAGCTGTGGATACGGGACGTGACCATAACCACCGGGCTGGTCGATACCTGTACCACCCCTCAGCTGCTCAAGCTGATCGCTGGCGGGCAGCTTGATGCGACCCCCTTCGCCACGCACCACTTCTCCATGGACGACGCAATCAAGGCATACGGTGTGTTTGCGGACGCATCAACTACGAACGCACTCAAGGTCGTGCTCAGCGCCGGGATACCGAGCATCGAAGCGCCGCGCACCGAACCAGCGATGGCTCCCGCCTAATTACCCAGGAGTCGACCTCTGATATCGAGGTGATCTCCGGGATCGTGAGGGCAGGGCGGTAATCCTGATGGGGGGAGGGCGCTCCCCCCGAGAGTCAGAGAACGCGCCGGCGGCGGTAGCCTACCCGGTGGCCGTAGAAGCCTCCGGTCAGCCCGCGCACGATCAGCAGCAGGAGAGCGGCGCCAACGAAGGCCACGATAATGAGGGGGAGGACGCCGGGGCCGAGGTTGATGTTGAGCAGCCCGAAGATCCAGCGGCCCAGGAAGGCGCCGATCACACCCACGACCACATCGAGCAGCAGGCCACCGCCCACGCCCACGACCCGGCTGGCCAGCAGGCCCGCGATCAGCCCGACCACCAGGAGGATCAGCAAGTCGTTGGTGGCCAGGCCCCCGAAGTCGATTGTATGGCTCGGGATATCGATGCCTGGCAATGTAATGCTCATGGTTCCCGCTCACCCACTCTCAAGTGATCTAACAGCGATGCTATCACTATACATGCAGAGTGGAGCCAATGCAAGCCCCGCCAGCGCCGGTTGAGGCGCAGCCATCGCGGGCCAAGCGCCGGGCGGCCGCTACCCAGTCGGCCACGTGAGCCACCACGCTGCTGCGAGAGTCGCTCAGAGCCACTCCGGGCCTGAAATCTCCGTGACGAAATCGCTGGTGGCAATGAGGCCCAGCGGAAACGACCCTGGATCGTCGGCTTCCACCACGATCAGCCGGTGGATCTCCTGGCCCAACATCAGGTCCGCCGCCTCAGCCAAGGTGGCATCGGCGGAAATGGTCACCGGAGGGTGCATCACCTTTGCCACGGTCAAGTCGGCTGACCGATCGCCATAAAGGCAGGGCAGAAGGTCCGAGCTGGTGAGAACCCCTACCATCCGCCCTCCACGATCGACCGCGACCACCGAGCGGGACCGTCTGTCAGTCATCAGCCGTGCCGTAGCGCCGAGTGAAGCCGATTCCGGGCAGGCCACCACTCCCCAGCTCATGACGTCACTGACCTGTCGCCGTCCAGTTGGAATGGCGCCGATCACTCTCACCAGGTCGGAGATCGCGAGAACGCCGGCCAGTTCGCCATTCTCACGTACGAGCAAACGCCCCAGGTGCTGCGCATGCAGCCTCTCGGCCGCGGCCGACAGGGGCGCGTCAGCCTCGATCTCAGCGATCGGGGATGACATGAGTTCGCCCGCCGTCATCCTCCGCATCACGGCAAGCCGTTCCGGGTCCTGGGCAAGCCACTCGCCCGCCAGGAGATCCGTGTCGGACACTAGTCCCAGCTCGCGACCGTGTTCGGCGACAACAACAGCGTGAATCCGTTGTCGACGGAGCAGAGCGGCCACCTCACCAATAGGCGTGTCCCGGGCGCAGGTGATGAGGCCAGGATGCATGGCCTGCCCCACGCGCATCCGGCTCCAGGCTCGAGTCCATGCGTCACTCACGGCGCAGCCGGCGATGGCCAACCGTCCAGCTCTCATTGGCGGCGGGGGTGTCGTAAGGCCACCACGTCACGCTCTGCCGCTCCACACCCCGGGTCGGCCACGCTGCTTCTCATCGTCGTAGCGGTACTGGATATGGCTCTCCACGGCGACCACACCAGCAACGGCCGCGCTGAGGCGGGTCAGGATCTCGGCATCGGTCTTCCGGTCCACTTCTCCGGTCGCTGTCACGATCCCATCGGTCACGCTGATCACGAGAGTCGGAGCATCCAGGAGCATGGTGCGTCGGATCACGTCCTCGATGATTTCGCGACGGATTTCATCGTCGGACCGCATGAAGACCCGCAGCACATCGCTGCGGCTGATTACGCCCACGAGCCTGCCATCGCCGTCCACGACAGGCAGCCGCTTGATGGCCCGGTCGTGCATGAGCTTCGCAGCCTCTCGCGCGCTATCCCCTGGCCCAATCGTTACCGCCGGAACGCTCGCCAGCTCCCTGGCAGTTGTGCCGCCAGCTCTCTCGCGCTCCTGCCGCCGGCGCTGCGACTCGAACACGTGCTGCTCTCCAAGGTCGATCCGGTCTTCCTTGAGAATCAGGTCCGCTTCCGAGACGACACCTATAACTCGCCGCTGGCCGTCAACCACCGGCAGGGCGCTGATGCGATGTTGCTTGATGAGCACGACCATCTGCTTGAAGCCAGCCGTCTCGTCCACCGACACGACCTCGGTCGTCATCAGGTCGGCCACGTTCGTCTTCAATTGACGCCTCCTATCACTGCGTTCAATCAGGTTTGGCGCGGTCGCTCGCCATGACCTGATCCTCCCGGCTCTTGGCGGCGTTTGACAGGGCCGGACGTCACGGCCACAGAGGGCCACTGGTCCAGGAGGGATGACGCGCTCGCGCCGTGGTGCAGCCGCGTGCCGACCTCACGAAGCTGCGCTGCAGGAGGTCCGGTTGTCACTGGGCCACCACGCTCAGCGCACATCTGCACCGGACACGATCGGCACCGCTGGGCGATCGCGCTCGATCTCAGCTCCAGCTGCTCGTGTCCCAACCTCTCGATACCGCGCAACGCGATCAAGGGCAAAGCGCAGCTCGAACGTACCGTAGCAGAGCAACTGCCCCACGCCTTCGCGACGCGCGTCGACGACGTCCATTGCTTCAGGCATCCGATCACCCACCTTCATCGCTCTAATCTGGGCCGCTCAGCGGTGCGGTCGCCAGGGCCGATCGGCCCGCCGACGCCGGGCCCGCCGCAGGAGCTTGGCCTGTCACAGCACGGACGTGCTCGACGATGGACTGAGCCCGCGCCACAAACGTCACGACCCCCAGCTCCCACTCCGTGCGTCGGAAGCCCAGCTCGAGCAGGAGGCGCATCATCCGCTGGTTGTCGTAGCGAACCAGGGCCACGACATCGACGCCCCGGTCTGCGGCGACGCCGAGCGTGAGCTGGACCAGCGCCCGGCCGAGGCCGGCTGCCTGGAAGTCGTCGGCCACCGCGATCGCGATCTCGAGGCTGCCGGGCTGGTCAGGGAACGGGACCAGCCGGCAGTCGGCGATGATCAGCTCGTGCTCTCCATCACCGGCGACCGCGACGAGGGCGAACCGATCGTGGAAGTCGACGGTCGCCCAGTGGGCTGCCTGTTCGGCTGTCAGCGCCGGCATCGAGCCGTGGTAACGGAGCTGCCGGCTCCTCTCGGAGAGGCTGGCATCGAACTTCCGAAGCAGCTCCCCGTCAGCAGTGTCGATCGCGCGGATCGACACCCACCTCCCGTCGTTGAGCTGCAGCGGAAGCGCTATCAAGCGCGCCCGACTCGCACACGTCCGGCGCACTTCATCGACCAGGCGCAGCGGTACCAGTTCGGCAGCCAGGGAATCCGCACCCTGTGCGGCGGGAGCTGCATGGACACCCGTCAGCGCCAATACTGGCGGCCCGGACCGTCGCAGCTCCCGCAGCACCGCCTGTCCGCGCTCTCCGCGGAGCGCGTGCACCACGACGTCGGCTGACTCGACCAGTGGACACGAGCAGCCGTCGACCAGCGGGCAGCCGCTGCCACCCCTTCCCACACCATCGCAGCGGGTGACCTGGAATCCGGCCCCGCGAAGCCGGGACGACCAGCGACGCGCCAGCCTGGCGTCCGCTGCTTCCAGAAGTACGCGACGGCTGCCGGTGGTCGGCGCAACGTGTTCGAGGCCCGACATGAGACAAGCGTCTCCGGCGTGCCTGTTTGATGAAGGGCCAAACGTCCCGGACTGGCCGGGACCGGGCACAGAGGAAGCGCTCCGGCGAGTCTCGCCGGAGCGCTGTGTGGATGAAGAAGCCGGCCTCACGCGAGCTGGGGCACGATCCTCCGCGCCGCCGCCGGCCGCCAGGCAATCAGCAGCTCGAAGACCAGCGTGAAGAACACCACCACTGCCGCGATCGTCAGCCCGATCGCCGCGTAGAAGGCGTACAGGCCCACCTGCGACCAGCCCCAGGCGTTCAGCAACAGGCCCCGCAGCGTCTCACCCCTGAACAGCGTGTTGGCCTGGTTGGCCAGCGTGGTGTTCTTGGGATCGGCCAGCGAGGCCGCGCTCACCTGCGAGTAGGTCTGGCCGTTGGCGACCTTGGTCAGGTGGATGCCGATGAAGTCGTTGGCATACACGCGCGCTTTGTCGCCGTTGTCGACCTGCTGGCCAGCGTAGTTGCGGATCTCCGCCGGGAACTCGGCCGGGTCGAGTGCGCCGCCGGCCTTGATCTGGCTTGGGGGCGGGAAAGAGATCTTCTGGGCCGCCAGCTGGTCGTGCACCATCCCGTTCACGAAGCCGCTGCCCCAGTACAGGAAACCGGCACAGAAGCCAAGCACCACCACCAGCACTACCTGGAGCGTGATGATCCTCCACCGCAATTCTTTGGTCACGACTCGTCCTTGTATGTCCATCTGCAGGCGCCGGCGGCTGCCTCCCTCGGAGTCCGCTGCCCCAGGCCGCTCCTGGCGTCTGCTCTCATGTCTCCAGTCAACCGCCCCTAGCTCCCCCCGACGACCGCCGACCGGCCCGCACCGTCGGGGTCCTGGTCCCCTCCGGTTCCAGGTCCAAGGTCCCGCGTCAACAGGCACCCGGGCGCCCCGTCACCGTCAGCGCAGCTCGAGGCGCACGCCTGAGCCTGCGGCGGCTTGAGGGCCATCTCCAATGTCCTGCTCGGTCTCGAACGACAGGTCAACGACCCAGTAGAGGTTGGGATTACTTCACCCGAAAACACAGTCTCGAGCTTGCCTGTCGCCATTCGCGCCACACCGGCGACGTTCGCGCCGGCGGGGAGACCAATGGCGGGCAGACGCGGACGGTTCCGGCTCACTGGGAGAGACGGAGTGACGACCGTCCTCGCCGCACTCACTGCATCGTCACGCTGGCGCTCACTCGGGCCTGGTCGTGGCCGCTGCTCGGCAGCGCTCGGACCGGCGTCGTCGCCTTGGCCATCATCGGCGCGGCCGTGTCTCCCCTTCCTCGCCCTGGCGGTCGTGCTGCTGGCGATGTGGTTCGCCACCACCGTGCACCATGCACTGGCCGGTACGCCCGGCCAGCCCGCCCGGACGCGAGCGTAACCGTGGGTGAGGGGGCATTTGAGCAGGAGCGGTCACTCAGTCGGCGCCCTCGAGCTGCGAGGAGGAAGAGGTCCCGCATTGGCAGAGTCGAAGGTCCCTGGCCATTTGGTCAGGGACGCTCAGACGGGGCCCATTCGAGCCCCTGATCAAGGAGCGCCTGGCTATCTATGGCGAAGGAGGACCAGGCGGCTGTAAGGAGGTTGCCAATGGCGCAAGGGAAAGCTTCCAGTGATCGGACAATGGCGGTTTCGCCAAGGGCAGCCCACGTCGTCGACGCTCCAACGGTTAGTGCCTCGGTCCGCCAATTCGGTTTCTGGTCCGCGATCGCGATGGTCTCGACTTACCTCGTGTTCCTGGTAAGCGGTGTCGGCACTCCGCTCATCCGACGTCGGATGTGGCCGGAGCTGGAGCGCGACATCCGCACGATCAAGGCGAAATTGGAGGGAGGTCCAAGCGATGCCACCGTCAGTTAGACCCCGTCAAAGCACTCACGAAGCCGCCTCTGAGTTCCTCGGCAAGAAGAGGATCGCGGTGACAGGCGTTTCCAGGAACCCACCGGGTCACGGCAGCAACCTCGTCTACCAAATCCTGCGTGAGCGGGGCTATGACGTGTTCGCGGTCAACCCGAATGCGGACCATGTCGAGGGCAATGCCTGCTATCACGACTTAAGGTCGATCCCCGGCGGTGTCGATGCGGTTGTCGTCGGCACCAAGCCGGAGACCGCCGATTCCACCATGCGCGAGTGTGTAGATCTGGGCATCAACCACGTCTGGATGCACCGCTCCATCGGCGGCGGCAGCGTTTCTAAGGTCGCCACAGAGTATGGGCTGCAGAATCGCATTACCGTGATCGACGGCGGGTGTCCGTTGATGTTCGAGCCAACCGCCGATCGGGCGCACAGAGCCATGCGCTTCGTGTTCACCCTGACGGGCAAGGTCCCGCGACGGGTGTGAATCGGACGGGGGATCCCCTTTTAATCGACTTCGGCTGCGACACCGAGTGCGAGGTGAACTAGGACGTTGCTCGACCGGCCCCGGCGGACGCTCGCCGCGGCGCTTGAGTGGCTCGGTCTCAGGCTGGCCGGCGCTCGGAAGCGTTCAGGCGCCTGGAGCTGGAGGCGATGTCGAGGGAGGACCGCTCTTGCTCGGCCAAGGCCCCCGCGAGCGCGTCGACCACTAGCGAGACGATCCCGCTCGGTTCCCATCACGTCCCCGAAGCACCTGGGGCTGGACGAGATACGCGAGCCCGTCGTGCGACACTGGCTGGCGGCGCAGTCAGCCGAGGCAGCCCAGGAGGTTGGCCAACCGTGAGGTCCAGCGGCAGCACAATCCCGCCCCCGATGTGGCCGGCCAGCAGCTTGGACACGCGGGAACGCCCCACGTTCCACCGGGCAGTACGTCAAGCCTGTCGACCGTCCGAGTCGGCGGAACCGACGTCACTTACCGGATGAAGGGGGAGGGGCAGGTCGTCATCTTCATCACGCAAGGCCTCGGGTTGGCCAGCGCGGAGTGATGGCCCGTCCAGGACCAGCTGAACAGTCGGGCCCGCGTGCTCACCTGGGATCGCCCCGGCTACGGCGACAGCGGCCCACCGCGGTCACCCCGGACCGTCGCCAACGTCGCTGGCGAGGCGCTTGAGCTGCTGGACGCCGTTGCGCCGGAAGCCCCGCTGGTCCTGGTCGGGCACTCGCAGGGCGGCCTGTTCACGAACGCGCTCGCCCGCCTGGCTGGCGGCCGCGTGCGCGGCGCAGCCCTGCTGGACCCGGCTCACCCGGCCAACCGTCGCGTGCGCCAGGAGCTGCCCCCAAGCTGTTCCGGCGCCGCGGGTCGGACCTGGCCGTGCGCCGGCGAATGGCGCGCACGCTGGCGCGCCTCCACCTGATCGGAGCTCTCAAGCCTGTCATCACGAAGGGGCCACCGTTCAGCTACTCCCGCCAACATCATGCACGACCCGGAGGTCATGATCGGTCAGTTCGTGAAGCTGGCACGTCTGCCGCGAGCGGACGCCGGGCGGGTCGAGGCGGTATGGGGGGAGCTGCTGCGCGACCATGCCGCGCCGAGCCCGCTCGCGAGGGCTGAGACGGTGCCTGGCTGCGGGCACCTGATCCACCTGGAAGCGCCGAACCTGACGGTGGCGGCGATTGCAAGCCTGGTCCGAGATCAGCCGCGAGCATCCGATCCGCCGCCACCCGACAGCAAGCGTCCGACAGGGCCATGGTGCCGAACGTCCCAGTCCGGAAGGGACTTTGGGCCGCGGTAGCGTCCCGGCGGGCCATGTGAAGATGCACTGCGATCGTGCAACATGGAAGCAGCGGTATGACAGGCGACGACCGGCCCGAGCGGAGTCTGCTTCGGCTCATGCTGGTCGATGACCACGAGGTCGTCCGCAGGGGTCTCAAGACCATGCTCGAGGCTGCTGGCGACGTTCGGGTGGTGGCTGAGGCCGGAACGGTCAAGGATGCCATCGTCCAGGCTGAGCGGACGAAACCGGACGTGATCGTGATGGACGTCCGGCTGGCCGACGGCAGCGGCATCGAGGCGACGCGCGAGATCCGAGCGCAAAGGCCCGAGACCAAGGTACTCATGCTGACCTCGTTCGCGGACGACGAAGCGCTGTTCGCTTCGATCATGGCCGGCGCCAGCGGCTACGTCCTGAAGCAGATTCGGGGCGGCGACCTGGTCCGGGCGATCCACTCGGTAGGCCAGGGCAACAGCTTGCTCGACCCTGCGGTCACCGCGACGGTGCTGGAACGGCTGCGGAAGGGCAAGCACCTGCTCCGCGACGAGCGGCTGGCGAGGCTCTCAGCGCAGGAGGAGCGTATTCTGACCCTGGTTGCCGAGGGTTATACCAATCGCCAGATCGGCTCCCAACTGAAGCTGGCTGAGAAGACTGTTAAGAACTACGTCTCGACCATCCTCTCGAAGCTGGAGGTGAGCCGCCGGGCCGAGGCCGCGGCCTACCTGGCCCGCCACACCGGGACGCCCGGCTCCCAGGGCTGATAGAGGGCCTGCCGGGCCTCGGGCGGCGTGGTCATGCCGGCCATACTGAGACCCGGGCGTCCTCACAGGAGGATGCTGGCTAATAACCTAGGCCGACGCGGTGACGCGATCATGCCGCGGCGGGTCGGGCCAGGCTATGAGCGTCAGCAAATCGCTGGCCGGAACCATGCCCGTCACCGGACCCCCATCGACCACCGGCAGGTGACGGCCACCGAGGTTGAGCATCCGGTTCGCGACTGAGATGGAGTCCTCGCCTGGCCCGGCGGTCGCCGGAGCAGGTGTCATGTGCGCCGCCACGGCGGTCTCCACGCTAGCGCCCAGAGCCAGTGCCGCCACTACGTCGCCCTCGCTGAGGATGCCCATGAGTGCGTCACGCAAACACGGGCAGTGCGCCAATCTCGTGGGCCCATAGTCGGCGGGCCGCGACGATGAGGCTCTCCGATGCCTCCGCTCGCACCACGACAGGGGTAACGAGGGACTTGATCTCCAGGCCCAGAGAGATCGCAGCGTGCTTGGTATGTGGCCCCCCTGGCTCCCATCGCGACGCCGACGTCGGCCGCTGCCAGCGCCGGCGCATCGATCACGCGGTCGCCGACCATCACTGTGACGCCGCCTGCACGCTCCTGCCGCACCGCCTCCACCTTCTCTGCAGGCGTCTGGTCGGCCAGGACCGCATCCGCGCCGACCGCCGCTGCCACCAGCGCCCCCACGTCCGGGTGGTCGCCGGTAACGACCACGACACGGTGCACGCCCGCGCGGCGCAGCTCCCTGATCGCGCGTGGAGCCGAAGCGTCCCCCCCGCCGGACCTCCCCGACCGGCACGGATTCCAGCCCCCCAGCCCAGTGCCGGCGCACGGCGCGCGGAGCTCGGGCCAGCAGCGCCGACAGCTCGCGGCGGGCGCGGGCGTCCGCGCACGCCTCCAGGGCCAGGCATCCAGACAGCATCAAAGCCACGACCGCACCCGCCAGTGGCTGCCCGAGGGCGAGGGCGGCGGACATGGCCAACAGCGCGATCGGGTCGACGCCGGGTTCACGGCGCATCAGATCGTGGACGACCGCGACGAAGAGGGGAATCAGGGCCAGAGCAGTGACGAGCGCCCAGGTCAGGCTCGCCAGCGCCCAGTCACCCGCCAGCCAGGCAGCTGCGTCGGCCACGATGCCGGCAGCCGTGGCCACCGCCACGAGTCGGGGGGTTGCCGGCCGTCGCCCGGTAGGCGCGGTGCGCTCCTCTCAGCAGCCGCTCGCCGGCTGCCATGATTACTACCCGCTTCTGCCCGGGCGCACGTCCAGGACGCCGGGTACGGACCGGGCCAGGATCTCTGCCAGGCGCAGAGTCTGCCGATCCCCGTCGCCCAATAGCTCCACAACGCCGTCCCGCACTCGGACCTCCAGGCTGGTCAGGCGAAGCCCCTCGTCCGTCAGAGCGTGCTTGACGGCTGCCTCGACGTCCTCGTCGGTCCGGGCGATCACCCTGACGAGGTCGTGGCGGCTGATGATCCCTACCACGCGCTCGCCCCGCATCACCGGGAAGCGCTTGACGTTCGCCTCCAACATGCGCTGCGCAACCAGGCCCAGGTCGGTCTCCTCTTCGACCGTGTACACCTCGGGCGTCATCACCTCATCCACCCGGCGCGGCAAGGGCTCGGACCTCGGCGGAAGCGGCATCGCCTGCGATCTGGGATCCGGCGTGGTCTCCAGCGCCAGCAAGTCGGCTTCGGATACGAGCCCGACCAGCCGGCCGTCGGCGTCCACCACGGGGAGCGCGCTGATCCGGTGCCTTACCAGGAGCCCGGCTGCGTCCTTGCAGTGCATCTCGGGCGTCACCGTGATGGCCGGTGACGTCATCGCCTCCTTGGCTTTCATAGGGCTAGCGTATCCACCGTCATCGGCTACAGCAGCGGCCGAAGGTCCCTCTGTCGTGGGGCCCTGAGCCCTTGGCAACCGACAGCGCCAGTCCCGTCTGGTCCCGTGCGAAGAGGACCGGTTGGCCGTGTCAGTGGCTTGGGAGGAGGGAGCGGATGTCAAGTCGGCAGGCAAGCTGGCGTGGGATGATCCATGGTGGCGTAATCGCGCTGATGCCCGACAAGGCAGTCGGCTGGGCCGGCTGGCACTTCGGGCCATCCCGGCCGGACCGATTGCCTGGAGGTGCGCTACTGGCTGCCCTGCGCCTGGGCGAGCGCGCCGGGTCGTCGGCCGCGTCGATCTGGTCCGCCGGACCCTATCTACGCCAGCGCGAGCATCGACAAGCTGTCCGACAGGGCGCGCATCGCGGAGGCGACCGCCACGCTGATGGCGGTCCCCACCAAGCTCACCGCGCCGCGCTGAGCAGGCTGGACAGGTGCGGCGCCACGCCGGGCAGGGCGCCGTCGAACAGGATCCAGTAGGAGATGCCGAACCGCTCCCTCCGCTCGGCGAACAGGCCGGCCATGTGGTCGCGCGAGCCCAGGAACATGGTCGGCATGGCCAGCACCTCGTCCGCGGAGATGCCGTTCCAGCCGCGCTGACGGATCTGCTGCTCCGCCGCCTCGCGCGGCCGATCGGTGACCACCACGTTGGCTGTGGTGCTCAGCTCGAGCTGGTCGAAGCGGGCGCCGGCGGCCTCCCGCACTAGCGCCACCTGCCGCGCCAGCGCATCGGGGCTGCGGCCGGCCGGCGGGTCGGCGACCACGCCTCCGCCGGTGGAGACGGACTGGAAGCTGACGATGTCTGCCTCTCTGGCCGCGATCGCCAGCATCCGCGGCTGCGCGGCGGCGACCAGGATCGGCGGGTGGGGCCGCTGGATGGACGGCGGAAAGCTGGTCAGGCCATCGATGTCGTAGTGCGCGCCGTGGAAGGTGACGGGCTCGCCGGCCAGCAGGCCCTTCAGCACCGGTAGCGACTCGGCCAGGCGGGAGACCCGGATGCCCGGCGGGTCGAAGGCCAGGCCGGCCTGCTCGTACTCGCGGCGCAGGAAGCCGGCACCGAGGCCGGGCTCAACGCGGCCGCCGGACAGCAGATCCAGCGTGGCAAGCTCCTTCGCCAGCACGACCGGGTGCCGGTAGTCGTTGTCGATGACGAGCGTGCCAATGCGCAGGCGGCTGGTCGCGGCGGCCACGAAGGTCAGAGCGGTGAGGGGCGCCAGCTGGTGCTCGAATGGACCCTCGATGAAGTGGTCGCGGATCAGCAGGGTCGAGCATCCGGCGTCCTCGGCCAGCCGGGCGGTGCACAGCAGGTCGTCCGGCGTGCGCGCGCTCTCGGCGACGACGCCAAAGCGAAGCGGTCTCATGCACCTGGAACACGGCCCCTGCGCTTCGGGTTGCAGCCGGCTGCAGGCCGGCGGGCAACGAACCGGGAGCCGCCGATGCGGCCGTCCCGCATCAGCCCCACGAAGAAGGCGTACCGGATCGTCGCGGATCCGGTCCGGCTCCGGATCGGAGGGCGAGCGAGAGGAGCGTCGGCGGCGCAAAAAAGTAGCCTCGTGGGCGTCTTCCACCACGTCCAACGAGGCCAACACCATTTTCGCGTCCTGCTCAGGTTTCGCGACCAGAGGGGCCAGGGCGTCAGCAACGAGGGAGTGCGCTTGGTCTGGTACCAGGGGCCTGGTCGGGCACTCCGGCCCGGCTCGGACCCACGGCGACCGATCCCGTCGGGCGCCGCTCGGCTAGGTCGAGCCGGCGTGGATGCGGAACACTGGATACCGGGCGGCGATCCGCTCGAAGTCCGCCAGCGGCGCTTGCCGATCGACCGGGATGTGGGGTCGGCCTCCCGGTGCCACCTGCAGGTACTGCTGCAGGATCGGGGCGCGAGCAGGCGGATCGACCTCCTCTAGCCGCACCGCTTCGCGGCGGCCATGGCGCAGGACCGCCTGCCCTCCCGCCGCCCGTACGTTGGACACCCAGTTAGTGCCCTCGCCGAGCATCGCCACCACGTAGCGGTCGCCTTGGTAGTCCACCAGCACCAAGGGGAATGAGACCAGACGCCCCGTCCTGCGGCCGCGAACCTCGAGGGCGGCCGCCCGGTTCGGCCACAGCCCGGCCGACCAGACGATCACTCCAAAGCGGTTCAGCACCGCCGCCACCCGGTTCGGCCGGCCGCCCCTATACAGTTGAGTACCTTCATCGCATACTCTCACAGACTCGACCAGGCGTGACGCCGTCTCGCATTCGCAGGAATCCCGATGAACGGGGCAATGTCTCCACCAGCGGCCGCAGCTAGGCAGCATCTCGGATCGCCCCAATACCACGCGGATACCGTATCGCCGTTCACGGCTGACCGCCTCCAGGCGACCATGACCGATGGCAGCTACGGGCAGTCTCGCCGGCGGCCCCAGAACCGGGTGCGCCGCCTTCGACGGCCGGCCGGGTCGAAAGCCGCCAGGCGATGGCCTCTGTGAACCGCTGGGCGATCGCCTCGGCGACGCGATGAAGCAGGGCTCGGTCGACTGCCCGGCCAACGGCGCCGAACGGAGGCTCATACTGCACCATCAGGGCGAGGTGCGTCCGGCCAGGGCCCAGCCAGGCGGCGTCGAGGCTGCCCTCGAGCTCTGGGAACAGCCGCCCGTGGTCCTGGGCGCGAAGGCGCAGTGGCAGGGACGCGATCCGGTCACTGCTGATGGGATCGCCCAACTCAAGTCTGGCACGCCTTCTGATCTCGTGGCCGCCCAGCTCCAGGCCGACGTCCACGAGGAGCCGATCGCCCTCATGTCCAGCCGAATCGGCCAGGTCCTCGAGCCAGCGGTGTGGGCGCTGAAGCATGGCAGCTCGAACCTCATCGAAGTCGACCGTGAGCTCCGTGACGCTCTTGACGAACATGGTTCTTGCCAGCCTGTCCCGCACGCATGGCTTCGGGTAGGGCCGATCGGCCTATAGCACATGAGACCTTTCTCCGCCGCCGCCGGCTACGCGGGGAACCGCAGTCTGACCGTCGTCCCCTCGCCAGGCACTGAGCTGATCTCCAGCGACCCGCCCATCGCGGCGGCGCGATCGGTGAGATTGCGCAGGCCCCACCCGCTGGCAGCGTGATCCTCAGGTACGAACCCGCGACCGTCGTCCTCGATCTCCAGTACCGCCAAACCGTCCTCCACCCGGAGCGAGAGCCGGCATGTGGCGGCTCCCGCGTGCCGACCCACGTTAGACAGCCCTTCACGCGCCACCTGAATGATCTGCGCTGCTCGACCGGCCAGCCGGGCGGCGACCGCGTCATCGACCTCCACTGCGCAGGCTACGCGGTGCTGCTCGTCGAGCTGCTGGGCCAGTTGCAGCAGGGCCTGGCGGAGGTGCCGGTCAGCCGCCAGGCCCGGACGCAGGCCGAAGATGTAGTTGCGCAAGTCGCGGATGACCTCGTCGATCTGTACCACGGTGCTCTCCAGGCGATCCCGCAGCGCCGTGTCGGCGGTCATCATGGCCAGGCCCTGGAGCCCCATGCCCACCGCGAACAGCGCCTGGATGGCGCCGTCATGCAGCTCGCGGCCGATGCGCTCCCGGTCCTCGAGCACGGCTAGCCGCTGCATGTCCTCGCGTACCCGGTTGTACTCGAGGCCGACTGCCGCCTGGGACGCGAAAAGTTCCACCAGGTGCTGGTCGCTGGCCGTGAACCGGTGGCCGCCTGGCTCGTTGGTGACCGCGACCCCGCCAAACCCACGCTCTCGAGAGGCCAGCCGCACCATCACAGCAGGCCCCATGTTGAGAGCGGCGAACATCGCCCCGGAGTCTGCGGTGATGCTGGAGGCATCATCGAGCACGAGCGCTCGGCCGGATGCGAGAACCAGCGCCGCCTGCGAGCCCGGCGACGGCACGCGATTCCCACGGATCGCGCTGGCCCGTGGCCCGTCCGCCGCGGCTACGAAGAGTGCGTCGGGATCGGCATCCTCGAGCATCACCAATCCGTGATCAGCTTCCGCCAGCGCCCGCGCCCTCTCCGCGATGAGCTGAAGCAGCTCCTCCTCGCCGCGCCCTTCGAGTGTCGCCTGCGCCACCTCCAGCGCGGCCCGAATTCGGTCGTCCTGTCGCTTGCGCTCGGTGATGTCTCTGGTGATCTTGGCAAACCCGAGCAGTTTGCCCGCGGGGTCGCGGATCGCGGTGATCACGACGCTGGCCCAGAAGCGGGAGCCGTCCTTGCGGACGCGCCAGCCTTCCTCCTCGTAGCGTCCAGCCTCCGCGGCCGTGGCGAGCTCGCGCTCGGGCTTGCCGGCATCCACGTCGGCTTGGGGGTAGAAGATCGAGAAATGCCGGCTCAGCACCTCGTCTGCCTCGTAGCCCTTGATGCGCGCTGCTGCCGGACTCCAGGTGCTCACGTGGCCCTCCCGATCCAGCATGAAGATGGCGTAGTCGCGAACGCCCTCCACCACGAGCCGAAATCGCTCTTGCGCCTGGAGCAGTTCCTCCTCCGCCCGCTTCCGATCGGTGATGTCGCGCACGGAGGCCACGACCAGCGCGACCTGCTCGGTCATCACGGGGCTGAGCGCGATGTCGGCCCGGAACTCGCTGCCGTCCTTACGCCGGAACCGGATGTCCAGGTGCGTGCCCATTGAGCGCACCGTGGGCCGGCGCTGATAGGCGGCGCGATGGGCGACGTGGGCGGAACGCAACACCTCGGGCACGAGCTCTTCGACGGCCATGCCGACCAGTTCCCGGCGTGAGTATCCGGAGAGCGACTCCGCTCGCTTGTTGACCCGCACCACACGGCCATCCCTGCCGACCATGACGATGGCGTCGGGCATGGCCTCCAGCAGCTCCTCGGAGGGGTCGGTGTCAGCCGGTCGCGCCATGTCCACCTTGGGGCGATCATAGCCCGCGTCTGCCAGAACCTGGATCGAGCCGCGCATCGGCAGGCCCGGTCGTTCCTGCTGTTGGGTGCCCTTCGGCCCTGGCGTTTGGCAGCGAGTGACGGCATTGTCGACTCGTGGACGAGGCGCGAACGACCGGCAGGCGCGTCCGGAGGCTGCTCTTCGCCACAGACGGCTCGGCCGCCTCACGGGCGGCGCTGCTGGCGGTGGCGGGTCTGGCGATGGGCGGCGAGACCGAGGTCCTGGTCCTCCACGTCACCCACCACCGCCGGACAGAGGACGGCCGAGCGCTGGTGACGGGCATTGTCGAGGGGCTCATCGCCCTGGCGATCAACGCCCGGCCCGAGCTGCGCCACGCCGCACGCGGCCACGTCGCCCACGAGATCGCGGCTGCCGCGATCCAGTGCGGAGCGGACCTGGTGGTGCTTGGCTCGCGAGGCCGTTCGGATCTCGGAGGCCTGTTGCTTGGCAGCGTAGGCCATGAGGTGCTGGAGCGCGTGGCATGCCCGGTCCTGATGGTGCGCGCCGGTCGCCGACCGGGCGTCAGGCCGCGGCGCGTCCTCCTCGCCGTGGCAGGTGACGAGGACATCGCTGAGCTAGTCGGCATCACCGCCGCGATCGCAGAGCTGGAGGCCCGCGTTCTCGTGCTTCACCTGCTCGCCCATGGCGATGGCGACCTGCAGTTCGCAGCCTCTGCGCACCTGGTGGATCAGATCCTCGCCAGGCTGCGAAAGTGCGGGATTCACGCGCGCGGCCGCGTCCGCGCCGCCTCTCGCGGAGCCGCCGAGGAGATTGCCAAGACCGCGCTCAGCTACGGCGCTGACCTCATCGTCATGGGCTCACGGCGGCTGCCGGAGCTGACCGCGCTGCTGCGCGGCAGCGTGTCGCACCGCGTTGTCAACCTCAGCGATCGGCCGGTACTCGTCGCCGCAAGAACGCTCCCTCGAGTGTCGCGCGCGCCGGGTGGAGTTGGATCGAAGGAACCTGCGCCGCCGACATGATGCGGCTCGTGCCAGCCCTGGGCCGCGCGAATCGTTTGCTGCCCGCTTTTCTCAGCCCTGTGGGCGGGTGGCCGGCGCGCCCAGGCCGGCCAGCTTCCGCCTGACCGCCGGCCGCTGGACGTACCGCCTTACTTCGGCCGAGCCCGCGACACCAACCTCAGCAACCTGACGGCGGCTCATCGGGTACAGCCCGATGAGGCCAATCGACCGGCCGGCCGGCTCGATCACGACCAGCCGGGTGCCCGTCCGCTCCACGGCGCGCATCTCCGGGACGAGCTGCTGGTGAAGCAGCGTGCGAACCGGCCAGAACACGCTGGGTGGGCGCCGGGAGCCGAAGACAGCGGGTTGAGGCAGATGACGAGGTCGAGCGACCACCCGCAACCAGGTCCAGGTTGGCGCCGCTGTACAGGCCGCCGTCGACATACCGCAGCCCCCGTACCTCCGCCGGGCGGTAGAAGCCCGGGATGGCGCAGGATGCGGCGACCGCAACCGCAAGCTCCGCGCCGGGCGAGCCGGTCCGCCCGAATGCGACCCGTTCGCCGGTGGCGTAGGCGGTGGCAACGACCCAGAGGCGTTGGTGCACCGGCCACCTTTCCGGGCCCCTGCTCGCGCATCAGCCTGATGATGGGATCGGTTGAGACGAAGAACGAGGAGGGCCGCCGGTCAAGCTGGCGCCGAGCCCGCCCGGCCTTGCTGGATCTCCAGGTCCTCCCGCATGCGCTCCAACGCGGCGGACATGAGCCGGAGCGTCACGGTCTCGTTCCCCTCCAGTGCTCGAAACTGAGCTGCGCTGGCGACCAGCGCGCGGATCGGGGTCTTGGTGACAACCGTGCCCACGGCGGGTCTGCCATCGAGCATGCTGGTCACGCCGAAGAACCCGTTGGGCCGAATGGTCCGGTGGCGTTCGCCCCCGATGATCAGGTCGACCTCCCCCTCAAGGAGGATCCAGAAGGCGTCGTTGTGGTGGTTTTCCCGGACCAGGGTCTCCCCTGCCCCAACCCTGACCTCGTCCAGGTTGGCGGCGATGATCGCGAGCTGCCGCCGGGGCACGTGTTCGAAGAGCGGCACCCGCGTGAGCTCAGCGATCCTCGGGTTGTCGCCGTGGTGGGTCAGTCGGTCAAAGAGTTCGGACATGGGGCAGCTCCTCCTTCTCCGGGCGGTGGCAAGATGATGACGCATACGGGCGAGTCCGCTCGCACCGATCGGGAGTTTGGTGGGCTGTGCTCACGACGCAGCGTTCGGTGAAATGCCCGCCGGTCGCGCCAGCGCGTCTGGCAGCAAGCCGAGGCCGCTGACCAAGACCCAGCCGACCTAGGGCCGTCCGACCCTCCCGACCGTGGCCGGAGGACTCTGGTTTTATCGCAGCTCTCAACGCAGTGTTGTGGCCAACGACTTACAGGAGGGAACCGAGTGGACAATCCGGCTGGATACCTGCACCTAGGATTCATCGTGATCTCGTGGCCAAACCTGGCCCT
>Ga0070699_100000202_pt1 | contig 58663 bp, 53 predicted proteins | sample KBSK1503metaG_FD_65473 | JGI IMG/M metagenome (GOLD analysis project Ga0070699, IMG submission 65473) | Corn, switchgrass and miscanthus rhizosphere microbial communities from Kellogg Biological Station, Michigan, USA - KBS K1-50-3 metaG | ecosystem: Host-associated > Plants > Roots >... | reverse complement strand
ACCTCGACCTTGACCTCGGTGCCGCGGCCCGGTTGGGAGCGAATCTCGAGGGTCCCTTTCTCCAGCTCCGCCCGCTCACGCATGCTGAGCAGCCCGAGGTTCTTGTTCTTGTGCAGGTTGGCCTCGGTTCGGGCGACGTCGAAGCCCTGGCCGTCGTCCTTGATCACGACCGAGACCCGCGAGGGCTGAAGGTTCATCGTCACCTCCGCCATCTTTGCGCGGCCATGCTTGTGCACGTTGGTCAGCGCTTCCTGGATGATGCGGAACAACACGCCTTCGGTGTTGCCCGGCAGGCGCCGTTCCTGGCCGACGACATTGAACCGGGTGGCGAGACCATAGCGATCGCCGTACTCCTTGATGAACTTTCGCAGCGTGGGGACCAGGCCGAGGTCGTCGAGCGTCATCGGCCGCAGGTCGAAGATCAGCTGACGGATCTCCTCGAGCGCATTGCGCACGCTGTTCTTGAATTCCCCCAGCTCGGTCACGAGCTGCTTGGGATTGCGGTCGAGGAGGCGCTCCAGGATCTCCGCCTGCAGCACCAGGTTGGCCATCGACTGGGCGGGTCCGTCGTGCATGTCGCGCGCGATGCGCATCCGCTCCTCTTCGATGATCTGGAACACCTGGCGTGATGCGTCGCGGAACTGCTTGTCACCGTCGCCCGGCGCTGGGCGACTTCTGTCGTCGCCGTACATTCGCTGCAGGTCGGCCAGGATCTGGCTGGCGGACCGCAGGAACTGTCCCTGGTCCTTGAGCTCGGCGCGGCGAGCGGCGAGGCTTTCGTACTCGAGTTGCACCCGCTCCAGGCTCAACTGCGTCTCGCGGATATTCGCGAACGTCTCCTGCACCTCGGCGGGAGAAAACTGCTTGAGGTTATTGAGAAGGTGCTTCTCCACCACTCGGGACTCCTCGGCCTGCTCGCGGATCTGCTCCAGGGACGCTTCCAGGTCGCGGGATTTTGTCTCGGCGGTCTCCAGCTCAGCCTCGACGACCTGCAGGCGGGCAGTGACCGACTGGTGAATCAATACGAATGGATCGAAGGTCTCATCCGTGGCCTGGATCGCACTCATAAAGGACTACTAGGACTACGGAAAACGTTGTCGCTTTCTGGCGGGAGCCCCGTTTGGCGGCCCCATGATAGCAGGAAAATCGACGAATTCACGCTGATTCTCGTAGCAGATGAGCAATCGGGCGTCCTTCATCTTCGGACGGGCGCTTCCACTGGGGGTCTTTGGCTTCCTCGTGGCCATCCAGGGGGAACTTGCCTTTGCCGGCGTCCAGCACGCTCTGGCGCAGGGCGACCTGGACCGGACCGGCACCATGTACCTCCTGAACCGCATCCTGACCGTGGCCTTCTTTGCATTCCTGGTCGTGATCTACGTCATCCGCAGCCGGGCGGTCGCCCAGGACCACAACCCGGTGGCGATCACCGCGGCGCTGATCGGGAGCTTCGTCCTCTATGGGCTCTTCCTGATTCCTGGTCAGGGCCGCAACACGAACGTTTGGGTCCTGGCCAGCAGCGATATATGCCTGGCCTGCGGCATGGTCTGGGCGATTTACTCGCTGACCTATCTTGGCAAACGGTTCAGTATCGTTCCCGAGGCGCGCGGACTGGTGACGACCGGCCCGTACCGCTTTGTTCGCCACCCCATGTACGTGGGCGAAATCGTCGCTGGCGCCGGCCTGATTCTGCCCACCCTGTTTACCCTCCACATCCTGCTCTTCGCGCTGTTCCTCGGCGCCCAGGTCGCCCGCACCTACTTCGAGGAGCGGATCCTCCGCCGCGCCTACCCGCAGTACGAGGCCTACGCGGCGCACACCCGGCGGCTGATTCCCTTCGTCTTCTAGCAAGGCGCTTCCGGCAACCTCGTTACACCCCTGTTAAATTGGCAAGCCTGGCCCGTTCCGCCGCCCCGCTTCCACTCGAGCCCGGCCCGCTGGCGCGGGCCGTGCGCTGGCTCGACCTCCCCCACTTCTTCACCATCGCCATCTTCCTGACCATGCTGATCGCTGCCATTCAACCCGTCACCGATCCCGATTTCTGGTGGCACCTGCCAACTGGCAACTGGATCCTCAGCCACCACGCGGTGCCCCGACACGACCTCTATACGTTCACAGTCAGCAACCACCGGTGGATCACGCACGAGTGGCTCAGCGAAGTGATGGTGGCGGTGCTCTACGCCTTAGGGCGCCTGCCACTGGTCAGCCTCGTGTTCGGGGCCGTCACCGCGGCAGGCTTTCTCCTTGTCTACCTGGCGATCGACCGGCGTGTGAACTTCGTGATCGCGGGCCTTACCCTCGCCCTCGGCGTGGCGGCCGCCAATCCGATCTGGGGGCCGCGCATCCAGATGATCACCTTTGCGCTGAGCGCACTGACCTATCTCTGGGTGAAGCGCTTTTGCGAGGGGCACAGCCGCGCGCTCTATCTCCTCCCCCTCGTGATGCTGTTCTGGGTCAACCTTCATGGGGGCTTCGTGTTCGGCTACGCGATCCTAGGGCTGGCGCTGTTGGTGGAAGCGCTCCGATACGTGATCGGGCGCCCGGGTGCGATGGCCCTGCCGCGCCTTAAGGCGATGGCGATCGTCCTAGCCGCATCGATCGCGGTTGCCATCCTCAACCCCAATGGCTGGGACATCTACCTCTATCCCTTTCAGACCGGTGGCAGCCCGGAGCAGCAGCGACTGATCGTCGAATGGTTCTCACCGAACTTCCAGATGTCCCAGGTCTGGGCCTTCGAGGCGATGATCTTCCTCATCATCCTCGGGGTGGCGCTGTCACGGCGGATCGAGCCGCGCCAGTTGCTGCTCCTCCTGGTGGGTCTCGGCCTCGCCCTGCACTCGGTCCGCAACCTTTCCTTCTTCATGCTGGTCGCGGTCCCGGCGCTGGCGGACTACGCGCAGCAAGCGCGCGAGCGCCTCTCCCGTAAGTGGCCGCGGCGCGTCCCCAGGACCACGCCGGTGACCTTTGCCGCAAACGTCGTGATGCTGGTGCTGATTCTCGCCGTTGTCGCGGTGGCCAGCGCGCCCAGCCTGCTGCAGCGCGTCGATGGCAAGTTGGTCGCACGCGACTTCCCCATCAAGGCGGCCGACTTCCTGGTGGCGCATCCGCCGCCCGGCAACATGCTCAACGTCTATGGCTGGGGTGGCTACTTGATCTTCCGCCTCGAAGGACACGCCCCGCCACAGCCGGTGTTCATCTTCGGGGATGCGGCGCTAGCCGGCGATCAGCTACTGCGCGATTACGACCATTTGCAATCGCTGGCATCGGACCAGTCGCAGCTGCTGGATCGGTACCAGATCAACTGGGTGATCTTCCACTCGAACGACCCGATCATCACCGAGCTTCGTCAGATCCACAATTCGCCGGGGCAGACGGGCTGGTTTGAGCTCGGCACCTTCGACAAGGCGACCCTGATGATGCGCGACACGCCCGCCAACCGCGCCTACGCCGTGAAGTCCCGGGGATGACCCACGCTGCGGCGCGCCGGCGATTCCGCCAGCGGGTGCTGGTGGTCTTCCTCCTGGCGATGCTGATTCCCTACGGCCGCCAGCTGGTGACGTCGTCGACCGTGGGGCAGGACTTCCGCGCCTTCTTTGCCGCGGCCACCGTCGTTGCGCATCATGGCGACCCGTACAACTGGCCGACACTGGCCGAGACCGAGTACAAGCTTTACGACGCACCGCAGGGGCTGGTGCCGGGCAATCCGGCTTATTACGAATTCCTCGCCTTCCCCGAAGGACCGTGGCTGGCGTATGCGCTGGCGCCCATCACCAACCTTCCCTGGCCGGTCGCCTATGCCCTCTACGCCACCCTGCTTGGTCTGCTTCTGTTGACGGCATCGTTTTTGACCTTCATCCTGCTGGGGTGGTCTCGCCGGCGGGCCACGCTTGGCGCGGGAGCCACCCTCCTCTGCGCGGTGGGCTTTATCAATCTCTTCATGGGCCAGGTCTCGGTCATCGTGTTCGGCGCGTTGATCGTGGCCTGGGTGCTTGCTCGCAACGGACAGCCTTTCTTGGCCGGTGCCGTCTTGGTGTTGGTCTGGGTCAAGCCGAACATCGGCTTGCCACTCCCGTTCGTGCTCGCGCTGCTGGAGCCCGTGGTGGCTCGCCGCATGATTTCGGCCTTCGTCGTCGCGTCGGCCGGCGCCTTCGGGCTGATGGCCGCCGTCATGGGGCTCCGGTTTCTCGAGTGGCCGCTCCAGGTCCCGCGCATGTGGCAGGCGGTGCAGGGTCTTCAACCCGACATCGCGTCGGTCGAGAGCTTTTTCTACCCGGGCCTGCATGGCTGGATCAAGACGGCGGCTTTGCTGGTCACCTTGCTGGTAGCCGTCGCCTACGGGGTTTGGGCGATCCGTCGCGCCCCCGACGCCCACACCCGCGGGCTCACGCTGCTGATCATCTGGCTCTTCGCCCTGCCGTTCGTGCAGTCCTACGACCTCGTTCTGCTGCTGCCGGCCATGGCATTGCTGCTCGGACCACGGCTCGCCGGTTGGGAGGATCCGCTAGTCGAGCTCACCGTCTGGGGCTTTGCCGTGATTCCCCTCCTCTATTTCCTCGGCGCGCGGCTCGGCTACTTCAACGGCTTCACCGTGATCCCTTTCTCGCTGCTCGTCATCGCCTGGCACCGGCGGATGCTGCGGCGACCGGCCGTGCCGGCGCAGGTCAGGGCGGCATGAACCTACGACGCTGGTACGGGGTTCGGCGACTTTACGAGGTTCGCTTTCGCGAGCGGGTGCTGCTCGGGCTGGTCGTGATCGCCGCCCTCTACTACGTCACCTGGTCGGTCGTGCAATGGGCGACCCTCACGCCGGCCGCGCTTCGCTTCGACTTCGTCAACTATTTCGGGGGCGCGCAGGCGGCGGCGCACGGGACCGACATCTATGCCGATTTCAAGCGGTCCTGGGGGACCGAATCGTGGGTCGTCGCTTACATCTACCCGCCGTTCTTCGCGCTGCTGCTGGCACCGCTGACCTCGTTCGGGCTGGTGGCGGCGGCACGTATCTGGCTACTCGTCGTGCATGTGGCGTTCCTGGTTGCGCTGGCGCTGATCCTACGGATGCATCCCGAGCTCTCGCGCGGCGGCCGGCGGCTGTTTCTCCTGGCGAGCTTTACCTTCATGCCCGTCTACCTCAATCTCAAATTCCAGCAGGTGGCGACCGTGTGGCTGTTGCTGCTCGCCGCCACGCTCTGGGCCGCGTCGCGACGGCGGGCCGGGCTGGCCGGCATCTTCATCGCGGCCGCCGCTTCGCTCAAGGTGTCGCCGATTTTTCTGATCCCCTTGTTCGCCCGGTTGGGCCGCTGGCGTATCGCGCTGCTGGCTGGCGTGACACTGGTTGCCGTCACCGCGGTCAGCACGCTGACTGCGCCTGGAAGCTGGCAATTCTTCACCGTCGTGCTGCCCCGCATCGGTCTCGGGACGGCGAACTGGGACAACGGATCGATCGATGGATTGGTGAGTCGCATCGTCGAGCTCGCCCCGGGTCTCCTCGGTGGCGCGACGCAAGCGGTGGCCAAGGTCGCGATCGTGGCGGCCGCCGTGATCGTCATCGGCGTCACGCTGTGGTTCGCGCGTGGTCGGGGCGTCGCCCCACGCGGGCCGCGCTCCGGGCGTCGCCCGACGCGAGTGGCGCGGGACGTGCCACACGAGCGTTTGAGACGTTCTCGTGCGATGCGAGCGTTTGAGACGTCCGTCTCTGAGAGCTGGACGCTTCGCCTCGGCCTCGCGGCGCTGGTCACCGCGCTGCTGATCGTGAGCAGCGTGACCTGGCAGCATCACCTGGTGACCCTGCTGCTGCCCATGGCGACCGCGCTGGCGTGGATCACGGTTCGCAAGCCGGGCGCTCGCTATGGGTGGGGACTCGCGGCGGCCTACGTGATGTGCTGGGTCGACCGGCGCGCCTTCCCCTTGCCGGCCGACCTCCAGGTGCACTCGCCGGGACAGGCGGCGCTGGTGCTCGCCGGGACCTCGGTCAAGCTGGCCGGCCTCTTATTGTTATGGCTGCTGTTGCTGCGGATGCTCCGGCACGAACAGCGCATGGCGGCTCGGATCCCGGAACGCCCGGCGGCGGGCAGCCTGGGGCAGTCCGCCGCCTGACGTCCAGGCCTCAGGCTGCGATCGCGGCCGGCAGATCTTGCGCCCGCCGGAGATAGACGCGGCCATACCAGATGAGGCCGGCGAGGAGGACCACCGGCGCGAGACTGACGAACGAGACGCCCAGGTCGGCGACGACCGCGAAGGCGACCGCGAGCCAAAATGGCACGGGGCTTGGAATCGCCTTCATCCGGTGGAGGACAAAGCTCAGCCACGCCGGCACCGCCAGCAGGACGGTGTCGTAAGGCAGCGCGTGCGGGGAAAAGAGGACGGCGACCGTGGTGGCCAGGGCAGCGAATGCAATCGGGTGGGCGCCCTGCCGGCGCCAGGCGGCGACCGCCAGCACCGCGAGCGCGAGCGCCCAGAGGCTGAAGCCCAGGATGGTCGAAAGCCGGCCGGGTAGCAGGGGCGAAAGCGTCCCTATCAGGCTGTCGTTGTAGCGCACCACGCCTTGCCCGGCCTGGAGCGCGCTGTCGACCATCGCCAGAGGGCCGTTCACCCCACCGGCCAGCAGGGGACTCAGTCCGACGGCCGCCGCGCTTAGCACGGCCGCCATCAGCGGGCGCCATTGCCGCTGGGCGCCGAGTAGGATCAGGTAGGCGGGCAGGTACTGCGGCTTGAGCCCGAGCAGCAGCGCGCCGGCCGCCGCCATCCACCATCGATCGTGCCGCCAGGCCCCGATGAGGAGGACGGCGCCGAGCAAGAGCAGCCCACTCGACTGCCCTTCACTGAACAATGCCCAGGTGGCCGGGAATGCCAGCAGCGCCGCGATGGCGAGCGGCAGCGAGCGGCGGCCGAGAGGTAGCGACCGCGCCAACAGCGTCAACGCGAGCAGCAGCTGGCACAGGGTCAGGATCCGCCAGACGAGGAAGGCCGGCTCCGGGGGAAGAAACGTGAGCGGCACCCACACCAGCGCGAGGGCCAACGGCGCGTCAAATGGCAGGCGTGGGTCGATGGCGTTATCCGAAAGCCGCAACATCAGCGGCCCGAGCTGGTCGGGCTTGTAGATCGCCTGCGGATGACCCTCGCGGATCAACAGCGCCGCCGAATAGTTGATGGTGAAATCGGCACTGCGCCGTGAGAGGCTCGATTGAGAGCCGGCCACCAGCAGCCCGGCAATCAGGAAGGCGGCGACGACGGCGACCGCCAATCGCTGCCAGCGGGCCCGCATCACCGCACCACCTGAAAGAGCGCGGCGGACCCCTGCTGGTCGACCAGGCGCAACGGCGGGTCCGCAACCAACCGGTCGCGGAAGACCGCGCTCGTTGTCAGCACGTAGCCGATCTTGTTGACGCGCAGGAACTCGGCGCGCTGATCCGCGCTCCAGCTGCCAAAGAAGGCGAGCACCTCCGAGGACTTGCGTGCGGCGTCGATCGTCATGTCCGGGTGACCATCGAAGGCACGGGCGTCGGTCTGCGCGGGGACGAAAATGCCGTCGAGGTAGGTTGTGAGCACGATGTCGCGCCGCGAAACCTGCGGGGCGAGCCGGCCGAGCAGAGCGGCCTCATCGACGGTTTCGTACTCGGCGTACGGATCGAGCCGAAAGCCCGCGATCCAGTACGGCTGGGCCAGGCTGAAGAGGCCGAAGAGACTCGAGGCGGCGAGCGTTACCGTGAGGACCCGGCGGCGCCATGGCCGCCGCCGGACGAGCCGGAGCAGCGCCAGCAGACCCGGGACGGCACATAGGCCAAACGGCACTGAGCTGGCCATGAAGCTGCGACCGAGCGTGCCGCTGATGCCCGGGGTGAACATGAACAGCGTCATCCCCACGATCCAGAACGCCGGCAGCAGCAGGTCGCCGCGCAGCCGGTGGCGCCAGAGGGCGACCACGATCAAGCTGCTGGCGACCAGGTGCGACAGCACCAGGAAGCCGAAGGGATCGCCGACGTCGAGGGCCGGCCGGATGACACCGAGGGCAGCCGGCGAGGTTCGCCAAACCCACAGCAGGTACCCCAGATACGGCAACTGGATCAGACCCGAGATGATGGCAAACCACAACGCGCGACGGTGACGGCGGATCAGTGACCACGAACCGATTGCCACCACGGTCAGCAATGCCAGTTGCGGATAGATCAGCTGCAGCCCGACAACAGCGAGCACGCCGCTCGCAGTCACGAAGCGACCCGCTCGGCGGCGCAGCCGGAGCGCGACCACCATGGTCCAGCACATCAGGGCCAGCGCCCAGGGCAGGTGCGGCGCCATCGAAATCAGATCCGCGACGCTGGTCCCGGGCGAAATCATCTCGGTGGCATGCGTGGTCCAGGCACCGAGATGAAGGTCACGCGGCAGCAGCGCACCCACGCCGCCACCCAGGACGCAGAGCAGGAAGGCCCAGCGGCGCAGCAGGCGCGGCCGGAAGAACTCGGCGACCAGCAGCCACACCGCGCCCAGCAGCCCAGCCGCGGCCGCCAGCCTTAAGACGTGATAGAGCCACGGACCAGCAGCCCAACCGATAAGATGCGCCGGCCAGAGATACCAGGGATACAAGAGAATCCCGGGCAGCGATTCTGAGGTAAAGGCCGGATGGAAGAGCCAGGCACCCTGCCAACCGTCACGCCACATCGCCTGGTAGACGAAGGCATCGCGCGCGATGACAACGTAGCCGCTAAACAGGCTGGAGGGCGGCGTCTCCCGCGCGGCGAGCAGGATCGGCGGCACCGTCAGCAGACAGAGCGCGGCGATGACGAACGCCAGCCGGCGCCAGGCAATCGCACGCGATGCGGGCTGCCGCTCGATCGACTCCGGCTCCCACGTCCGGCGGGCTACTGCCATCAGGCGGCGAGCCGCAGGGCCCCTAACACTGGCGGCTGTTCGAGGCGCCTGTCACCCAAGGGCCGGATGCAGAGAAGGAGCGTGATGATCACCGCGACGTAGTTGTCGTTGAAGAAGCGCGCGAAGAACGTGAACGCCAACAGGCTTAGGGCGTAGCCCGCCATCCACCGACCGAGGGACGGACGTCGTAGGAAGGCGCGCCCGGTTAGCCACAGGACCGGCGCGAGCGCAAGGAGCTGGAAGGCGCCGAAGGGCGCGCTGTCGGTGCGGTGGGCGACGAGGTGCGCCTGGTACAGGAATTCGCCAAAGCCGTAGCCGACGATCGGATAGGCGTCGCCCACGCCGCCACTGGTGTAGAGCACGACATCGGTCCAGAAGGCCGCAGGGTTCACGAGCAAGAATGGCAGGATGGTGACGACCGGCGCCAGCGCGAGCGCACCCAGGCTGAGGCCGACCTCCTGGCGAGACCGTCGCGTGCGCCACCGGATGACGAGCACCAGCAGCAGAAAGGGAACGGCCAGCGCCGCGAACGGCTTGAGGGCGACGGCGGTCCCCAGCGCGAGGGCGGCCGGAATTGGATGTCCGCGCGACAGCAGAACGAGGCTGAGCAGGACGAGTGCCAGGAACTCGATGTCGGTGCGCCCCGACCAGAGGTAGAGCGTGACCAGGGGACTGACAAAAAGCACCGTGATCACCATGAAGCGACGGTCGGGTGCAATCGGCAAGGCCACGATCGCCAGGAGACCGACCAGCGCGAACCCGATCAGCACCATGCGGTAATCGAACGGCAACCCGAGTGCGCGCGTGAGGACGCGGAACGGCACCCCGACCAGGACGGTCAAGGGGAGATACGCCAGGTGGTGCAGCGCGGGGTTGGGTCCGGCGGTGATGTCCCACGAAATCCGGGCCATCGGCGTGTTGGACCAGTCGACTCCGTAAATGGGCTGTCCATTCAGGAGGCGGTCGATGGCCGACTCGATTTGGAGCAGACCGTCGTGCTCCATCGTCAGGCCGACGCGTGTTCGCTCGACCACAGCGTTGAGCGTCGGTCCGATCGCCGTCAGCGCGCCCAGGGAGGTGATCGCGCCGAGCTTCAGTCGCCAGCGACCATCGACGAGCACGATCATCCCGAGCAGCGCCAGGACGCCGGCGGTGCACGCGGCGGCGAGCCACACCCCCACGTGATCACGCAGCGTCCAGAGCAGCAGGATCTGCATCCCGCCAAGGACGGCGAGGTAGGCAAACGGGGTGGTCAACCGGGCGGCAACCCGGGTCAGCGAGGCCCCTGGTCTGCCGGCCGGCGGCAAATCGCCAGCCATGACGACGGTGTAACGCCGAGTGTGAGGATCCCCTTCTCCCGCTCGTTATAGGTGGGCAGTGTCGACTCCCCGCTCCGCGGCCCGGGCCGCCCCGGACCTACCCGTCACTGGCCGAGTCCGTCCGGCCTTGGTCGTGCAGGCCGTGTTGGTGGGAGCCGCGGTCGTTATCTACGTCCTGGTCTTGAGCCAGGGCATCCTCCACCAGCAGGACTTCGGCGTGTACCTGGCGGCGGCCCGCGACATCCTGCACGGTCAGCCTCTCTATGCGGCGTTCCTCCATCATCCCTTTCCCGACGCGACGCTCCGCCCCGCCTACATCTACCCACCGATCTTCGCGCTGCTCGTCGCGCCCCTCGGCGTGCTCCCGGACGGCGTCGCCGCCGTGGTCTGGATGGCGATCGAGCAGGCGTCGCTCGCCGTCGCCATCGTCGTCGCATTGCGATGGCTGCGGCCAACGAGGTGGGCGGTCGCGGCGTTGCTGGTGGCCACCCTGAGCTTCTATCCGCTCTGGGTCGATGTCGTCCAGGGGCAGACGAACCTGCTCGTGCTTCTGCTCGTCACGGTTGGGATGGTCGGCATGCTGCGCGGCCGGGCGGCGTTCGGTGCCGCCATCGGGGTCGCCGCGGCGCTGAAGTTGACGCCGCTCATCCTGGTCGTCTGGCTCCTGCTCGATCGTCGCCTTCGTGCCGCCGCCTTCGTCCTTGGGGGATTTGCGATCCTGACCTTGGCCGGCGCCCTGCTTCGATTCCAGGACACGGTCGCGTACTTCGGGCAGGTGCTGCCGGCGCTCGCGTCGGGCACCGCGTTCTATGCCAACCAATCGCTCGCCGGCCTACTCGAGCGAACCTTGAGGTCGAACGCCTACACCCAAGCCTGGATCGAGCTGCCCTGGGTATCGCTGCTCCTCATCGCCGCCGCCGTCATCTTGGTCTCGTGGTGGTGGTGGCGAACGCGACGGCATTCGGCGCCGTCCCGCGGCGTCGCCTTCATCCCACTGGTCCCGCTGCTTTCCTCGGTGACGTGGACGCATCACCTGGTGATCGTGTTGCCTTTGATCTGGTTCAGCCTGGTCGCACTCGGCCAGCGCGAATGGCCGCCACTGCCAACCGCGGCCCTTGTTATGGTTCTGCTGCTCTTCAGCATTGTTTCCCGCTTGCCCGCGGGTCCGGCGTTCGGGCAGACCGGTTTTCGCGCGGCCCAGACGATGGATCCGGTGGTTTTCCTCGTCGCGAACACGTTCTTCTTCGCCACCCTGATCCTCTTCCTCAGCGCGCCATGGCTGCTGCGCTCCCGCTAGCCCGACCGGCGCCGGCGCCCGCGCCGCACTCACGACGAATCCGGTTCGCGCTGGTTTTCGGGGCGGCGATTGCGGCCATCTCCCTCCTCCCCTACCTCCTCGCCTACCTCTGGACCCCGCCCGGTCATCATTTCGCCGGCTTCTTTTTCATCGCCGACGATGCCACCACGTACCTGGCCAAGATGCGGGAGGGCGCGGACGGCGCGTGGCTCTGGAACGACCCCTATACCAGCGAGCCGCATGGGGGCGTGTTCCTCTTTGGCTTCTACCTCCTGTTCGGCCACCTGGCCGCGCTGCTGCACCTGCCGATGATCGCTGCCTATCACCTGGCTGGGATCACCGGCGCCATCGCCCTCGTGCTCGCCGCGGAGCGACTCTGCCGCCGGCTGCTGCCGGCCGACCGCGCCAACCTGGGGCTGGTCCTCGTCGTCCTCGGCTCGGGCGCCGGCTTCCTGGCGCAAGCCACCGGCAACCCCGCGATTTTCGGCAGCCGCATTGAAGCACTCGACCTGCACCTCCCCGAGCTCAGCGGCTGGTACTCGATTCTGGCCATCCCCCATTTCGCCTGGGCGACGGCCTTGATCATGATCGCGCTGCTCGGCTTGCTGCGGATCATGGAGGCGCCGGGCTGGCGGCCGCTCGCGCTGACAGCCGCGTCGTTGATCGCGCTCACCGCCATTCACCCGCAGATGATCCCGGTGCTCGCGCTCATCTGGGTCGCCTATCGGGCGTTGCTGCTCTTCTGGGGGCAGCGCCCATCGTGGCGGAGCCTCGCCGCGGAGGCAGCCGCGTTTGCCGCCACCCTGCCGCTCCTGGCCTACAACGCCTGGATCCTGTTCCGCGACCCGACGATTGCCGAATGGGCCCACCAGTGGCGACACCAGGCGCCGGGACCGGTCAGCCTCGCCCTGAGCCTCGGCCTGCCGCTGCTGCTCGCCATCGCTGGGATGTCGGTCGCCTGGCGGCGCCGCGACCAGGGCCTCGCATTACTTCTGGTGTGGCCCCCGCTGGTGCTCGCGCTGCTCTACTTGCCGAACGTCGCGAATATCCAGCGCCGGCTGCTGGACGCCCTCTTCGTTCCGATCGGCGTGCTGGCGGCGGTCGGACTCACGAGCCTGACCGCCCGTTTTCGTCGGGCTCGGGCGCGCCGCATCCAGGCAATCCTCCTCACCGTCTGCTGCTTCTCGTCCGCGATCGTGCTGGCGATCGCCCTGCGGTTTGCGTCAGGCGCATTCCCGGAGGCGTACATCAACAACGACGCCTGGCAGGCGATGCAGTGGCTCTCGTCGCATCACCAGGCGGGCGACCGCGCCCTCTCCGCCCCGGGAGCGGGCCAGCTGCTCCCCGCCTGGGCCGGCGTCCCGGTCTACGTGGGCCACTACAGCGAGACGCTCGACTACTTCCAGAAGATTCGCAACGTCTCCGCCATCCTCGGCCCCGAGGAGCCGGACGGCGCCGTGCAGGACTTTCTTGCTGCCAATCATCTGACGATCCTCTACTGGGGACCCGATGAGGCGTCGAGCAGCTTTCAGCCGGATCTCCACGCCTACCTGCATCCGATCTATCGGCAGGGCGCGGTCGCGATCTACCGAGTGAGCGGGAGCTAGGCCAGCATCGCACTGCTCGAGCCGGTTCCAACCCAGCCCGCCGCCGCGGCCCGGCGACACCGCCCCTCGCCGGTCGTCATCGCCCAGGTGCTGGCCATCGCCATCTTCTTCGCGCTGGCCGTCCTCCGCTTCATGGTCGCCCCAATCGACCGCAGCGACGAGGGCGTCACGCTCACCAATGCCGCGCTCAGCGCCACCGGCCTCGTGCCATTCCGCGACTATTGGGCACCCTACGGGCCGCTCGATACCTACGTGCTCGCCAGCGCCTTTAAATTGTTCGCCGTCAACGTCATGGTCGAGCGAGCGCTCGGGATTCTCGTGCTCGCGCTGTTCGCCGTGGTGGCGTATTTGCTCACGGGGCGGATCGGTCTGCGCGGCGGCATTCGTCTCATGCTCACCGGGCTCATCAGTGTCGTCCCGATCTCCGTTCCCGCGTTCAACTCCGCGTTCCTCGCGAACCTGATCGGCGTGACAGCCGTGCTGGGGTTCCTCTGCAGCCTGGACCGCGAGCCGCGGCGATGGCCGTTGCTCGCGGGTTCTCTGGTCGGGCTGGCATCGTTCTCGCGCCCCGAATTCGCGCTCGCGCTCGGGATCGGTCTGGGCGCCGGGTACCTGGCGATCGGACTCACCCGCGCGGGCTTGCGTGCCCGGCTGGTGCCGTACGTCCTGGGCGCCGCCGGCGTCGCGGCCGTCCTCTGGGGAATCACGGTCCTGGTTGCCGGTTTCGCCTCGGTGTGGTCGGACATCGTCTCCTACCCCGTCAGCCTCTACCCACGGGCTCGCAGCATCCCGATCGGCGACGGCCACGAGGGAGCGGTCGTCATCGTCCTCGGGATCGCCTTCGCGCTGATCTGGGTGTGGGGCGCGGTGCGGGCCTATCGCCGGCGGTCAGTCCCCGACGAGCGTGCGCGACTGATCGCCCTGGTGCTCGGCGGCCTGCTGATCTTCACCTGGGTCCGCACCCGAGCCGATGGGATTCATGCCCTGGACGCCTGGCCGCTGACCGCCATTCTCCTCGCCCTGCTGATGGAACGCCGGGGCCGGCTCGGCCGCCAGGCGGGCGGCGTTTTTCAGACGCTGGTGCCGATCGCCGGCATCCTCTTGCTGTGTGTGGCTGCGGGCGGAACCGCGTTCCGCGACCTGGCGCTACCCGCCGCCGCGGCCGGGGTTCCACGCAGTGGATTCAGCGGGGAGCGGGCCTGGATGCCAGCGCCCGAACTCGCCGAAGTCATCCGCGAGATCCATGCCGTCACCCCAGCTGGCCGTCCGATCTGGGTCGGGCTCCAGCGCAACGACCTGGTGCTGTTCAACGACGTCACGCTCTACTTTCTCAGCGACCGCAAGCCCGGCACGGTCTATTACGTCGCCTTTCCCGGGCTCACCAACACCGAGCCGATGGAGCGAACCATTGCCTGCCAGCTGGCACGCTCCGGGGTCACGCTGGCCGTCCTCGGACCCAACCCCGAGGGGGAGCCGTGGAACCTGAGCTCGGTGCCAGGATCAGGATTCCTTGACCACTGGCTCGCCGCCCGCACCGTCGCTCGGTCGCAGGTCGGCCCCTATCAGCTGCTCAGGCTGACGCCCGGTTTGCGTCCTGACGATCGATGCCCTTAGTCGGGTGCTTGCGGACGCGCCCCGGGATGGCGAGCAGTTCGAGGAACATCATGGTGGAGTGCCGAATCGGATGGACTCGGCTTTGCGGTGAGTTGATCCAGCGGGTCGGCACCTCGACGATCCGGTAACCGGCTTGCTGGGCGCGATAGAGCACCTCGACGTCGAACCCGAATCCGCGGGTCTGCAGGACCGGGAAGACCCGGTCCGCGACCTCCGCGGTAAAGGCCTTGAAGCCGCACTGGGTATCGTGGACGCCGCCGAGCACGAAAGCCCGCACCAGGCGGTTGAAAATCTTGCCCATCGTCTCCCGATACCAGGGCTGGTGCAGCTCCACCTGTGAATCCTTGAGCCCCCGGGAGGCGATGGCGACGCCCGCGCCGCTGCGCAGCGGTCGCAGGAGCTTCTCCATGTCATCGATGGGGACGCTGAGGTCGGCATCGCTGAAGATCCGATAGCGCCCACGCGCCTGCGCCATCCCGAGCTGAATGGCGGCGCCCTTCCCCGCGTTGCGTCTGGCCGCCACCAGCTGCAGCTGCAACCAGGTGGCCGCGCGCTGGCGCACCACCTGGGCGGTCGCGTCCCGACTGCCGTCGTCGACCACGATTACCTCCGCGCTGAGGCCGCAGGTCCTGAGGTAACCCTCGACCCGGTCGAGGGTGGCGGGGAGGCGGAGCGCCTCGTTGAACGCCGGGATGATGATCGAGATCTCGGGGTTCACGCGGCCTTCTCCACCTTGCGCATCTCGGCCTTGAAGGCGAGCAGCTCGCTGAAGGCCCGCACCACGACACGCAAATTGGCTCCGGTCTGGCGGCCCGAGGTCCGCGCGTAATGCTGGATCGGCACCTCCACCACCCGCGCCTGCAGCTGCCGCGCTAGCACAAAGACCTCGGTGTTGATCAGCGCACCCTCGGAGTGCAGCGCCATGCGTTCGAGCAGGTCGCGGCGCATCAGCTTGAAGGCGCAATTGACATCGCGAGCCAGGCGGCCGAACAAGATCGTCACCAGCGTGAAAAATGCCCAGGCGTTCAGCCGGCGGGGCAGCGGGTCGCGGCGCTGCTTGCGATACCCGGCGACGATGTCGGCATCGGCCGCTCGGGCGAGCAGCCCGCCGACGTCGGCCGGATCGAACTGGTTGTCGGCATCCTCGAGGAAGATCCAGGGATATCGGGCCGCCGCAAAGCCGGACCGCAGGGCCGCGCCATAGCCGCGGTTCACCGGATGACGGATGACCCGCAGGCTCGGATGGATCGGCTTGAGCCGTTCCAGTACGGCAGCCGTTCCGTCCCGGCTGCCGTCGTCGACCACGATGACCTCGAAGGCCCGGGCCTGAGCGGCCAGCGCCGCGGCCATCCGCCCCACCGATCGCTCCAGGTTGGCTTCTTCGTTGAAGGCTGGCATTACGGCGCTGATGTCGACCGACGACGCCAGGCTCATGGTGCGAAGCCTACTCGGGTGAAGACCGTGGCCACCTGGTCCTGGCGAAGCACCTGCCACGCCGAGTCCTGCCGAAGGATACTCGTCAGCGGATGGGCGTTGGGCAGGATGATCGCGTCGGGATGGGCCTGGGCGATCACGTCGCGCCAGGCCGGTGTCATGTAGCTCACTTGCAGGTAGCGGCTGAAGCCCTTCGCGCCGTAGACCTCCACCCGGCCATCGATGTACACCCGCCCACCGTCGGGAAACAGGCGCCAGACCAGGTAACCGCCGTAGTCGTAGTAGTTGAACACCCGGACCGGCCGGCCGAGCGCCTGCAGGGAATCGGTCGCCTCCACCGGAAGGGCGGCGCTGATCGCCTGCGCTTCGCGGCCGGGTTGGAGGTTGGGGACTGCCCGGTACCAGACCATGCCGGCCCCCACCACGATCAGCAGGACCAGGTTGATGGCACCCAGGAAAAGTCCAGGGGCGAGCGGCCGCGAGGGAGCCCAACGCAGTGCGGCCTGCGCCGCGGGCCGGTCATGCACCGGCGGCAGGAGATCGCCTAGGACCCCGAGCAACGCCTGGGCGCATCGACCCATCAGCGGCGCAGCGCCGAGCACGAACAGCGGCACATGCCGCTGGGAAGAGAGCGCGAGATAGAGCAGCGCGAAGGCAATCAACCACTCGCTGCTCCGGGCCTTGACCCGGCGTGTCGCGAGACCGACCAGGAGAACGAAGACCAGCCCCTCGAACATGATCCCGGCCAGCGAATGAAAGTCGGGCGAGGCCCATTCCTGGATGTTGTTCTGGATCAACGGCGAGGTCAGCGTCCCAAGCGAAAAGAGGACGGTTTGAATCCCGAATGGATTGACGAACGCCAGCCCGGCACTGGCGAAGATCGCCCAGCCCAGCGCCATCAGGCGGCGCCGCGGCATCGCGTCCGCTCCCGATCGCCAGCTGTCGACGACCTCACCGGCGAGAAACAGCAGGCTGATGATGATGCCCACCAGGAACGCCGAGTGCAGGTTCGCCCATAACCAGATGAAGGGCGGCAACACGAACGCCGACAGCCGTCCGGCTCGGTAGCGCTTCAGACCCAGCAGCAACAGGCCGCAGAAGAGCACGTTGAGCAGCTGGGGCCGAGCCCCCCATGCGGTCGAGCCGGCGAGGACGCCCACCAGGGTCAGGGCCGCGGCGGCGCTCGCCGCCAGTCCGGTCTGCCGCAGGAGGAGGTAAAGGCAAACGGCGGACCCCGTCACGACGGCCGCGAAGATGGCGACCAGCGCAGGCAAGCCGCCAAGCTGGTGGAGCAGGTACATGGCAAGATCGGCCAGCCATTCGTGCATCACCCAGGGTTGGCCGGCGGCGCTGAACGAATAAACATCAACATGGGGGATGGACGCGGTCGTCACGATCAGCCGTCCGTTGGCGAGGTGCCACCACAAATCCGGGTCGAGGGGCGGCACCGCAGCCAGGCTGAAGACGGCGGCGAAGAGCAGCGTGCGGAGGACGACCGTGCTGGAAACACGGTGAAGCCAGGCGGCGATCAAGGTCAGGGGAGTAACGGCCCGGTCACGGACTTCCTTCGGCCGGACCCTCGCGCCGGGGCTGAGCCAGCACGCGGATCACGAAGCGTGGCAGGGCCAGCATGCGACGCCATCGCCAGGGTTGTCGGCCGAGGCGGTGCAGCCATTCGAGACCGTGCTCGCGCATCCAGCGTGGTGCCCGGCGGGCACGCCCAGAGATGAAATCGAACGCGCCGCCCACCCCGAGGCCAACGATGGCGCCCGATCGTTCCAGGTTGCGGGCCAGCCAGGCCTCCTCGGCCGCGGCGCCGTAGGCCAGCAGGAGGAGCTGCGCCCGACTGGAGCGGACCGCGTTGGTGGTGGCCGCGTCAGCCGCGGGCTCCGGCGAGCCGGCAGCGGTCCCGGCCAGGATGAACCCGGGGTAGCTGTTGCGCAGCACCTGCCCGGCTGCCTCGGCCACCCCCGGACCGCCACCCAGGAAGAAGAACCGCCAGCCGGCGGTGGCGCCGCGGGCCGCGAGCGCCTTCACGAAGTCGACACCCGCGACCCGCCCCGGCAGCGGATGCCCCAGCCGGCGCGCCGCCCAGAGCACCCCCGCCCCATCCGCGAGTGCGAGGTCGGCCCGGCGGAGTACCGCCGCAAACGCAGGGTCGCGCCCCGCATGCATGATCCGCTCCGGATTGACGCTGATCACCAGGCGCGGGCGCCCATCCTCGAGAGCACGCGCCACCCAGTCCACTGCCTCCGCCTCCGTCAGGGCATCGACCGGCACCCCGAGGAGCGTGAAGCGCGTCACGCGGCGAGCGCCTCCCGGTAGACCTCCGCGGTCTCGCGGCCGAGCCGCTCGACGCTGAACGCTTTCGATCGCTTTAGTCCGGCATTCCGCAGCCGCAGAGGCTCCGCCTCGAAGCGAAGCAGCCGTTCCATTGCCTGGGTCAACTCCTCCACGCTCTCTGTGCGCAGCACGACGCCGGAGTCGTCGACCAGCTCGGCAAGCGCGTCGGCCGAGGAGACGATCACCGGTGCGCCGCAGGACATCGCTTCCAGCACCGGCAGGCCAAAGCCTTCATAACGGGATGGATAGACGAAGATCGACGCGCCGCTGTAGATCGCCGGCAACATCTCGCGCGGCACGTAATCGAGCCCGATGACGTGGACCCGCGGTCCCGCCTTGCGCAGCTCGCGGGCAAGCCGCTCCGCGCCGCGGTTCGTCCGGCCGACAAAGACGAGGGCCGAGTCATCGGTGAGGTCGGGAGGAAGCAGCTCGTACGCAGCCCGCAACCGCCCCAGGTCCTTGCGCGGATCGATGGTTCCCACGTAGAGGACGTAGCGATCGGGCAGCCCGAAGCTTTTTCGTACGTCGGCTACCTCGATCGACGGCCGTGGGCTGAAGATCGGATCGGCGGCCAGCGGGACGTAGGCCACCCGCTCGGGCGCGATATGGTACAGGTCGATGACCTCGCGGCTGACGGCTTGCGATGAGACCATGATTCGCCGCGCCCTGCGAATACTCCGTGGGCCGAGCGTCCCGAAGTACCAGCGCGCGCGCGGATGCATATCCTGAGGGCGGATCCGATAAGCCAGGTCCGGCACGGTCAGTGCCAGGGGGACCGCGCTGAACACCGGCGCCACACCCGTGAGCGAGTGGAGCAGATGCAGCGCTCGTGGAGAGGCCCCAAAGCGCCAGGGCAGGGCCCATTGTTCCCGGCCCAAGCGAAGACTGCGCGGGACGCGCGGAAAGGGCACGATGTGGTGCCCGATGGCGGCATCGCCGAGGTCGGCACACACGTCTGCCGGCACGAGGACATCGACCGACGCACCAACTTTGTGCAGGCCACGAAGGATGTGGAGCGCGTGATGCTCGAGTCCCGTGAACGGCTTCGCCGCAAACAAAAGATCCACAGCGATACCGTCCGGCACAACATTGCCACCAGCCACTCGCGCAAGTTAGCAGAAGAACGAGGCCGCAGGCCGAGTCGCGCTTTCGCGCGTAACGCGCCGGTGCCGAATGCCGGCCTGTACGCGCACACGAGGGCAATGGAATTTTGCCCGAGTGCGCGATGGGCCGGCTGGACGGCACAACGGCGCGCTCAAGTCACTGTGCAACTAACCTTGCGCGCTAGCGCGAACGAACCGTGATCATCGGCATAGACGGCACCCCCGCGATCCGTCGCTTCGCGACGGGAACCGAAGTTTACGCCCGAAGCATCATTGAAGCATTGGGGGTCACGCGAGGCGCGCGCACGATGCGGGTCTACGCCAATGCGATCGAGGCACCTGCGTGGCTGCCGACCGGTGTCGAGTGGCGCGGCATACCGTTTCCACGGATGTGGACTCACTGGCGCTTGCGGCAGGCGCTCCGTCGCGAGCGGCCCGACGTAACGTTTATCCCGAGCCATGTCTTGCCCTTCGCGCTCGGCTTGAAATCCGTGGTCACCATTCACGACATCGGGCACCGTCGTGAACCGCAGTCCTACTCGCGCAGCGCCCGCTGGTACCTCGAAGCCACGACGCGGTATGCGGCGCGCAGAGCCAACCGCCTGATCGCGGTTTCCAAATCGACAGCCGATGACCTGGTTCGGTTTTACAACGTGCCGGGCGGGCGCATCAGCATAGTGCATTCGGGTGTCGATCCACGGATGCGGCCGCAGGACCCGTCCAAAGTGGATGAGGTCCTGGCCCGGCTCGGGATCGGCGGCGCGTACTTTCTCTCTGTTGGCCGCAACCACCCACGCAAGAACCTGGGCATGTTACGCCGCGCGTTCGACGAGGCGCGTCGCCGGGGGCTGCAGGCTGAGTTGGTCCTCGCGGGACCGGGCCTTCAAACGGGTTCGGCGGGTGCGGTCCGGACGCTCTCCTACGTGCCCCCCGATGACCTGCCCGCCCTCTACGCCGGCGCCATCGCCCTAACCGTGCCGTCCCGCTTTGAAGGCTTCGGTTTCCCTGCGCTGGAAGCGATGCGCTGCGGCACCGCCGTCATCGGATCGACCGCCGGCGCCTTGCCGGAAATCATCGGCACCGCGGGCATCCTGTTGAGCCCCGACGATGCGGGCGCCTGGAGTCAGGCGTTGCTCGAGGTCGCCCACGACCCAGCGCTCCAGCGTCGCTTGATCGCGGCGGGGGCTACCCGCAGCGCCGACTTCACCTGGGAGGCCGCGGCGGCCAAGACCTGGGGCGTGCTCGACGGGGTGGCCCGCCAGGGTCAGCCGCTGACAACGGACTCGTAGAGGGCACGATGGGCGGCGGCGCTCGCCGACCAGGTATAGAGGGCGGCGCGAGCTCGCCCGGCCGCGACCTGACGCTCGCGGAACGCGCTGTCGGTCAGCACGCGCTGGAGATTTCCCGCCAGCGCTTCATCATCGCTCGGTGGGCAAAGAAGTGCGGCATCGCCGGCGACTTCGGGGATCGCGCCGGCGTTCGAGGCCACGACTGGCGTTCCGGCGGCAAACGCCTCCAGCACGGGCAGCCCGAATCCCTCGTCGAGGGAGGGAAAGAGAACCGCCGACGCCATCTGATAGAGGCCGGGCAGGTCCGCTACCCCCGCGTATCCCACGAATCGTACCCACCGGTCCAGGTCGAGCTCGCGAACCGCGTCGACCACGCCGTCGTATTTCCAGCCAAACCCACCGACGACGAGCAGCGGAATCCGCTGCTCGACCGGGATGCGCGCGAGCGCGCGCAAGCTGGCCACGTAGTTCTTGCGCGGCTGCACCGTTCCCACCTGCAGCAGGTAGCGATCGGGAAGCGCGTAGCGCGTGGTCAGTTCGGCTCGCACCACGCTCGACACCGGCAGGCTGAACTCCGCCTCGACCCCGTGCGGGATGACGCGGCACCGCCACAGGTCCACCTGGAAGTGGCGTACGACCGCCCGGGCGGTCGCGGCCGACGGGCAGATGATGGCGCGGGCCCGTTGGACCGACTGCGGCACGACGACCCTGGTGGCAAACCACTGGCCGGCGGGAAACCATTCCGGGTGGTCGTAGATAGCGAGATCGTGAATCGTCACGACACCGGGCAAACCGAAGCCGAACAACGGGAGGGAATTCGCTGGACCGTGGACCAGCTGCACGCGGTCGCTAAGCATCCGAAGCGGCATCACGAGTTGCGGGCCAAGTAGGCGAGGCCCCCGGTCCGCATAAAGAGCGAGGTCGACGCCATGGCTCATGCGGAATGCGCCGATCAGCGCCTCGATGTAGCGGCCGACGCCGGTTGCGTCGCCCTCGCCGAGCGCCCGCGTGTCCAGCGCCACCCGTAGTGGAGTGCGGGCAGCGCCGACGGGTTCAGGCGGAAGTATCGATCCGCGCCTGTTTCGCGAGGGGCTCCAGCACCCGCAGCGCCGGGAACCGTTCGAAGTCGTCCGCCCAGAGGGTGACGACGCGATCGCCCATCGGTGGGATATCGGGCTTGCGCGCCGTCGCGAGCACGAGGGCTCCGGCGGCCGCAGCAACGTGGAGCGCATCACCATCGTGGCCGACCACGCCAAGGCTGAGCTCGCTGAGCACAGCCACCTCGTCGACCGTCATGTCGGCGAGCTTGAGCACGAGCGTCGGCTTGGCTACGCTCGCGCGTGTCTCCCGGACGGCTTGTTGATCGCCGGCGCCGCTGAGGATCACGATCCGTTCCGCCATCGATTGGTTCGCCACCACGGCGAAGCGTTCCGCGGGCCACGACGGCCGCCGTCGCTCCGATGACCATCCGCCGCCACCGGGAATCAGGATCAAAGGGTGGTGGCCACTACCGATGAACGCCGGCCAGCGCGCCATCGCCTGCCCTCGCACCGCGTCCGGTGGCCGCAGGCTGGGCGAATCGCCCGGCGCCAGCATTGGCCGCTGGCTGGCCGCCGCGGCCAGGCGCCAGTTGGCCTCGACCGGATGTAGATGCTTGGAGGTCGGCACCCGCTCCGTCGCCACCCAATCGTGGGGGCCGGCCGCCACCAGCCGACGCCGCACAGCGGCGAAGTAGGCGAGCGCCAAATGCAGGTACTGGGCCGGATAGGGAACGACGACCGTCCCGACCGCGCCCGCCCGCAATCGCCGAAACACTCGTAGGAGTTCCCGTGGCGAATTAACGAAGACGGACGCCCGGCCGATGGTTGGGAGTCCAAGCAGGGTGCCGATGGCGTCCGGCGATGCGAACACGGTCGCACCCTCGCAGGCGCGCAGCACCGATTGCGCCATCAGCGCCTCGCGCACCCCGCCACCCAGCAGAATCGCAACGTCGGACAGTGCGGGCCGTTCGGTGCTCATGTGATGTAGTGCTGTCCTCGACGCACGACCTGCATATTGTCGAGCGCCATGCCCGTTCCCACGGCGACACAGGTCTGCGGATCACGAGCCACGCGGGCAGGGATGCCGACGCGCGCGGTCAAAAACGTTGCCATGCCCGGCAACTGCGCGCCGCCGCCGGAGAGCACGAGACCATTGCGGTTAACCGCGGCGCGCCGTGCCTCGGGCACCTGGGTCAGCAGGCGTTGCAGACCGGCAACGATCGCTTCGAGCGGCTCGCGGATCGCCGCCTGGACTTCTGTGCTCGAAACCCGAAGCGAGGGCTCGCTCGGCTCGCGGTCGCCGTTGAGCTCGATCGAGGTCTCGTTCGCGGGCGTGATCGCCGATCCGACCTCGAGCTTGAGGCGCTCGGCATCGCCCGGTTTGAGCTGTGCCCCACGGGTTCGCGTGATGGACGCCTCGATGGCTCGATCGAGCGCGTCGCCGCCGGTTGGGACCGACTGCATCGCGACGATTTCGCCCAGCACGATTACCGCCATTTCGGTCGAGCCGGCACCGAGGTTGACGACGACGATGCCGTCGGTGCTGGAGACCGCGACCTTCGCTCCAATCGCCGCGGCCATCGGCTTATCGATCAGGTAGGCCGTCTTGGCGCCGGCCTGCATGGTGGCCTCGAGCACCGCCCGACGCTCGACGCCGGTCACCATCGGCCCCACCGAGAGCATGACGTCGGGCCGAAAGATCCGCTGCCGGCCGACGATGCGACCGATGAGATGCTGGAGCATGGCGCCCGCCAAACCGTAGTCGACCCCGTTTCCGTCACGAACCGGCCGGACACTGCGCGCCTTTCCACCACGCCCGACGAGCTGTGATGCGGCCCGCCCGATCGCCAGCACCCGTCCACCCTTACCGTCGGTCGCCATCAAGGCCGGCTCGTTGAGGACGACGCCTTCACCTTTGACATACACAAGGACGGTCGAGGTTCCCAGGTCGATACCAATCTTTTTGGAGAGCACGCCGCCTCAATCCCCCACGACCCGGGAGAGGTCCACGTCGCCCGCATGGTCGCCGACGCGAGAGATGTGCGCACCAAGGTGCTCGAGCTTGGCCACGATGTCCTGGTACCCGCGATCGAGGTGATAGGCGTTGTCGAGCGTTGTCGTGCCCCTGGCGCACAGCGCCGCGACCACCAGCGCCGCCCCTGATCGGATGTCGGGCACGCTGACGGATGCGCCGTGCAACTTGCTGGGGCCCGAGACCATGGCGCTTCGACCCTCGACGTAGATCTCGGCTCCGAGCTTCCGCAATTCCGGTACATGCTGGAAACGGTTCTCGAAGACCGCCTCCGAGATGACGCACTTGCCGTGCGCCTGCGTCATCAGGCTGACGAACGGCGCCTGCAGGTCGGTTGGGAATCCGGGGTGTGGCCAGGTCGTGACGTCAACCGGCTGCAGGCGACTGTTGCCTTGCACCCAGAGACTGTGCGTCTGATCCTCCACCTCGACGCCGGCTTCGCGCAGCTTCAGCATCACCGCTCGCAAGTCCGCCGTCTGGAGGTCTTCGAGGACCGCCTCCCCGCCGGTGGCCGCGATCGCGAAGGCGTAAGTGCCAGCCTCGATGTTGTCGGGGATGACGCGATGGGTCGCTCCGCTGAGCTCGGGGATGCCCTCGATCTGCAGCACATCGGTCCCGATCCCATTGATCTGCGCGCCCATCTTGCCGAGGAACATGGCCAGGTCGACGACGTGCGGCTCACGGGCCGCGTTGTGGATGGTGGTGATGCCGTCGGCCGTGGCGGCGGCCATCATCAGGTTCTCGGTCCCGGTCACCGTTGGCATGTCGAGATGGATGGTGGCGCCCTTCAGGCGATCGGCCCGGGCGACATATTCACCGTCGACCTGCTCCACGTGGGCGCCCATCAGACGCAGACCGTGAAGGTGCTGCTCGACCCGTCGCATGCCAATGTCGTCCCCGCCCGGCTTCGGCACCCTGGCCTCGCCTCGCCGCGCCAGCAGCGGACCGATCAGCAGGAACGATGCCCGCATCTTGCTCGCCATCCCCGCCAGCACCTCGCTCCGGGCCAGCCGCGCGGCGCTGACCTGGAGCTGCTGCCGATCCAGCCAGCGGATCTGGACCCCCATGCCTTCCAGCAGGAGCTTCATGGTCGAGACGTCCTCGAGCCGGGGCACATTCTTGAGCCGGCATTCCTCGTCGGTCAGCAGGCAGGCAGCGAGGATCGGGAGAACGGCGTTCTTGGAGCCACTGATCGGCACTCGCCCGACCAATCGAGTTCCCCCCTCGATCAGGAGTTGGGCCACTGACTTCCTAGGGTATCAGCCCGCCCGCTGGCTTTGGTCCACGGGCGCTATCACGTGCGGCCGCTCGCAGAACCCAAAACCGTGGTGCCGGCGCATCGGAGAGACGGACCTGGGCTTTCTGTCCCAGGGGGCGCCGCTTACGTCCGGCGGCGGCGGCGCAATTCGGCGAGTCGCAGGCGTGCTTCCGCCCGGGCCAATGCGGCCGACGCGGCCGCCTGGTCGGTGTCCGACAGCTTTTGCTGGAGCAGGCTCTCTGCCCGGCGGCGAGCTTCCTCGGCGCGGGCCTCGTCGATGTCCTCCGCACGTTCGGCGGCATCGGCGAGGACGGTGACCTGGTCGGGACGCACCTCCAGGAAGCCTCCGCCGACGAAGAAGAACAGCTCCTCGCCATCGTTGCGGACCTTCACGGTGCCTGCGGCCAGCGGGGTCAGCAGGGGTACGTGCCGCGGCAAGACGCCGAGCTCGCCCTCCGAGCCTGGAGCGACCACGAAGTCCGCGTCGCCTCGGTACCGCCGCCCCTCGACGGTCACGATGTCGACGTGGAGCTTGTCAGCCACTGCCTTTTGCCGCTTCGACGACCTCGTCGATCGTGCCAGCCATGTAGAACGCCTGCTCCGGCAGGTCATCGTGTTTGCCGTCGAGGATCTCGCCGAAGCCGCGGATCGTTTCCTTCAACGGCACGTATTTGCCGGGCCGGTTGGTGAAAACCTCGGCGACGAAGAACGGCTGTGAGAGGAAGCGCTCGATCTTGCGGGCGCGCGCCACCAGCAATTTGTCGTCTTCGGACAACTCGTCGGGGCCGAGGATGGCGATGATGTCCTGCAGCTCCTTGTTGCGCTGCAGCACCTGCTGAACCCCGCGCGCGACGCGGTAGTGCTCCTCGCCGACGACGTCCGGCGTGAGGAAGCGCGAGAACGAGTCGAGCGGGTCGACCGCCGGGTAGATGCCGCGCTCGACGATGGCTCGTGAGAGGCTCACCGTCGCGCCCAGATGGGCGAAGGTCGTGGCGATCGCCGGGTCCGTGTAGTCGTCGGCCGGAACGAAGACCGCTTGCACCGACGTAATCGAACCCTTCTTCGTCGAGGTGATGCGCTCTTCGAGATCGCCCATCTCGGTGGCCAGGGTCGGCTGATACCCGACCGCCGAGGGCAAGCGGCCCAGCAGGGCGGAAACCTCGCTCCCCGCCAGCATGTACCGGAACACGTTGTCGATGAACAGGAGAACGTCCTGGCCGTACTCATCGCGGAAGTATTCCGCTAGCGTCAGGCCTGTCAGTGCCACCCGAGCACGGGCGCCGGGCGGCTCATTCATCTGCCCGAACACCAGTGACGTCTTGTCGATGACACCGGACTCGGTCATCTCGATCCACAAGGAGTTGCCCTCGCGCGTACGCTCGCCGACCCCGGCGAAGACCGAAAATCCCTGGTGCTCCTCGGCGATGTTGCGGATCAGCTCTTGGACGATGACCGTCTTGCCGACGCCCGCGCCACCGAAGAGACCGATCTTGCTGCCCTTGGCGAAGGTGGTGACGAGGTCGATGACCTTGATCCCGGTCTCGAGCACCGTCGTCTCGACGGCCTGTTCGCTCACGGGTGGCGCCGCGCGGTGAATCGGCAGACGGGCGTCGCTCTTGATGGGGCCCTTGCCGTCGATTGGCTCGCCGATGACGTTCATCATCCGGCCGAGCGTGCTCTTCCCCACCGGGATCGTAATCGCCGCCCCGGTGTCTTTCACCTCGGTGCCGCGCACCAGGCCGTCGGTCGAGTCCATGGCGATGGTGCGGACGATGTTGTTACCGCGATGCTGCTGCACCTCGAGCACCAGGCGGCGGTCCTTGCCCCGGTCGATCTCCAGCGCATGGTAGATCTCGGGCAGCTCGTCGGTCTGGAACGCGACGTCGACCACCGGCCCGATGATCTGATCGACCCGGCCGATCCGGGCCTTCTTCTTCTCGGCTTCCTTCCTTGCTTCCTTCTCCGCGATTGCCATTCGTACCTCCTAGCCGGCGGCCAGCGCCTCGGCGCCCCCGACGATTTCACTCAATTCCTTCGTAATAGCGGCCTGCCGCACCTTGTTCCGCAGCAGGGTGAGGTCGGTGATCAGCTCGCCGGCGTTATCGGTCGCATTGCGCATCGCGATCATCTGGGCCGCGTAGAAGCTGGCCAGGTTGTCGAGCACGGCGGCGTATACCTGCGCCTCCACGTAACGCGGCAGCAAGCTGGCCAGCACCTCTTCGGGTTCGGGTTCGTAGAGGTAATCGACCCGCACGCCCTCTTTTCGCTCTGGCACCTCGACCGGGACCAGGATGGAGACCCTTGGCTCCAGCTTGGCGATAGAGACGAAATGGGTGTGCAACAGCGCGACCTGGTCAGCATTCCCGTTCAGGTACTCGTCCCTGGCGACCGTGATCGCGGGGAGAATGTCCTTCAGTTGCGGACGGTCGCCGGTCTGCGAAACGTCGGCGATAATCGACACACCCAGCCGGCGAAAGTAGTCGCGCCCCTTGCGGCCGATGGTTACCAGTACCGTGTCGGGTCCCTGCCGGATGTAGGCGAGCGCGGCCCTGAAGGCGTTGACGTTGAGCCCGCCCGCCAGACCACGATCGGCGCTGACCAGGATCAGCAGCCGCTTTTTCACTTCCCGCCTGGTGAGGAACGGGTTCCGAGTACCGGTGGTGCGGCTGGCGACCTCGGTGAGTACCTCGGCCATCCGATCCGCATACGGCCGCGAGGCTTCGGCTCGCGCCTGCACCCGGCGCAGCTTCGAGGCGGCGACCGCCTGTAACGCGCGCGTGATCTGCTGCGTGTTTTGCAGGCTGGCGATCCGCCGGCGTACCTCGGCAAGGGTGGCCAGGGTCTACTCCTCCTTTGCGGTCTCGCGTTCGGTAGCGCGCCTGGCGCCCTGAAGCGGTCCACCCCTGGGCGCTTGCTCTGCGCTCGAGGCTCGGGGCGCCTCGACTTTCTGAAAGATCGGGCTCGACTTCTTGAATTCTTCGATGGCCGCTCGCAACGCCTTGTCGGTGGCGTCCGAGACCGCCTTCTCCTTGGCAATAACCTGCTCGATCTCCGGGTGGCTGGTGGCGAGAAAGCGGAGCAACTCCTTCTCGAAGGTCTGGATCTGTTCAACCGGGACGTCGTCGGTGAGGCCGTTGGTGCCGGCAAACAACACCATCACCTGCTGCGGGATCGGCATCGGCTGGAACTGGCCTTGCTTGAGCAGCTCGGTCATCCGCTTACCGCGCTCGAGCTGGTCACGGGTCCGCTTGTCGAGGTCGGAGGCGAATTGGGCGAAAGCGGCGAGTTCGCGGTACTGTGACAGATCGAGCCGGAGCCGTCCCGCGACCTGCCGCATGGCCTTGATCTGGGCGGCGCCACCGACCCGCGAGACCGACAAACCAGTCGAGATCGCAGGCCGGATGCCGGCATAGAACAGGTCAGGCAGCAGATAAATCTGCCCATCGGTGATCGAGATCACGTTGGTCGGGATGTAGGCGGAGATATCACCGGCCAGGGTCTCGATGATGGGCAGCGCCGTCAGCGATCCGCCACCGTTCTCCTTGTTCATGCGGGCGGCCCGCTCCAGCAGCCGCGAGTGCAGGTAGAAGACGTCACCCGGGTAGGCCTCCCGCCCCGGCGGGCGGCGTAGGAGCAATGAGATCTGGCGGTAGGCCCAGGCGTGCTTGGACAGATCGTCGTAGACGAGCAGCGCGTCCTTTCCCTTGTCCCGGAAGTACTCGCCCATCGAGCAGCCTGCATAGGGTGCCAGGTACCACAGCGGTGCGGGGTCGCTCGCGGTCGCTGAGACGATGATCGTGTAATCCATCGCCCCCCGCTCCTCGAGCGTGGCGGCCACCTGCGCTACGGTCGCGGCGCGCTGGCCGATGGCGACATAGACGCAGATCACGTCCTGGCCCTTCTGGTTGATGATGGTGTCGATCGCGATCGCCGTCTTGCCGGTCTGGCGGTCGCCGATGATCAGTTCCCGCTGGCCGCGACCGATCGGAATCATCGAGTCGATGGCCTTGATGCCAGTCTGCAGGGGCGTGTCGACCGGTTGCCGGGTGACCACCCCGGGGGCAACCTTTTCCACCGGCGCGAATTCCTTGGTGGCGATCGGTCCCTTGCCATCGATCGGCTCACCGAGGGCGTTCACCACCCGACCGATCAGCGCCTCGCCGACCGGCACCTGGATGATCTTGCCGGTGGTCCGGACCTGGTCCCCTTCCTTGATGTCCTCATAAGGGCCAAGGATGATGGCCCCCACCGAATCCTCTTGGAGATTGAGGGCGATGCCGGCAACGCCCCCCTTGAATTCGAGCATCTCGAGCGACTGGGCGGCTTGCAGCCCATACACTTGCGCGATCCCGTCGCCAACCTCGGTGACGATGCCGACATCAGCCGCGAGGATCGGGACATCGAATTCCTTGATCCGCCGCTTGATCAGGCTGCTGATTTCTTCGGAACTGATGGTCATCTCGAATTGCCTCCTGGGCTATCCAACCAGCTGCTGGCGCAGCCGATCCAGCTGAGTCCGTACGCTGCCGTCGATGAGTCGGTCGCCGATCTGGACAGTCGCGCCGGCCACCAATTCCGGATCGTGTCGATACTCCATCCGAACCTTCTTGCCCAGCCGCTCCGCGAGTGCCCCCTCGTAGCGCCGCTTGTCCTGGTCGCCAAGCTCGATGGCCGTCGTGAGCGCGACGTTCACGATGCCGGCCGCGTCGTCGGCCATCCGCTCGAATTCGTGCCGGATGTCTGGCATTTCCGAGGTGCGACGGTGCTCGATCAAGAGTCGCAACAGGTTCTGGGTCTCCGGTCGAAGTTCGGGCGCCAGCTTTCGCGCCAGCTCCATGCGCCGGGGTGTGGTGACGGCGGGATTGGCGAAGGCCGCCCGCAGCACGTCATCTTGCAGCAGCCCCTCGAGCTGAGTAAGCTCGCTCCGCCAGGCATCGAGGTTACGGTCGGCCTGGGCCAGCTGAAAAATTCCCTGCGCGTAGCGGCGGGCGATGTTACTGCGGGGCACTCGGCTCCTTTTCCACCTCGGCGATGGCCGCGTCGATCAGCTGGCGGTGGCGCGCGCCGTCCAGGCTCTCACCCACGATCCGGCGCACCGCCCCGGTGACGATATCCGCCATCTGCACGCGAATTTCCTGGATCGCCCGCTGACGCTCGGCATCGATGTCCCGGCTCGCCGCCTCAACGATCCGCCGGGCCTCTTCTTTAGCCTTGTCCTGCGCCTCTTGGTGGATGCGCTCCGCCGCCCGGTTCGCCTGCTCGATGATCTGCCCGGCCTGGATCCGCGCCTTCTGGATTTCTTCCTGCGCCGCCTGGGCCCGCTGGTCCGCTTCCTTACGCGCGATCTCCGCTTGCTCCAGCTGCAGCTTGATCTGGTTCTGCCGGGCTTCCGCCGCCTTGATGATCGGCGGGTACACCCACTTCGCCAGCACGCCCAGCATCAGCAAGAAAGCAATGATCTCGGCAATCAGGGTGCCGTTGATGTCCAGTAGACCTGCATCGAGAAAGACGACCGGGAAATGCAATCTACTTCACCCCGCTGGCCACAGCCGTGATGAAGTAGAAGCCGAGCGCAAGGTTGATAAAGTACATGGCTTCGACCAGGCCGATGATCAGAAACATGATGATCTGTAGTCGGGCCTGAGCCTCCGGCTGCCGAGCGGTTCCCTGGATGGTCGCGTTGCCGGCCAGGCCGTCGCCGATGGCGGCGCCGATGGCACCGCCACCCAGCGCAATTCCGGCGGCGATGAGCGCTCCCGCAAGGACGATCGCGTGATTCATGATCTTACCCTCCTGTTTCTACGGCTACCGGGGCCGGGCGCGCATGTGTGCCGTGCCCCTCTTCTTCGAGACCTTCGCGCGCCATACCGAAATAGATGATGGTGAGCAGAGTGAAGATAAAGGCCTGGATGCTGCCGACGAAAAAGATGTCGAACGCCTTCCAGAGGATCAGCAATCCTTCCACGATCGGGGTCAGCACCACGCCGAAGGCGCCGGCCGGCAAACCCGTCGGCACCAGGCTCGCCACGTAGCTGATCAGCAAGCCGAGCAGGTAGACCATCAGGGTGCCGGCAAAGATGTTGCCGAACAACCGCAGCGACAGGGTAACCGGCTTCACGACCTCCTCGATGACGTTGAGCGGAATAAAGAGGATCCGAATCGGCAGCGCCATCTCAAAGGGCTTGGTGAAACGTCGGAAGTAGCCGCGCACGCCGAGCACCCGGAGGCTGTAACCCTGGACCACGATGATGACGACCAGCGCTATCGCGAGGGTCTGATTCAGGTCGGCGTTCGCCGGGTGAACGGGCCCAGCCAGAGGAAAGAAATCGAGCCAGTTGGCGACGAGGATGTAGAAGCCGATCGTCATCGCGAGCGGCACGATGAAGGCTCCGCCCTCGCCGACCGACTCCCTGATCAGCCCCCGTATGTAGTCGATCAGGAATTCGAACAGCAGCTGGAGCTTGCCCGGAACACCGTGGCTCAAGCGGTAGGCAACCATGAATCCGACCAGCAGCGTGATCACGATCGCGACCGCGCTGGAGATCAGGCTGTCGTAGTTGAAGGTGCAGTACCAGGCGCCGCAAACGCTGACCGTGGGATGGGTGCCGGGTGGGGCCTCGGCCAGGAAGATCATCCGGAAAGCGCCTCCCTGACGGCGAACCCCGCGAGTACCAGCTGGGCGATCGCGATCCCACCAACCACCAGCCAGACCTGCGACAGACCGATCAGCAATCCGATACCGAGTCCCAGCCCCGTCAGGAGCAGCAACCGGACAAGGCTGACTGCGGTAAAGCCAACGCCGAGCGCGAGCGAACGCTGGACCATCAGGCCGTTTGCGCTTCCCACCAACAGGCCGATCGCCAGAGCCAGCGCATTCCTGATCTGCCCGGTGGCGATACCAAACGCGACCACGCCAATGGCCACCAGGCTGGAAACAGCCACCGTGTTACGGATCAGGCGGTTGTTCAAAGGTATCGTTTGAACCTCGTGTAGACCACGGCCCCGCCGGCCACGATCCCGACCACGAGTCCGGCGAAGAGGAACAGCGGCGAAGTGTGGATGGCGCTGTCGAGCACCTCCCCGATCAGCAGCGGGAGGACGACGGCGGCGGCCAGGAACACGCCGAGACCGGCCAGCTCGCCACCCGACGGGATACGACCGCGCGGTGCTGCTGCAGCGTGATGTGGATGATCCATGCCGGGCTCCTCGCGCTTATCCGTCGGGGCCACGATTGACTCCAGGATGGGGCCTCAACGAATTCAGCTTAGCAGGGGCTGAATTCAACTCGCTATCAGGTGAGCGCCGTAACCGAGCTCAACCCCGACTGGTTCGACGGAACCGGCGGATGACGATGGTGGCGATCCCGAGCAGCATCAGCAGGACGGCGCCGAGCAGGACCTTCTTGTGTCCGTAAATCGCTAACCCGACCGCCGCAAAGATCGCGGTTCCGAAGTAGAAGACGAGCGCCGTTTCGCGCGGGCTCAGCCCGAAGTCGAGCAGCCGGTGATGCAGATGCTCGGTGTCGGGCGCGGCAATCGACTTGCCGCGCAGCCGTCGTCGGACGATCGCCCAGGCCGTGTCCCCAATCGGAATCGCGAGCGCGGCCGCCGGCACGATCAACGCCAGCACGACGGTGCCCTTCGCGACGGAGAGCACCGAAAGGGCGGCCAGCGTGAAGCCGAGGAAGTTGCTGCCGCTGTCGCCCATGAAGACCCGAGCTGGATGCCAGTTGAAGAGCAGAAAGCCGACGCAGGCGCCGATCAACGCGCCGGCAAGGATGACGACGTCGGTTTCGCCCCGGTTGATAGCGGCCAGTAGTAAGGTCGCGGCCACGATCGCCACCACGCCGGCCGCAAGACCATCGACGCCGTCGATAAGGTTGATTGTGTTTTCCAGGCTGACGAACCAGAGCAGCGTCAACGGAACCGCGGCCATCAGCGAGAAGTTGATGATGTGGCCACCTGGCAGGCTGACGAAGTGAATGTAGATGCCGAACACCAGAATGGCCAGCAACGAGGCGGCGACTTGGAACAGGAGTTTGACCAAAGGCCGCGCCCCGCGCACGTCGTCAAAGACCATCAGCGTCGTGATGACCGCTGCGGATAAGAGCAAGCCAAGGGTGGCTGGGTTCGTGGAAAAGAGAGCGGCCGAAAGGCCGAACCCGAGGTACATCGCCAGCCCGCCAAGTCGGGCCGTCGGTTGCTGATGGATAAACCGGTCACCGGGATTGGCGACTGCGCCGAGCCGGAAGGCTAGCCATCGGACCGGGAGCACGACGATCGCCGTGCACACCAGCGCCGCGAGAAACGGCACCACCGCCGGGGCGAATCGAGCAGGTGAGAAGTCAGACCAGAAGGTCGGGTCGCTGAAAACGCCGGCGCCGCCTAGTACGGCAGCGGAAATCGTTCGCACAGCGCCCGGCTGCGGGCGCGCACCTGCTCATGCACGGTTCGGTCCTCGAGGTTGAACAGCAGCTCGGCGACCATCTCGGCAATCTGGGTCATCTCCTGCGGGCCCATGCCGCGCGTGGTCACCGAGGGCGATCCCAGGCGGATCCCGCTCGGGTTGAACTTGCTCGCGGTGTCGAACGGAATCGAGTTGCGGTTCACCGTGATGCCGACCGTGTCGAAGGTCTCCTGGACGTGCTTCCCGGTCAGGTTCAGTGGCCGTAGGTCGATCAACATCAGATGGTTGTCGGTGCCGCCGCTGACGAGCCGGAGCTTCCGCTTGCTCAGACCTTCGGCAAGGACCCGCGCATTGTTGACGACCGCCTGCGCGTAGGACTTGAACTCCGGGGTCTTCCACTGCGCCAGCATCACAGCCTTTCCCGCGATGGCGTGATTGAGCGGTCCGCCCTGGCTCCCCGGGAACACGCTTTTGTCGATGTCGGCGGCGTACTTCGCCTTGCAGAGGATCATCGCGCCCCACGGACCCCGCATCGTCTTGTGCGTCGTGAAGCTGACGAAGTCCGCATAGGGAACCGGGCTGGGGTGCGCGCCACCGGCGACCAGTCCGGCGAAATGCGCCATGTCGACGAAGAAATATGCATCGACCCCCCGGGCAATCGCGGCCAGCCGTTCGAAATCGAGGAGGCGCGAGTAGGCGCTGTAGCCGGCGAGCAGCATCTTCGGCCGGACCTCCTTGGCCTGCTTCTCGAGCACGTCGTAGTCGATCCGCTCGGTCGTGTGGTCGACACCGTACGGGACGAAGTGGTAGAGCTTACCGGAGAAATTCACCGGGCTGCCGTGGCTCAAGTGTCCGCCCTGGCTGAGATCCATCCCCATGACGGTGTCGCCCACATTGAGGACCGCGGCGTAAACCGCATAGTTGGCGGTCGTGCCGCAGTGCGATTGCACGTTGGCATGCTCGGCGCCGAACAGGTCCTTTGCCCGCTCGATCGCGAGCGTCTCGATCCGGTCGACGACCTGGGTGCCACCGTAGTACCGCTTACCCGGGTAGCCCTCGGCGTATTTGTTGTTCAGCAACGAACCGAGCGCCTGCAGGACGGCCGGGCTGGCGATGTTCTCGGAGGGAATCAGCTCTAGTGTGTACTGCTGGCGTTCGAACTCATCGCGGATCGCGGCACCGACCTCGGGATCGACGAGGTCGATCTGGCTGGTGAGGTCGGTACGGGCCTGCAACATCCCGCCCATTATCCTCGAATCAGTTCAAAGCCCGGAATCGCGCCCTGGCGCAGGATGCGAGGGGTCGCGGTGCTCAGGTCGAGGATGGTGGAGGGCAGGCCGATACGACATGGCCCGCCGTCGAGCACGACATCGAGGCGGTCGCCCAGGCCGGCGATGACCTGGTCGGCATCGACAGGCGGCGGCTGTCCCGCCGGGTTGGCACTGCTGCTCGCGATCGGTTCGCCCAACGCCCTCAGCAATGCGAGCGCGACGTCATGGTCCGGAGCGCGCACCGCGATGGTTGGTCCGTCGCTCCGGTTTCGCGCCGGCAGCACGAGCGTCAGCGGGCCGGGCCAGTAGCGGGCCATCAGCTCCGCGGCCGGTGCGGACACGACCGCGAAGCGTTCGACCTGGGCCCGGTCCCGGACTAGCCACACCACCGGTTGTCCGGACGGGCGCTCCTTCACCTGGTAGAGGCGAGCGACGGCGACCGAGTCCGCGGCGCGCGCCGCGACCGCATACAGCGTGTCGGTTGGGAAGGCGATCACAGCGCCGGCGCGAAGCCGCTCCGCGGCCTGTGCGATATGCGATGGGTCGGCGGGCCACCGCACCGTCACGTCTGGATGCGCACCACCCGGTCCTGACCGGCCAGGTCCTTGTGCACGGTTACCCCAGCCGCCGGCCAGTGCCCCTGCGCCAGCCGCACCAGACGACGCGTTTGCGCCGGGTCGCACTCGAACAGGACGAGCCCGCCGAGCTTCACCGCCGCAGGCGCTTGCGCGAGCGCTATGCGAATCAGGTCGAGCCCATCCTTGCCGCCGTCGAGGGCGAGCGCCGGCTCGTAGTCGAGCTCCTTCGGACGGACCCGCCGCAGCGCATCGGGGATGTACGGCAGGTTCGCGAGGATCACGTCGGCTGGGGCGGCGCCGCGGAGCAGGTCGGCTTTGACGATCGTGATCCGGCGGCGAAGCCGGTAGCGGGCGATATTCTCGGCCGCCACCCGCAGCGCGCGCGCGCTGACGTCGCGTGCCTCGATCCGAACAGTAGCGACTGCCTTGGCGACCGAAATCGCGACCGCGCCGCTGCCGGTACCCAGGTCGATGACCCGCCGTGCGTCTGGATGCGCCTTCAGCCAATCGATCGCCAGCTCGACGAGCAGCTCGCTCGACGGCCGCGGAATCAACACCGCCGGCGTCACGCGGAACATGTGGCCGTAGAACTCACGTTCCCCGACCAGGTAAGGCACCGGAACACGGGCGGCGCGGCGGCTGGTCAATCGGCGCAGCCGCGCGCGCTGCCCGATGGTCAGCTGCCGGTCGGGGTGACTGTGGAGCCGCTCGCGCGAGCTCTTGAGGACGTGCGCCACCAGGATTTCGGCATCGAGCCAGGGTAACGGGATCCCGGCCGTTGCCAGCGTGGCCCGTGTCCTGGCGAGCTGCGCCTTGACCCGGCCAGCGTCAGTTGCGGGCGGCGCCATTCGGCGGCTCGCTCAGGCGGTTGCTCTGATCCCAGGCGATCAGGCGATCGATCACGGGGTCGAGATCGCCTGCCTCGACGAACTGGGGCAGCTTGTAGTACTTGAAGTCGATCCGGTGGTCGGTGATCCGTCCCTCGGGATAGTTATAGGTACGGACCTTTTCGCTGCGGTCGCCGGAGCCGACAGCGGAGCGGCGAACTTCGGTCAGGGCCTCCTGCTGCTGCGCCGTCTGGCGGTCGAGCAAGCGCGCCATCAGCACCTTTTCCGCCTTGGCCTTGTTCTTGAGCTGCGAGCGTTCGTCCTGGCACGTGACCACGATCGGCGGACCGCCGTCCTCGGGCGTGTAGGTAAGGCGTACCGCCGAGTCCGTCGTGTTGACGCTCTGCCCGCCATGCCCGCCCGAGCGGTAGACGTCGACCTTGAGCCGCTCCGGATTGATCACGACGTCGACGGCTTCGGCCTCCGGCATCACGACCACGGTGGCCGTCGAGGTGTGGATGCGGCCCTGGGCCTCAGTCTCCGGCACGCGCTGCACCCGATGCACGCCGTTTTCGAATTTCAGCCGTGAGTAGGCGCCTCGACCGCGAATTTCGAAGACCACCTCTTTGAAGCCGCCACGCTCTGTCGGGCTCTCAGACAGGAGGTCGACCTTCCACCGCCGCGACTCCGCATATCGGCTGTACATCTTGAAGAGGTCGGCGGCAAACAATCCCGCCTCATCCCCACCGGTGCCCTGGCGAATCTCGACGATGACGTCCTTGCCATCGGTCGGGTCTTTCGGCACCAGCGCGGTCTTGAGCTCTCCTTCGAGCCGATCCCGCTCAGCCTGTTGCTTCTCGAACTCCTGTCGCGCGTAGGTTTGCATCTCGGGGTCCCGCTCGTGCTCCGACAGTTCACGGGCCTCGGCCATGGCGGCCTCGGCGCGCCGGTAGGCCTCATACAGCTGGACCAGGTCGCGCAGTTGCGCCTGCTCCTTGCTGAGTCGCTGGAGTTCCTTGAGGTCGGCGTGCACCGCCGGATCGGCCAGCCGCTCGGTGATCGCGTAGTATCGGGCCCGAACGGCTTCGAGCTGTTCGAACATCAGGCCGCGGCCTCTTTCTCCTCTTGCCGGGCTCCGTTGAAGGCTGCGAGCGCCACCTCGATTTGACGGTCGTCCGGTTCCCGAGTCGTCAGCTTCTGCGTCAGCAGGAACGGAAGGATCAGGACTTTGATGACTGCATTGTTCCGGTGCCGGCCGGCAAACCGAATGAACTCGTACGCGAGCATGGCGATGACGGGGATCAGCACGATCCGCGAGAGAAGCAATACGGGCAAGGCCGGCCGCCCGACGAGTCCGAAGACGAAGGCGCTCACGACCATGACCGCGAGCAAGAACCCGGTGCCACAGCGCGGGTGCAGCGTGCTCTGCGTCCGTACGTTGGGCACGTCGAGCGGAAGCCCAGCTTCGTAGGCATTGATGGTCTTGTGCTCCGCGCCGTGGTAGGCGAAGAGGCGGGCGATCTCGGACTTGAAGGAGATCGCATAGAGATAAATCAGGAGCAGCCCGATCCGCACCAGACCGTCCACGATCCCAAAGAAGAGGTTGCCGTGGCCACGGCTGAGGAATCCGGCGGCAACCAGGGGGACGCCGAGGAAAAACAGTAGTGCACCCACGATCGCGATCCCCATCGTGACCCGCATGGCGTTCGCGCTCAGCTCGACCTGCTCGGCAGCTGCCTGGATGTTCGCCGACCACATAAGGGCTTTCATGCCCAGGTGGAGCTGTTCCCAGAGTCCGGCGAGGCCACGCAGCAGCGGCAGCTTCCAGATCGGGTGGGTGTAGATGATGGAGAGCAGCCGCTCGCGCAGGACCTGGATCTCGCCGTCCGGCTTGCGCACGGCGACCGCGTAGGTCGTCCGGCCGCGCATCATCACGCCCTCGAGCACGGCCTGGCCGCCGTAAAAGAACTTGTCCTGGCTCACAGCCGCGCTCATCCTAGTCCCTGCGCGATTCCCTGGGCCACAGAAGGCCCAACGACACCGCGGCTTATCTCTTCCGCTGCTGGCGCTGCTGGAACCGGTCGACGCGGCCCTGGGTATCGACGATCCGCTGCTGGCCGCTGAAGAAGGGATGGCATACCGAGCAGACCTCGGTCTTGAGCTCTTTCTGCGTCGAGCCGGTCGTGAATTTATTGCCGCACAGGCAGGTCACGACCGCATCGTGGTAGTAGGCGGGATGGATGGTGGCTTTCATTGGGGCTCCCTATCTTATCTCAAGATCGCCGACGTCTGGAGCATCCCCAGTCCGAGGGCGAACAGTAACGCAAGGTACAGCGATCCGACGACGACCTTGGTCTGGGCGTCGACCGCGTAATACGCCGGGTTCAGGACGGTCGACCGAAACCGCTGCCAGGTGGCAAATGCCCCGAAGATCAGGACCAGGAAGAGAACCGGGCTCACCGTGGTCCCCGACTGCGTCTCGTAGAGGAGCAGCCCGGCCGCGATCACCAACCCGGCCACGTTGAACCACTTCGACAGTAGCGACGTCACGCGGCCACCGTCGAGCGGCGTCAGCGGGATCAGGTTGAAGAGGTTGATCAGGAAGCCAAAGTAGGCCAGCGCCCGAAGCAGCTGCCCGGTGCTTGTGTCCGGCATCGACAGGTAACCGAGATAGCAGAGACCCGCCGCGATCGAGCCCAGCACGGGACCGCCGATCGCCATGATCGATTCCTGGGCGACGGTACGCGGCGGCTGCTTCATGCTGACGAAGGCCCCCAGGAAGGGGATCATGACCGGAAGGGTGACCGGCATGCCCATGATGCGGGCTACCACGACGTGACCGCTCTCATGGATCAGGATGAGGAGCACGATACCGAGACCAAACGCCAGCCCGAAGAGCTGCGCGTAAATCAACGCCGTCACGCCGGTCGAGACGACGGTGAACAACAGGCCTTTGAACTTGAGCGCGAACAGCCCAACGTAAGACAGCTTGCTCAGGACCAGCCCAAGGAAGGCGAGAATGCCCGCGGCCAGGCCGTTGCGGCGGCCGCGGTTGCTGCTTGGCTGCGCCGGGATGTCGGCCTGCACCGGCCGGTCGGTGCCGTGGCCATAATCCGCGGTTCCCATGTGGGGATCGTTGGGCGAATAGAAGTCAGCCACTAGCTCAAAGCATGCCCAGCTGGTGCCGCTTTTAACCAGACTGAATTGGCGCGAACTGGCCACGGGCGGGTGAAATTCCCGAGACTTAGCCCGGGGCAGCGTGCCGTGAGTTCGCGGACGAAGGCACGCATGCCGATGCCCCGCGTCGGATCTGGAATCTGCTCCAGCAGCCAGTGGGGATCGACGTTCAGGCTGCGCAGCTGCACCTGGTGTACGCGGTGCTCCCGAACGAAGGCGACCAGTGCCTCGAGCTCGGATGGAGCGTCGCTGATCCCGGGGAAGGTCAGCAGGTTGATCGTGACCTGGCCGCCCGCCCCCGCCACCAGGTCCGCGCACTGCGCCACCTGCTCCAGCCCATAACCGACCGGCCGGTAATAGGCGCGGAATCGCTTGTCGTCAAGGCTGAAGATGCTGATCCGGACGGAGTTCAGTCCGGCCTCGACCAGGCGGCGGAGCACGGAAGGACGCGAGCCGTTGGTATTGATGTGGATCGTGGCCTTAGGCCACGCCGACCGGATGCGGCGGGTTGCGTCCACCAGGGTGGCACCGCGGGTCAATGGCTCGCCTTCGCACCCCTGGCCGAAGCTCACGAAGTTCGCCTTGCCAGCGCTCAAATGCCAGCCGGCGAGCTCGGCGATTTCCGTGGCGGTTGGCGCGAAGCCCAGGCGCGTCTGGGGCGAGGCGACGTCGCCCCATTGCTCCGAGATGCAGCCCAGGCAGGCCGCGTTGCAAGCGGGCGAGACGGGGATCGCCCCTTCACTCCGGCGCAGGAAGACGTTCTGTGCGGTCAGGCACCGGTATTCGGTGGCACAGGTCTCGAGGTGGCGCAGCAGCCGGCTGTCCGGGAGCGCCTGCTGTCCGCCGCGGATCCCACGGTCGATGTGCTGCCGGTCCTCGGCCTGTGGATCCCACTCGGACCAGCGATCGGTCCGCAGGGCAGCGACGTGCGGCTCGCCATCGACCGCGGCGACCGCCGCGTAACCATAGAGCGGCAGCACCGGCGGCCGGCCATCATCTTCGTAGGCGGGCAGCCAGGTCCGCAGGTAGCCCGGCGGCAGGACGGCGGCTACGGCCAGCGCGCCCTCCCCTTCGACACGGACGGTCGAACCCGTGGCCGTCCGTCCCAGAGCGAACCGACCCGGCAGGTGCATCAGGCTAGCTCCGGGCGGCATCGGAATGAAGCGATCGGCCGAACCGATCTGCCAACCGCTGCGCGCGACCGGCTCCAGCGAGCGATGGACGCGTAACTGCCCGGTGGCCGACGCATAGAGGAGGCGCTGCATGCCCTGTACCTTATCCGGCTTCGATGAGAAATCTAGGGAAGGAGGTCGATCGGGTTTTGGGGTATGCCCTGGTAGCGAATCTCAAAGTGCAGGTGGGTGCCGGTGGCGCGCCCAGTGGCGCCCATCAGTCCGATCAGCTGCCCCTGCGAAACGGTATCGCCGGTCTTCACCAGCACGGCCGACATGTGGCCGTAGATGGAATGGAACCCGTTGCCGTGGTCGATCTCGACGTAGATCCCGTACGAACCCCAGCCGGCGAAGACCACCTGTCCCGCGGCGGAGGCGAACTCCTGGGTGCTGACGCCGGCCGCGATATCGATGCCGGGGTGGTATTGCCAGAAGTACTGCGTGATGATGCCCTGGGTCGGCCAGACGAACCGCATGACCCGCTCGCGGCTGCCGCCGGGATCGGAGGCGGTCGCCGGCTGCGTCAGGGGGTCCACAGTGACGTCCGCTGCCAGGCCATCCGCGGTTCCACCCTGGTGGTGTGGCAGCGGCGCAACCGCACCGGCCTGGGCGGCTGTCGCCGGGTAGCGAAAGGCCGGCTCGCCCAGTCTGGTCCCCATGAATGGCGGGCCACCGACGGTTGCCTGCGCCTCGGCCGCCGGGTGCGTGAATGCAAGGGGCGCCAGCAGAAGGACAAGCGCCGCCAGGGCGAGCGCCCAGCTGTGGGCAGCCAGTCTTGGGATTCCCCTTGCCAAAACTGGGGCAGTCTAGCCGACTTTTGGTCCCGGCGTCAAACTACGCACCACCGCTTGCACAATTTGTGCGAGGCGAGCCGCACCCTTCTGGCTTGGTGCCCGTCCTAACGGACTTTTCGGTGTGCCCCCTCGACGGATTTGAGTGCGTAGTGGTGCTTGGTATTGAGATGGCGAACGGTTCCGCTCTTGCTGCGGAAGACCATCGACTCGGTCTCGGCCCAGAAGTGGTGATAGATGACGCCGTGAAGGAACTCGCCGTCGGTGACGCCGGTGGCCGCAAACGCCACGTCTTCACCGAAAACGAGGTCGTCGACTGCGTAAACGCGGCGCAGGTCCGAAAAGCCCGCCGCCCGCGCCTTCTCCTCGTCATCCCGCGACCGCAGCCACAAACGGCACTGCAGGTCACCGCCAAGACACTTGAGCGCACAGGCCGCGAGCACCGCCTCCGGAAGCCCGCCAACCCCCAGCATCACGTCGATCCCGGTGCCTTCGAGGGTCGCCATGATCGCCGCCGCGATGTCGCCGTCGCTGAGCAGCGTGATGCGGGCCCCGACCTGACGCACCTGGTCCATCAGGGCTTCGTGGCGAGGGCGGTCGAGCATGACGATCGTCAGATCGGAGACCTGCACCTTCTTGGCGAACGCCACCCGTTGAAGGTTGTTTTCGACAGAATCGGTCACGTCGATCGAACCGCGGGCGTCGGGCCCGACCGCGATCTTCTCCGCGTACATGCCGACGGGGGCCCGCAGCAACGAGCCGCGCTCGGCGGTGGCGACAACGGAGACCGCGTTGGGGAGACCCTTCGCCACCAGGGTCGAGCCGTCGATCGGCTTGAGTGCCACATCGCAGGGTTCACCGATGCCGTCCCCGGCCGGCTGGCCGACCGCCAGGGGAGCCGATGCGGGCTCCTCGCCGATGACAATCGTCCCCTCCATGTGGACGCCCTGAAGGGCTTCGCGCATCGCCTTGCCGGCGGTCGCCCGGATGCCCTCCCGGTCGAGGTTGCCCATCCAGCGCCCCGCCGAGAGCGCCGCCGCCTCGGTGGCGCGAACCAGCTCCAGCCCCAGGTTCGGTTGAACCGTCCGCGGCACAGCGATGCCGCCCGAGGAAGGTGTCGAGACGTCAGATCTCACGCGGTCTGGGACGTCTTATCCGTCGCGACCGCCGGCTTCGCCGCCGACCCGTCGGCGGGAAGCGCGCCCGCCTTGACCGCGGCTGCCTTAACGAAGTCCCGAAAGAGTGGATGGGGGCGGTTCGGCCGGGAACGGAATTCCGGGTGAAACTGCGACGCCACGAACCAGGGATGGTCGCGCAGCTCGATGATTTCGACCAGCCGGTCATTGGGCGAAGTGCCGGAGAAGACCATGCCCGCCTCCCACATCGCCTCACGGTAGGCATTGTTGAACTCGAAGCGATGACGGTGGCGTTCGTACACGAGCGGCTCGCCGTAGGCCTGCGCCGCCAGGGTGCCCGGCTGCAGCTTGCAGGGGTAGAGGCCGAGCCGCATCGTGCCGCCCTTCTCGGCGACGTCCCGCTGCTCGGGGAGGAGGTCGATGACCGGATGGCTGGTGAAGGCGTTGAACTCGGTGCTGTTGGCGTCCGGGTCACCGAGCTTGTCGCGGCCGAACTCGATGACGGCGCATTGCATACCGAGGCAGAGCCCGAGGTAGGGCGTTAGGGAGGTCCGGGCGAACCGGGCGGCCGCAATCTTCCCCTCGATGCCGCGATGACCGAACCCACCCGGAACCACGACGCCGTCGACATCGTCGAGCGCCCGCAGATCGCCGGCTTCGAGGGTTTCGGAGGCGATCCATTTGATGTCGACTCGCAGGTTGTGGTGCACGCCCGCGTGCCGTAAGGCTTCTGTGACGCTGATGTAGGCATCGGGCGCCGGCAGATACTTTCCCACCACGCCGATGCGGACGCTGGCCGCCGGGTGCTGGATGCGATGCACCAGCTCTTTCCAGTCGCTCAGGTCGGGCGGCGACGCAGGCGCGTCCAGTGCCTCGACGATTACGTTCCCAAGACCCGAGTCTTCGAGCATCAGGGGCACTTCGTAAATCGAGTCGGCATCAGGAACCGAGATCACGGCGCGTCGGTCGACGTCGCAGAACAGGGCGATCTTGTCTTTGAGCGCGACGCTGATCTCCCTCGCCGAGCGGCAGACAATGGCGTCAGGCTGAATGCCGATGCTGCGCAAGGCCGCGACGCTGTGCTGGGTTGGCTTGCTCTTGAACTCCTCGGAGGCTTCGATGAACGGCACCAGCGTGAGGTGCACATAGAAGACGTTCTTGCGGCCAAGGTCGTTCTTCAACTGCCGGATCGCTTCGAGGAAGGGCAGCGATTCGATGTCGCCGACCGTACCACCGACCTCCACGATGACGACGTCGGGATTGTCCTCCCAGGTGACGCGTGTGATCCGTTCTTTGATCTCATTGGTCACGTGCGGGATGACCTGCACCGTCCCGCCCAGGTAATCACCGCGACGCTCCTTGGCGATGACCTCGGCGTAGATCTTGCCGGTCGTGACATTGCTCGCCTTGCTGAGGTTGGCGTCGATGAACCGCTCATAGTGGCCGAGGTCGAGGTCCGTCTCGGCCCCGTCGTCGGTCACGAACACCTCGCCATGCTGGTAGGGCGACATGGTGCCTGGATCGATGTTGATGTAGGGATCCAGCTTCTGGAGGGAAACGTTCAGCCCGCGCGCCTTAAGGATCGTTCCTATCGACGCCGCGGTGATCCCCTTGCCGATCGAGGAAACCACGCCACCGGTTACGAAGACGTACTTCGGCACCGGGGCTCTATTGTACGCCGGAGCGGCGGGGTCCGCGAGTCAGTTTTTCACCGACACACCGTTGGATTGGTTAGACAACCAACGTTTGACTCGTGGGCTCTAAGCTCATAAGGTCAAGCAGTGTATCCCTACGGACTGATCGGTAATTGTGAAACCGCCGCCCTGGTCTCGACCAGCGGCGCCATCGACTGGTTCTGCTATCCACGCTTCGACTCGCCCTCCATCTTCGCGTCAATCCTGGACCGGCAGCGCGGCGGCAGTTTTCGGATTGCCCCGGTCAACCCCGTGCCTGCCGGGGAACAGGCCTACCTCCACGACAGCAACATCCTGACCACCACCTTCCACCGCGCCGAAGGAACGCTGGTCTTGACCGATTTCATGCCCTGCTTCAACGAAGGCGAACGCTTCCTCTCCCTGAAACGCATCTGCCGCGGCCTCGAGGCGCGCGGCGGTCCCATCGAGGTCGAATGCGTCCTCGACCCGGCGCCGGCCTACGGTCGCGCGCGGACTAGCTTCGCCGAGCGCGAGGGCATCGTCATCGCCTCCGGCGGGTCGCAGGAGGTGATCCTCTCCTCTACCGTGCCACTCCACGGCAAGGTAGAGGTGATCGACGGCCGCCCGCGATATGTCTTGCGCTTCACCGTTGAGCCCGGGCCGCAGGTCTGGCTGACGCTGGGGTTCGGTGAGCGCTACTTCGCCCTCGGTCGGAAGTTTCCCAGCAGCAGCGACGCCACGGAGCTCGCCGAGCGCACGCGCGCCTTCTGGGCTGGATGGCTCGAGCAGTGTCTTTATCACGGACCATTTCAAGACGCCGTCCGGCGCTCAGCCCTGGTGATCAAGTTGCTGACCTATGCACCGACCGGGGCGCTGTGCGCGGCGCCGACGACCTCCATCCCGGAAGATCCTGGTGGCGATCGCAACTGGGATTACCGCTACTGCTGGCTGCGTGACGCCTCCTATGGCATCGCGGCACTCTTCCGCACCGGCTTCGAGCAGGAAGCCGTCGATTTCATCAACTGGATCCGCGACCGCGCCTACGACCATGACTTCGCGATACAAATCCTCTATCGCGTGGATGGCGACGCGCACCTGCCCGAGCAGTACCTCGAGCACCTGGCGGGCTACGAAGGCGCCCGACCGGTTCGCATCGGCAACCGCGCGGCCGGCCAGAAGCAGATCGATGTTTTCGGCGCGGTGATCGACTGCATGGCGGTGTATCAACGAAAAGGCGGCTTCATCTCGACCAAGCTCTGGCACGTGATCGAGCGACTGGCGGACGGGGTCTGGGATTTGAGCCGCGAGCCCGACAATGGCATCTGGGAATTTCAAGGCGAGCGGAAGCATCACACTCATAGCAAGCTCTGGTGCTGGGTGGCATTGGACCGAGCGATCACGCTAGCGAAGGGCACCGGTAACACCGAGCACCTGGCCATCTGGGAGCAACAGGCCGCGGACTTGAGGAACGAGATCGAAGTGCGTGCCTGGAATCCGAAGATCGGCGCCTTTACGCAAGCCTATGACGACGAATGCCTGGACGCGGCCGTCCTGCAAATGCCGGTCTTAGGCTTTCTGCCCGCCACCGACCCCCGCATGCGCGCCACCATCGAGACCCTGAGCCAGCGGTTGCTCAACGGCCCTTACGTCCGCCGCTACGACTGCAAAGACGACCAGGGGTACCTGAGCGCGGCGTTCCTGCTAGTTAGCTTCTGGTACGTGGACGGGCTGATCGGCCTGAACCACCTCGACGCTGCGGAGCGCCAGCTGGGTGAGCTGATCGCGCTGTCCTCACCGCTTGGCTTGCTGGCCGAGGGCAGCGACCCGGCGTCTGGGGCACCCCGTGGCAATTTCCCTCAGGCCTACAGTCACCTCGGCCTGATCGACAGCGCCGTGCGTCTGGAGCGGGCCCGTGCGGCGCAAGCGTCAGAAGCGCAGGCGCGCCAGCCGCAAGAAGCCGCCGGCTAAAAACGAGCCCGCAGGGCGAGTCGCGCTTTCGCGCGTAATAGGGCGGGCGGCGCATGCGGCCTGTACGCGCACACGAGGCCGTCGTTATTTCGGCCGAGTGCGCGATGGGCCGCTGGACGCCGCCAACGCCCGGTTAGTCCACCGCGGCGTTCGCCGTCGCGCCGCGCGGCTCGAGGATGACGAGCTTGGTCTCGTCGACCGAGGGCGTGGTTGAGATTTGCAGCTTGGGCTGCGGCGTCAGATCGGTCGCGCCCATCTCTTTCGCGAACTTCTCGAGACCTTCGAGGTTCTGCGCGAGCAGCGTGAGACCCGGCAGCTTGTAAGAGATCGGAATTACGAGCTTCGGCTCGATCTGGTTAACGATCTCGGTTGCCTGCGCGGAGTTGATGTGACTGCCCCCGCCGACCGGCACGAAGAGCACATCGATCTTGCTGCCGATCCCCTCCAGCTGCTCTTCGCTGAGGGCATGCCCGAGGTGACCGAGATGACAGATGCGAAGGTCGTCGAGCTCGACCGTGTAGGCGAAATTCTTTCCCCGCTCCGCCCCCTTCTTGGCGTCGTGGTACGTCTGCGTGCCGGTCATGGAGACCCCCTTGATCTCGAACTCACCGGCGCCGCTCACGACGTGAGGCTCGCCGGACAATCCCTGGAGGCTGAAGTGCGTCGGATCATCGTGGGTGAAGATGACGATTTGCACGTTCAGCCGGACCGGCGAAAGGCCGAGCTTGGGCTCGTAAGGATCGATCATCACCGTGGCCTCGCGGCCGCGTAGCCGCACCGCGTTCAGGCCGAAATAGGTAATTTCCATCGGCCCGTAGTCTACATGCGGTCAGGCGCCGAAACGCCCATCAGCCCAAGGGCGTTGGCGATCGTGGTGCGGGCCGCGCGAGAGAGCAGCAATCGGGCCGCGGTCAGCGGCGCATCGTCGGTGAGCACGCGGCAGTTCTTGTAGAAACGGTGGATCGCCGCTGCCAGCTCATCGGTGAAAAAGGCAAGCCGATGGGGCTCGAGCGCCTCCGCCGACTCGGCAACCACGTCCGGCCAGCGCATCATGACGCGCATCAGCTCCAGCTCCCACTCCGAGTTCAACCGATCGAGAGCGGCCGAGCCCGACACCTGCCCGCCTAGCTTGAGCACGTTGGCGAGCCGGGCGTGGGCGTACTGCGCGTAATAGACGGGGTTCTCATTCGACTGCCGTCGCGCCAGGTCGACGTCAAACTCCATCTGGGCATCGGCCGAGCGCAAAAGAAAGAAGTAGCGCACCGCATCGGGACCGACCTCGTCGAGCATTTCCTTGAGTGAGATGCCGACACCGGCGCGACGCGACATCCGCACCCTTTCCTCGCCGCGCTTCACGGAAACGAGCTGGACGAGCAGGACCGACAGGCGGCCAGGGTCGATCCCGAGCACCGCGAGCGCCTCCCTGACCCGTCCCACCTGGCCCTGATGATCGGCGCCCCAGACGTCGACCACACGGTCGAAGCCCCGCTTCTCGAACTTGTCGCGGTGATAGAGGATGTCCGACCAGAAATACGTTGGATAACCGTCGCGCTTGATCAGCACCTCATCTTTGCCGCCGTCCGTTTTGAACCAGGTTGCACCGTCCTTCTCCTCGATCCGTCCCAGGTCACGCAGTTTGCGCATCGTTTCCTGGTCCCAACCGCTGTACAAGCTGCTCTCCGAGAAGAAGTGGTCATGACGGACCGACAGGCGCGAGAGGTCGTCGGTGATGCGCCGTTGAACCCATTCCATACCGAATTCGGCCAGCACCCTCGGTTCTACCGTCAGCCCTTTGGCGGACGCCTCGCGGGCAATCTCGTCGATGTAGCCGCCGCTATATCCTCCCTCCGGCACCGGCTGCGCCTGGATGCGAGCGGCAATCGATTCTCCAAACAGGCGGACCTGCCGGCCCTTGTCGTTGATGTAGTACTCGCGCTGGACCGTGTAGCCCGCCGCTTCCACCACCCGTGCGACGACATCGCCCACGACCGCGCCGCGGGCGTGACTGAACAGCATGGGACCGGTCGGGTTGGAGCTCACGAACTCCACCTGCACAAGGATGCCTCGGCCCACCTCGCCCCTCCCCCACTGATCGCCGGCCTCGACGATGCCATCCAGCTGCTCCTGGAGCCACGCCGGCTCCAGGCTGATATTGATGAACCCCGGCGCGGCCACCACCGTTTGCCCCAACGAAGGTGGAAGGGCGATCGCCGACGCCAGTTCGTTGGCAATCGTCATCGGCGACCGCCGAAGGGTTTTCGCGAGCTTCAGCGATAGCGTGACCGAGTAATCGCCGTGGGCTGGATTCTGGGCTCGCTCAACCAGCACAGTCGGTAAGGTGGTCCCGACCGGCCAGCCGCTGATCGACGTAACCGCCTGCCGGACCGCCTGATCGATGATCGACGTTGGAGACCTGGGCGGCGACGCGATCAGGGGTGCGTTCCGAGCGTGACCTGCAGCGTCTGGCTCTTCCCGCCGCGGGAGACGGTGACGCTGACCTTGGTACCGGGCGCGTACTGACGCAGCACGTCTTTCAATGGATGGGAATCGTCGATGGACTGATCATTCACCTTGGTGATGACGTCCTGGAGCTTGATCCCGGCGTGGTCGGCCGGCGACCCGGGCGTTATGGCCGTAACGACGGCGCCCACCACCAGCCCATTCGCGGCGGCGGTGGTCTCGTCGATCTGATTGTAAGTCACGCCGAGGAACGGACGGTTGACGTGCCCGGTCTGGATCAGCTGGTTCGCGATGTCCCGAGCGGCATTGCCGTCGAGGGCGAAGCCGAGGCCGGGGCCCGCCTGCGCCTGCTCGATCGCAAAGTTGACGCCGACAACCTGGCCCGCGGAGTTGAGCAACGGGCCACCGCTGTTGCCCGGGTTGATCTGGGCGTCGGTCTGGATGGCGTTCAGGATGTCTTCCGGTACGCCCGTGGACGAATTCGGTATCGAGATGAAGCGGTGGAGTGCGCTGATGACGCCCTTGGTGACGCTGTTCTGCTGTCCGAGCGGGCTCCCGATCGCGATGGCGAGTTGCCCTACCTTGAGCGCGCTCGAGTCGGCCCAGTTGAGGACAGGCAGGTCCGTCGCATCGATCTTGATGACCGCGACATCGTCGTCGGGACTGGTGCCAATGACCCGCGCGTCATATTTCTTCGCCTGGTCACGCAGGATGACCTGCAGCTGGCGGGCATTTTCGACGACGTGGTTGTTGGTCACGATGTAGCCGTCCGAGCGGACGATGAAGCCGGACCCGATGCCATGCTGGTCCTGCTGGAGGAACATGTCCGGCGAGGTGATGGTGGTCTTGATCTCGACCACGGCTTTTCCAGCCTGCGCGGCGACGTTGATGACTGCCGATTCCTCGGTCAGGTTATTCGTGATCGGCGCGAGTGGCGCCACCACGGTTGTGCCCGAGGGCGTCACCTTGATGAACTGGGGGGCTAGCAGGACGGTGCCCGCGGAGCCCATCAGGCCACCGACGATCCCACTCGTCAGCACGATCCCGAGAACACCCATGCGGCGGCGTGGTTGGACCGGTTTTTCTACCGGCAGGGGCGATAGGGGCGCCGGTTCGGGTGTGGGTGGGAAGAATTGAGGTTCGCTCGCCATCGAACTCAGCTCAATTCTACGCCCGAATGTTTCAGCGACCGGGCAACGGAAGCCACGTAAGGACCAACTGCTCGGTCCGTCGGAATCCTGCCTCCTCGTAGAGGCGCACCGCCTGTGGATTGTTCTCCCGAGTCCAGACGGCGGCAAACGTGACGTTTCGCTGACGAAACAGTTGCACGGCCTCACGAAGCAGCCGTCCGCCGATCCCCTGGGATCGGAAGGCGGCATCGACGTAAACCTCGGCGACCTCGGCCTCGAGACCCGTGCCCGGATTGAAGAGCACACACCAGCAGAGCCCGACGACCTTTCCCGCCGCCCGGGCCGCCAGAATGATGTTCTCCCCCGTGAACCGCGGGCCCGGTGCGGTCGCGACGTCGTGCTCGATTTGCTCCTCGCTGAGCTGAGGATGGTCGTAATGCCGCTGCTCGTCGAGCATCAACTCGCGCAGCAGGGGGCGAATCAACTCATGTTCGGCTGGATCGAGAACGCTGATCGAGATCTCGGTCGCTGCGGGCCGATCTATGACTTGGCGCCGCCCGCTGGCGCGGCATCGAGCACGCCGCGGATCGCCTGGACGGCGCCCAGCAGGGCCGCGGTCTCCACTGGCACGACGATCTTGGTGTTCTCGCTGGCGGCGAACTTGGACAGCGTGTCGAGTTGCAGGATGGATACGAGCGTTGGATCCGGGGCGGCGGACTTGATCGCCTGGTAGACGTTGGCGATCGCCTGCGCCCGGCCCTCTGCCTCGAGGATGGTCGCCTGCCGCAGACCCTCCGCCCGCAGGATGGCCGACTGCTTGTCGCCTTCCGCGGTCTTGATCTGTGCCTGCTTCTGGCCGTCCGCGATGTTGATTTGCGACTGCTGCTGCCCTTCCGATTTCAGAATGAAGGCACGCTTCTCCTGGTCGGCGGTCTTCTGCAGGGCGAGTGCGTTGAGGATCATCTGGGGCGGCGTGATGTCGACGATCTCGATTCGATTGATCCGGATGCCCCACTTGTCGGTCACCGACTCCATCTGGGCCTGCAGCTGCGCATTGATCCGCTCCCGCTGACTGAGCGCGTCGTCCAGGCTCATTCCGCCGAAAATCGCGCGCAAGGTCGTGCGGGAGAGCTGGTCGATCGCGACAAAATAATTGCTGACGCTGAAGAGCGCCAGCCGGGGATCGACGACCTGGCTGAAGATGGTGGCGTTCACACTGACCGTGACGTTGTCGCGCGTGATCACGTCCTGCTTGTCGCCCGTGCGAGGGGTTTCTCGAATGTCAACCGTGACCATCGAGTCGACCAGGGGGACGAGGAACGTCACCCCGGGCTGCCGCACCGAGTGGAATTCCCCGAGGCGCTTGACGATCCCGACGTATCCCTGCTGGATGATGTTGACGGTGCGGGCAATGATCACGATCGCGAGCAGAACGAGAACGGCGACGACGATTAGCGGTGCGGACATCTATTCCACCTCTTCTCAGACGGACGGCATTGACGGGGACGACGCAGGCGGCAGCGACGTCGCGCGAACGACAAGGACCGTGCTGCGCAGGTCGGTGACGATCACCGGCGTGGTGGCCGGCAAGGGACTGCCGTCTTCGGTGATGGCGGGCCAGAGCTCGCCGGCGAGCTTGACGTGACCCGGTTGGCCTGAGGCCAGAATCGGGTCGGTCAGCACCGCCCGCTGGCCGACCATGCTCTCCGCCCCGGACTGAAGCCGCCGGCGGCCGATGCCCAGGCGCTCAACCAGGAACGGGCGGGCGGCGAAGATGCCGACCACCCCGATCACCCCCAGAACGATGGCCTGCACAAAGAGACCGAACCCGAGCAGGCTCACAACTGCGGCCGCCAGCGCCCCGATGCTAAGAAAAACGGCGAAGAAAGCGACCGTCATAACCTCGGCGATCGCTAAGGCAACGGCGACGATGATCCAGAACCAGAACGCCGTCATCCGCGGCCATTCTAGGCCTACGGAACGCGTCTGTTCAGGCCGCTTCGGCCGGCAACCGGCCGCGCGCATGGCGCTCGACCGCCACCGGCACGATGCCGGCACCCTGAATGACCTCGAGGACGTGGGTCAGCCCGATTTCTTTTCGCCCAGCTGGGAAATCGATTCCGATCACGGACATCGCCGCATCGCAATCAGGACAGCTCGTGGCGGTCACCGCGTCGGTCGGATCCCAGACCCGCTCCGAGCACGCACCGCAGCCCCGACAGATCAGATCGAAGACCATCCCCGCCCGCGCCGCCACAGGCGTGAGGTCCCCACCTCGCTCCACGCAGATACAACGGGACTCTCCCTCCCCCGCTTGCGCGACATAAGTCCCCTCCCCCTCTGGGGGAGGGCAGGGTGGGCGCTCTTTACTTTTGCTGGTCGATCATGTCACGCAACTGCACCGCGGCTGCCTCGATGTCCGCGTACTTGCGCTGGCCCGCCCGGACCTCGGCTGACAGCACGCCACACCGATGCACCTTCTTGAAGTCGCCATAGGGAAACTTGTAGTGCCCTTTGGTGTCGACGTCCTTCTCTGTATCGATCCCGAGGTGCCACTTGCCGTACTCGGCAAAGCCGTGCGCTTCGATGAAGCGATTCTCATCCTGGGTTGAGGGCTGATGCTCGCTCCAAAGATCGCGGTCGTCGCGCACGAGCTTGCCTTGATCGACGAGACCCTTCGCGTGGTCGAATCCGCTGCGATTGAGCTTGACCGACGTGACCTTTACTGCCATAACGATTTCACGCTATACCCTTCGTGCCGGTTCGCGCCACTCAGGCCGTTAGGCGCTGAGAGTACGCCGCCAGCGTGCCGGCACGCGGCCGTCGTAATCGATCGCACTGGCGCCGACGTACGTGGCGAGCTCCGTGATCGCGTCCTTCGTCGAGCGGGCAATGCTGACATCCTCGAAACCGGGCTCCACGGTAATGGCTCGGATCGACAGGCGCTTCGACTTCCGGTCGAAGGCAGGGTCCGCACGCGCTACCAGCCGGTCCTCGTGCAGCACCGGCATGGCGAAGTACCCATAGAGCCGCTTGGCCACCGGGACGTAGATCTCCATCTTGTAATCGAGCCCAAACATCAGCCGCGTCCTTGCACGGTCGCGGATCAGGTTGTCGAATGGCGACAGCAGCGTCGTCCGCGGGCTCCAGTTGCCCGCCTCGATGCGGTCGAGCAGAGCGAGATCGTCGGTGTGGACATACCAGGTTGCCGGCCAAGATCGCTCAGTATCCTCGACCGTCAGCGGCACAATGTGTCCCTGCTTCTCGAGCATCAGCAGGGCAGAGGCGAGATTCGGATAGTGCCCGGAAATGAAGTGGCTGCCGATGTCGCGGGCCCGACCCACACCAAGGGCCCGCAACGAGATTTCCGCCGCCCAGCGGACGATCGCAGGCTCGGACAGATTTTGGGTTGGCGTCCAGTCGGGAAGGCAGCGCTCGGGGAGATCCCATAGCTTCTGCCCGCCCTGGCGGCCTGCCACCATCAACTGTCCAGATCGCCAGAGGATGGCCAGCATCATCCCCACGTTGCGATTGCCGGTCCATCCGCTCGACTGCCAGGCGACGCTCGAGGTATCCGCGAACGCACGCGAGGGCAGCGGCCCGTGCTCGCGCAACTGACGGAGAATGCGTCGGCGTAGCGCATCGTTGGCCTTCACCCACGCCAACGCTCGCGGAGTCCAGCTCCATTTGCCCGACGCGTAGCTGCGGGTGATCCAGCGGTGAATCGGGTAGTGCTCGGTCAGCACGATCGAGGCCGCATGCGCCCAGGCTTCAAACAGGCGGCGCTCTTCCCAGAGCAACGTGTCGAGGTGCTTTCGTTGGTACGGTCCAACCCGGCTGAAGACAACGAGTTGGTGGCTCGGCGCCACCACGCTGGTCGGATCGAGTTGCAGGCAGCCTAAATCCCGAACGACGTCGAGGATGCCATCGGCATTCGCTTTGCTCCTCGGTCGCGCCAGCCGCTGGCGCGTGATCGCCAGCCGTCGCGCCGTGATTGCCGAAATGGTGCGCACCGACGAAGCTTAGTCAAGACCTCCGTACATGCATGACGCGATCGCTCTCTTGACCACCGGGTCGCAGCTGTTCAGGAAATCTTGGGAAAATCCGGGGCGGTCGAATCACCGTAGACCGCGTTCATGGGATTCCAACGCGGGCCCAGTTTCTTCCGACCCTTTCTCCTTGGGAGCTGGGCAGGCGTTTCCTGAACCTTGGGGGCCTCCTCCGATGTCTCTTCGCTTGAGGTCCCGCGATCATCCCGCTGGCGTGCCATACCAGGCTGATTCTATTTCAGCCAGACCGTACCGCCGTCCCCCTCACATGACCGGTGAGTCACGAAATCATGTGCCTGAAGGTCAGCGAGTCTGGAGCCGCCTCGGGGATTCGAACCCCGGACCGATGGTTTACGAAACCATTGCTCTACCGCTGAGCTAAGGCGGCTCGCCAGCGCTCGGCTATTTTACGGTTCCGAGCCGTCTGACGAACCGGCGGCCACAGCGGCAGGCTCTCGAGCCCCCGCTTTGCGCAGGATCAGCTCGCCCTTCTCGGCGTCGACCAGGACGGTGTCGCCCTCGCGGAACTTGCCGTCGAGCACCGCCATGGCAAGGGGATCCTGGATGCGCCGCTGGATGACGCGCTTGAGTGGTCGGGCGCCGTAGGTCGGATCGTAGCCTTCGTTCGAGATCACCTCGAGGGCGGCCGGCGTCAGCTGTAGCGTGATCCGCCGCTCGCCGAGCCGCTTGCGGAGCCGCTCGAGCTGGATATCGACGATGTGCTTGATCTGGTCCATGGTCAGCGGCTTGAAGATGATGATCTCGTCGACACGGTTCAGGAACTCCGGCCGGAAGTTGTGCCGCACCGCTTCCAGGACCGCCTTCTGCTTGTCGTCCTCACTCAGGGTCGGGTCCTGCAGGATGTGGCCGCCAAGGTTCGAGGTCATGATGATGACCGTATTCCGGAAGTCGACGGTGCGACCCTGACCGTCGGTAAGTCGTCCGTCCTCAAGGATCTGCAGCAGGATGTTGAACACATCGGGGTGCGCCTTCTCGATCTCGTCGAACAGGATGACGCTGTAGGGCCGGCGGCGAACCGCCTCGGTCAGCTGGCCTCCCTCTTCGTAGCCGACGTAACCGGGAGGCGCGCCGACGAGCCGCGCCACGGTGTGTTTCTCCATGTACTCGGACATGTCGATCCGGACCATGGCCTGCTCGGCGTCGAAGAGGAATTCCGCAAGGGCCCGCGCCAGCTCGGTCTTCCCTACCCCGGTCGGTCCGAGGAAGATAAAGGACCCGATCGGTCGATTGGGGTCGCTGAGTCCGGCGCGGCCGCGGCGAACCGCATTGGCGACGGCCATCACGGCCTCGTTCTGGCCGACGACGCGCGCGTGCAGCCGCTCCTCCATCTTGATCAGCTTCTGGACTTCGCCTTCGAGCATCTTCTGCACCGGGATGCCGGTCCAGCGCGACACGATCTTGGCGATGTCCTCTTCGTCGACCTCTTCCTTGAGCAAGCGATGCTCCTTCTGGAGGGCGACGAGCTCGGTGTTCTTTGCCTCGAGGTCCTTCTGAACCTTGGGCACCTCGCCGTACTTCAAGCGAGCGGCCGCTTCGAAATCCGCCATCCGCTCGGCGCGCTCCGCGTCGAGGCGTAGCTGCTCCAGCCGGGCCTTGAGCTCACGGATTTGCTGGATGAGCGCCTTCTCCTGCTGCCACTGCGAGCGCATGACCTTGCTCTGCTCCTGCAGGTTGGCAAGCTCTTTCTCGATCGTGTTGAGGCGATCCTTCGAGGCCCGGTCCTGCTCTTTCTTGAGCGCCTGCCGCTCGATCTCGAGCTGCCGAATCTGGCGTTCTAGCTCATCGAGCTCCTGGGGCAGACTGTCGATTTCCATGCGCAGGCTCGAAGCGGCCTCGTCGATTAAGTCGATCGCTTTATCCGGCAAGAAGCGGTCGGTGATATAGCGCTGCGACAGCACCGCGGCCGCGACGATCGCGGAGTCTGTGATGCGCACACCGTGATGGACCTCGTATTTTTCCTTCAAGCCGCGCAGGATCGAGATTGTGTCTTCGACCGACGGCTCGCCGACGAAGATGGGCTGGAAGCGGCGTTCGAGCGCCGCATCCTTCTCGATGTATTTCCGGTACTCGTCGAGCGTCGTGGCGCCGACAGCGCGGAGCTCGCCGCGAGCCAGCGCCGGCTTCAGCAGGTTGGAGGCGTCCATGGCGCCCTCCGCCGCTCCGGCGCCCACCAGCGTGTGGAGCTCGTCGATGAAGAGGACGACCCGGCCGTTCGACGACTCGATCTCTTTCAAGACAGCCTTCAACCGGTCCTCGAACTCGCCGCGGTACTTGGTGCCCGCGATCAACGAACCGAGGTCGAGTGCATGGACGCGCTTGTCCTTGAGCGACTCGGGAACATCGCCCTGCGCGATCCGCTGGGCAAGTCCCTCGGCGATGGCGGTCTTGCCAACACCGGCCTCGCCGATCAGCACGGGGTTGTTCTTGGTGCGCCGTGAGAGAACCTGGATGACGCGACGGATCTCCTGCTCGCGTCCGATGACCGGGTCGAGCTTGCCCTCCCGGGCGAGGGCGGTGAGGTCGCGAGTGTACTTTTCGAGGACCTGGAACTTGGACTCGGGCGAGGCGTCGGTGACCCTGGTCGAGCCACGCACCTTGGTGAGCGCCTCGAGGACCTTCTCGCGCGTAACGCCCGCTCGTTGCAAAATCTTGGCGGCCTCGCTGTTCGACTCGTCCGTGATCGCGAGGAGCAGGTGCTCGGTGGAGAGGTACTCATCTTTGAGCGCCTCCATCTGGCTCGACGCGGCATCGAGCAGCCGGCGCAGCCGGGAACCAAGATAGGTCTCGGCGCCGTAGACCTTGGGGAGTCGGTCGAGCTGGGCTTTCAGATCGGCCTCAACCCGCGCGGGATCGACACCGATCTGCTGCAGGATGGGACGAACCGTGCCGTCCTGTTGCTGCAATAGAGCGAACAGCAGATGCTCGGGCGTGATCTCCTGGTGCTGGGCTTCCTGGGCAAGCGATTGCGCTTGCTGGATTGCCTCCTGGGTTTTTTCGGTTAGTCGGTCAGGGCGAAACGGCATAGTGTGGGTCTACCCGGCTCAGAATATCCCTTAAACCGCCCGACCGAATGACAGCCCCCACCCTGCCCTCCCCCAGAGGGGGAGGGAATATCTTCCCTACCCCAGAGGGGACGGTCAGGCTAGGGTTTGCTTAGACCTCTTTGAAGTCGGCGTCGACGACGTCACCGTCACCGGACTTGCCGGACTTGGGGCCGTCGGTGCCGGTGGCCGACTGGGCTCCCGCGCCGGCGCCCTGCGCCTGGCGATAGACCGCTTCGCCGATCTTCTGCATCGCGGCCGCCAGCTCCTGGCTGGTTGACCGCATGCGCTCCACGTCGTTGTCCTTGATCGCCTGCTTCACCGGCTCGATCTTGCTCTCGACCTCGGACCGGACGGCAGCGTCGATCTTGTCGCCGTTGTCCTGCAGTTGCTTTTCGGCCTGGTAGACGAGGCTGTCCGCCTGGTTGCGGGCCTCGACTTCCTCCCGGTGCTTGCGATCCTCCTCGGCGTGCGCCTCGGCGTCCCTGACCATCTTCGAGACCTCGTCCTTGTTCAGGGTGGTGGAGGCGGTGATTGTCACCTTCTGCTCCTTACCGGTCCCAAGGTCCTTGGCCCGCACGTTGAGGATGCCGTTGGCGTCAATGTCGAACGTCACCTCGATCTGCGGCACGCCACGTGGCGCGGATGCAATCCCGTCGAGGTGGAACTTGCCAAGCGTCTTGTTCGCCGATGCCATCTCGCGCTCCCCTTGCAGCACGTGGATCTCGACCGACGGTTGGTTGTCCGACGCGGTCGAGAACACCTGGCTCTTCGAGGTCGGGATGGTGGTGTTCCGCTCGATCAGCTTGGTGTTGACCCCGCCGAGGGTCTCCAGGCCGAGCGACAGCGGCGTGACGTCGAGCAGCAGCACGTCCTTGACCTCGCCCTTGAGCACGCCCGCCTGGATGGCGGCGCCCACAGCCACGACCTCATCCGGGTTGATGCCGCGATGGGGCTCCTTGCCGTTGGTGAGTTTCTTGACGAGCTCCTGGATGGCGGGCATACGGGTCGCGCCACCGACGAGGATCACCTCGTTGAGGTCGGCCGGGGTCAACCCGGCATCCTTGAGCGCCGCGTTGAACGGCGCGATCGTCTTTTCCGTGAGGTCCGCGGTTAGCTGCTCGAACTTGGAGCGGGTGATCTTGATGTCGAGGTGCTTCGGGCCGTTCTGATCGGCCGTGATGAACGGCAGGTTGACCTCGGTCTCCATGCGACTGGAGAGCTCGATCTTTGCCTTCTCGGCGGCCTCGGTCAGACGCTGCAGGGCCTGGCGGTCCTGCCGCAGGTCGATGCCCTGCTCCTTCTTGAACTCGTCGGCGATGTAATCGACCAGGCGGCGGTCGTAGTCGTCACCGCCGAGGTGGGTATCGCCGTTGGTCGCCTTGACTTCAAAGACGCCCTCGCCTATCTCCAGTACCGACACGTCATAGGTGCCGCCACCGAGGTCGAAGACGAGGATCTTTTCGTTCTCCTTCTTGTCGAGCCCGTAGGCGAGCGCCGCCGCGGTGGGCTCATTGATGATGCGCACCACGTTGAGGCCGGCGATCTCACCGGCGTTCTTGGTCGCCTGCCGCTGCGAATCGTTGAAGTAGGCGGGCACGGTGATGACCGCGTCCGTGACTTTCTCGCCGAGGTAGGCCTCGGCGTCGGTCTTCAGCTTCTGCAGGATCATCGCCGAGATCTGCTCGGGCGTGTAGCGCTTTCCCTGGATCTCGACTTCGACCCGGCCGGCACTGCCGGTGACGACCTTGTAAGGCACCATCTTCCGCTCGCGCTCCACCTCATC
>Ga0070699_100000201_pt1 | contig 58778 bp, 65 predicted proteins | sample KBSK1503metaG_FD_65473 | JGI IMG/M metagenome (GOLD analysis project Ga0070699, IMG submission 65473) | Corn, switchgrass and miscanthus rhizosphere microbial communities from Kellogg Biological Station, Michigan, USA - KBS K1-50-3 metaG | ecosystem: Host-associated > Plants > Roots >... | reverse complement strand
CGCTCTCAACGAAATTCCAGACGGCGCTGATCGAGACTTTGGCCTATGCGGCGTGACTGAACTGGACCAGTTCGGCCCCTGCCTTCTGCATGCCGGCAACTAGAAGTGCGAAAGTCCAGGATCACCCGTTTCGGAGTTTTCGATCACCGCTCCGTGAGGGCGTCCGGCAGCGGCGTGCCGGTCATCTCTTCCCCGGCGTGATCACCTCCTCGTAAAGATCGCGGTCGGACAGGTCCTGCGGGTCGCGGCCCATCATTTGCGGGCGTCCTGGGCCATCGTAGCGGCTCGTTTTCGCGAGAGTGTCGGCCCTTCGTGGCTTTCGGAGTGGTCGTGGTCGTTCTCATCATCGGACGGCACGGAGCGCGAGTCCGCCTGGTCGCTCCTGAGCGAGCGGCCGCGGAGCTTGAGCTCGATGCGCACCGCGTTGTGAATGAGCCTGTCGAGAATGGCGTCGGCTAATGACGGGTCGCCGAGGGAGTCGTGCCATTCACCGATGGGCAGCTGGCTGGTCACGATGGTGGCACGAAGTTGGGAGCGGTCCTCGATGACCTCGAGCAAATGCGCCGACTGGTCGGAGGTCAGTGGGCGTAGCGCGAAATCATCGATGACCAATACAGCGACGCGCGCCATCGCGATCATCAATCGGGGAAGGCGGCCATCGGCCCGCGCGATCGATAGCTCGTCGAGCATGCGCGGCGCGCGCACGTAAAGAGCGGTGTGCCCGCGCCGAAGGGCGGCGTGCGCGAGGGCGCAGGCCAGGTAGGTCTTGCCGGAACCGGTGGCTCCGGAGATGAGGATGTTGTTGTGAGCTTGGACCCACTGCGCCTCGGCGAGGTTGAGCACCAGGGTGCGGTCGAGACCACGCGGATGGTGGAAGTCGATGTCCTCGACACAGGCGGGCATGCGCAGCTTGGCAGCCTTGAGGTTGCGGTCAAGCCTGCGGTTCTCGCGCTCCTGCAACTCGCGGTCGGCGAGAAGTCCCAGCCGGTCTTCGAATGAGAGCGCCTGATAGTCGGGTCGTTCGAGCTGTTCGTTGAAGGCGCGAGCCATTCCGTTCAGGTTGAGCGCGTAGAGCTTGTCCTTGGTCGGCGTCAGAAGCATGGTGATAATGACCTCCTCATCGGTAGTAGGTGGCCCCGCGCACGTTCTCGTGCTGGCGAGGCGGATATGCCGGCGCGGCACTCGGCAGCGGTTGGCGGTCGAGGCGGTTGCGCAGGATGGAGTTGACGGTGTGGTAGCTGTGGGAGTGGATGGCCAGCGCGCGCTGGCACGCGGCCTCGAGTCGCTCGGCCCCGTACTGCCGGCCCAGACGCATGAGGCCAAGGCAGGAGCGGAAGCCCTGCTCGGGGTGAGGACGCGAGTTCATGATGGCGTCCATCAGCGCGGCGGTGTTGGGGCCCGAGCGCCGGCCCCAGTTCAGCAATCGCCCTGGCGTCCACTCGGCGTGACGCCGATGTGAACTCGGCATGTGTTCCTTCAGAGTTGTGTGCTTGCCGACCTTGTAGCTGCGGATGTGGCTGGCGACCCTCCGGTGCTTATGGAAGATCTCGACCGTGGTCGCGGTGTAGCGGGCGTCGCAGTACTGCCGGACCAGGCTGGAGGGCACGCTGTAGAAGTGGCGCTCGATGTCGAGGTGGTAGTCGGGCCCGACCTTGAGACCGATGCGCCAGTGACCCAGCTCGTATCGGCGCTCGGGAAGTGGTCGCAGCGCCGGCTTGTCGATCTCCTCGAACCAACTCTTGCGTGAACCGGGCAGCTTCTTGAACGGCCGCTCGTTGATCCACACCAGCAGCTCGCGGATAGCCTGGTTGGCCTCGGCGTAGCTGTCGAAGATGCGGTCTCGCAACCTCGCGAGCAGCCACCGCTCTGCCACCAGCACACCCGATTCGACCTTTGCTTTATCGCGCGGCTTCCGAGCCCGGGCCGGCAGGATGGCCACCCGGTAGTGAGCGCCCATCTCCTCGAAGGTGGCGTTGATGTCGGGCTCGTATCGATGCGACTTGGTGACCGCCGACCAGAGGTTGTCACACACCGAAAGCTCCGGGCACCCGCCCATGTACTCGAAGCAGTTGATGTGCCCTTGTACCCAGAAGGGCAGCTCCTGCGAGGGCATCGCCTCGGCGTAGATGTAGTTGCTCGCGCCCATCACCGCGACGAAGAGCTCGGCCAATTTGACGACGCCGGTGGCCGGGTTGCGGATCTTGATGGCCTTCTTGCCGGCGAAGTCGACGAACAGCTTCTGACCGGCACGGTGCTCCTGGCGCATGACCAGATCGCACCGCTGCTCCCATTGCCGGTAGTAGCGGACGAACTGCGTGTACTCGTAGGTGTCCGGATGCAGCTCCTTGAACTCCACCCAGAGCAACATCAACGTGACGCCGACCCGGCTGAGCTGCTTACGGACCCAGCCCCAATCCGGAACCGGCCGCGTCTCTTTGGGTGGCGACGGCTCGCGCGCGAAGAGCTGCTTCTCCAGTTCGATGTCGTCCATGCCGTCCGGCAGCGGCCATCCCAACCCGCAGCGGACGGCGCGCGCGATGTGGTCGGCGACCGTCGTGTACGGCAACCCTGTGACTGCCGCGACTGTGCGTAGGGTCATCCTCTCGCCCAGCCTCAGCCGTAGAACTTCTCGGATCTTGCGCATGACGATTCGGGGTCGGGGCATCGGCATCTCTCCTGGGACGTGGATTGCGACTTGTCCCAGCGAGGATGCCTCGCCCCTCTACCTCACGCCGATGCCTTCAGCCCCTTCCTGCAGCGGTGATCGGATTGCTCCGAAATGGGTGATCGGATTCGAGCGAAACGACTGATCGGATTGGCGCGAAATCCGCATCCACATGTCGTTAGCCACGAGGAATGGGCCACCTGAGCGGGAGTTCTGCCAAAACTAGGGACCACCCCGGCAGCCAAAACTAGGGGCCACCTGAGGGGCCCTCTGGAATCGGTGTAAACGGACCTTCCAACGACGGTTGGGAGGTGCCGGATGTTCCGGGAGGTGTCCATCGTGGAGGTACGAGAAGTCCTCCGGCATTGGCTGCGTGGCGCGGGGACCCGGGAGGCTGGTCGCCTCTCAGGCCTGGATCGCAAGACGGCGGCGCGCTACATCGCGGCTGGGGTGGCGGCGGGGCGTACGGCGCGACGCAGGTGAGGCGCAGCTCACGGACGAGCTGGTCGGGACCGTGTTGACGTCGCTACGCGCGGGCAGGCCTCGCGGCGAGAGCTGGGCCCAGCTGGAGGCGGAGCGGGAGTTCGTGGAGAAGAGCGTCGAGGCCGGTCTGACGCTGGTCAAGATCCAGATCTTGTTGCGGCGGCGCGGGGTGAGCGTGCCCTACCGGACGCTGCACCGCTTCTGTGCTGGTGAGTTCGACTACGGGCGCCGACAGGGCACGGTCCGTGTCGCCGACGGCGAGCCTGGGCAGGAGATCCAGGTCGACTACGGGCGAATGGGGTTGGTGCCCGACCTGCTCCGGCAGTGCCGAAGGATGGCCTGGGGCTTCACCGCGGTCTTCAGCCGCCACATGTTCTGTTGGCTCACCTTCGAACAGACCACCCAGGCGGTGATCGAGGGCTTCGAGCAGGCCTGGGCCTACTTCGGCGGTGTCTTCCGGGTGGTCGTCACCGACAACCTGGCGCCGGTGGTGACCAAGGCCGACCGGCTGGCGCCCCGGTTCAACCTGACCTTCCTCGAGTACGCGCAGTCCCGCGGTTTCGTGATCGACCCAGCTCGGGCAGGGCGGCCGACCGACAAGCCGCGGGTCGAAAACTCGGTCAAGTACGTGCGCCGAGCGGGGTTCCAGGGCGAGACCTTCCTGGGCCTGGAACAGGCCCGGGAGCACCTGATCGTGTGGGGCCGGGACGAGGCTGGCATGCGCATCCACGGCACCACCCAGCGCCGGCCCAAGGAGCACTTGGAGCTGGAGGAGCGGCACCGGCTGCTGCCGGCTCCGGAGCAGCCCTACGAGGTGCCCATCCTGCAGGAGGTCAGGGTCGCCCGCGACCACCACATCTCGATCGCCAAGGCGATCTACTCGGTTCCCCACCCCTACTTGGGGCAGAAGGTGCTGACCCGCGCCGACCGCATGCTGGTCAAGGTCTTCTGGCGCGGCGAGCTCATCAAGACTCATCCCCGCAAGCCACCCGGCGGTCGCTCCACGGACCCCAACGACTATCCGTCCGAGAAGCGCGCCTACGCCCTGCGCGACGTCAACTACCTGCGCCAGCTCGCCTTCAGCCACGGCGCCGCGGTGGGCGCCTACGCCGCCAATCTGCTGGAGGGCCCTCTGCCCTGGACCCGGATGAGGCAGGTCTACAAGCTGCTCTCGCTGGTGCGCCGCTACGGCGCCGAGCGCGTGGAGGACGCCTGCCGACGTTCCCTCGATCTCGACGTCGTCGACGTCTACCGCGTCGCCCGAATGCTCGAGCGCGCCCTGGAGGCCAGCAACGGCCAGAGCGGCAAGGCCGCCCCCGGCCGCGAGGTGCAGCTGCGCTTCGCACGTTCCCGCTCCGAATTCGAACTCGCTCAGGAGGTCAACCCCCGTGACTGACACCATCTCACCCGAGTTCCGCCAGATACTGCGCCGCCTCAAGCTGGGCCCCATCCTGGAGACCCTGCCCGAGCGCCTTACCCTGGCCCGCCAGCAGAAGCTGCCCCACCAGGACTTCCTTGAACTTGTCTTGAGCAACGAGGTCTCCCGCCGCGACCGCGTCTCTGGCCACTACCGCGCCCGCGTGGCCCAGCTCGACCCCGCTATGCGTATGGAGGCCTGGGATCCCCAGACCGAGGTCCGCTTCGACCGTCAGCTCTGGTCCGAACTCTGCAGCCTGCGCTTCCTGGAGGACGCCTTCTCGGTCATCATCATGGGCCCGGTCGGGGTCGGCAAGACCATGCTCGCCAACTGCCTCGGGCACATCGCCTGCCGCCGCCGTCACTCGGTGCTCATGTTCCGCACTGAGCGCCTGCTCAAGCGGCTGCGCGCGGCCCGCCTGGACGCCAGCTACGAGGCCGAGCTCCGCCGCCTGCTCAAGGTCGATCTGCTCATCCTTGACGACTTCGCGCTCCAGACCTACGACCACCAGGAGACCCAGGACCTGTACGAGATCGTGGTCGAGCGCCACCGCCGCGCCTCCCTGGTCGTGGTTTCTAACCGGGAGCCCAAGGAGTGGCTGGCCACCATGGCCGACCCCCTGCTCGCCCAGTCCGCCGTCGACCGCCTCCTCAACTCCACCTACGAGCTGGTCCTGGGGGCGACTCCTTCCGCCGGCGCCAGAAACCGGCGCGGTCGTCAGCCTCATGAACCCCGGCGCAACGCCTCCGGCGACCTGCACGAGGACGATGGCCAAGGGCCGGTTCTTCGGCTCTTCTGGCGTTTCCTGGGTCGAGAAGGCGGGTGGAACCGCAGGGATCAGTCGCGGCCCACAGGGCTGCCGGCAGAGCGACATTGCAAGGCTGTGAGCCCCCCCAGCGGGCACCCCTGTACGGCTGGTGGCAGGCCCGGGCACTCATTACCCTCCCCTTCGCCATGATTGAGATGGAGCTCGCCCGGCCGCCCCGGTCACGCTTCGCGCGCCGGGTCCCCGCGGCGGACTCCTGGAGCCATTTGGAGATGGCGGCCTCGGCGAAGGCGCACCCCGAGCCTGCCGCGGGCACCCCTTCAGGGTTGCACCGAGACGGCCGACGCGCTATGAATCTGGTGTTGCCCGGAGGGCCGGACGGTGGCCCCTAGTTCTGGAAACAGGGTGGCCCATTTCCTCGTGGCAATTGACACAGGTGGCCGGCGAACGGGCCGCCAGCTCGGCAGGCCGTCCTGCCGAGCCAATTTGTTGTGTCTTCTCGGCGGTATGAGGTGGCTCGCTACCTTAGCTAGCCCATCAGCTCGCGAATTGCGGCGCCCGCATCCCGGTGACCTCCCAGAACCCACTCCTGTACGAGCCTAGCCGTCCCTTACGGAGCGCTCGCCGACCTTCGGGGGATGTTCGAACTCCTTCATATATCCTCCTCCGCGCCCTCGCAAACAGTATCCACTGATGGGCCAGCCAACCCCGTCGGTGCCGAAGAGGGCATCCCCTTTCGATTGCCCCGCCAAGGCACCCATATCAGTCCTGAAGCGCTTCCGCGTCGCCTGTTACTCACGCATCCAGATGATGCATTGAGAGTTTTGTTCATTCGACGGTCAGGTCGGATGACTCCGGCCAGGAGCCCTGGCTGCGCCGCGGTGCCGAGAGCAGTCTATTGTCGTGAAGGACGTCATCGGCGACGCCGTGATAGCTTCAGCAGCGCCCCCGAGATTTGGTCGAGCATGGCAGCCGTCTCGAGAATAATGCCTCTGAGCTCGTTCATGCCCGGTCCTAGGTTCTCCGCGTAGCTGGCGTGCCGCCGCTCCATTCGCTGGAGGGTTCTGAGCCGCTTCTTGACATCTACCACCCAGACGATAGCCTCTCCGATTAGGTTCGACAATCTTTGTGTCACGGTACTGGGTTCCTTGTCGGAAACCGGCTTGAGTTCCTGCCTGGCACCCTGGAGCGTGATGAGAAGCATGTCGAGTTCCCTCGGCTCCTCGGCTGCCCGCAGGCCGTCCGCTGCTCCATGGATGTCCTTGGCAAATTGCTCCAGACGTTGACGGTGGGCATCGTCCGCTGCGTCGTCGCCATTGGGTGCAGAGCTCACGTTGGCTGGTCACTGCCCACTGGTCTCAAGCAGTCGGTTCGCTAGGCGGATAAATTGCCGGGCCTCATCTCCGAGACAAGCGCCAACGTCCGGGGCAGACGCGTGGAAGTCCGGCGGAGGACGCATCAGGAGTGACCGCAGCTCCGAGACGAGAGCACCGACCCGCTCGTGGCACTCGTCAGCTACGGCCCACTGTCCAGCGGGCAGACGACCGAGCAGGGCGTGTACCTCCGCGGCTGCGGCTACCAAGCTGTCGAGTTCGTCCTCGATTGTCATTACGTCGGACAGCGACGGCAAGGTTCTCTTGAGGCTCTGTTCGAACGCCTCGGTAACGTCGCGCAGGCGCGCCATGGCACGGGCCTCACCCATCCGCGGCACCGGGAGAGGGATGACGATCGCGTCACTGGTGTGTTGAGAGACAGGCAAGCGCTCTTGACGCGATGGGTGGTCCGCCGGCATTGCGCTGGTGTCCCCGCTGGTCTGTTGAGAGGCAGCCAATCGCTCTTGACGCGATGGGTGATCCGCTGGTGTTGCGCTGGTGTCCCCGCTGGTCTGCTGAGAGGCAGCCAATCGCTCTTGACCCGATGGGTGATCCGCTGGCGTTGCGCTGGTGTCCCCACTCACAAGGGATCCGAGGAAACCAATGACGCTCTCGTGGCCATTCCCGTGACCGACAACTCGGATGACCCCGTCGTCCACGTGGAGCAGATGGAGTCTGTTGACATCCTCGTCCGGGGCAAGCCGAAAGTGTCGATACTCGGATCCTCTCATCGTCACCCGCATCCAATCGCGCAAGGCCCGGAAATTGGGATCATCAAGCCCAGCTCCCATTCCGACGAACAGCAATGATTTGGTCATAGCCAGCACTCGTTCAACAGCCTGTGCGTGTGCATCCTGCCCGTGGGTCATGTAGGAACGGATGCCAAGAACAACAGTCTCAGGCTCCTCCCAATAGCCATGCAGATGCAGAACGGCCCGGTCGTCCCCTCTGATGATGCGCTCCGCTTGTCTGTTCTTATGTACCGGCACACCTCTCAAGCCCGTTACCTGCTCGATGAGTGTGTCGTAGTTCGTCGTCGCCAGCGGAACGTTGAGGGCTTGGAGCGCACGAATGAACTCGGGCCTCTCGGGTCGGAGGGAACCAACCGTCTCCCGGAGCCATCGCGCGTATTCGCCTCCTTCCCTTCCTCCGAGCTTCTGGGTGAGCTTCTCAGCCGCCGACAGGAGATCGTCGAGATCACCCGAGCGAATCTCTCTTCGCAGCAGATCCCCCCACCCGGCGGGTAGCGTCGGATCCAATTCCACACACCAGCGCACGGCTTCGTTGAGAAGCCCCGTCCACGATGCGCAGTTCGCCTGATTGGTACTGAAGATCGAGCAGCCAGCACCCACCACAGCCACGAGCTGTCTAGAGGCGATCTGAGTCATGATGTCCTCGACGAGCAGAGAGCGCTTCATGGCAATGAATGGCACCCTGCCGTTCGGCCCCGGTCCAAGTTCATGCACCTCGATCATGACAGCGCATTCGATAGCGCGGACCAACATGTTTGTTTTGTTCTCTCTCTGCCAGGTTGGCACGCTTGAGCTGGGACATCCTGAGCCGCGATGAGATCGAGCGGCTGGAGGACACGGCGCGCACTGAGCGCGACAAGCTGATCATCCGCGTGTTCGGCGATACGGGCATGAGGGGCATCCACTTGTGCAGGCCCCAGCGGCCGATGTGGCCAACACTGATGCGGAGGCTGCGAAAGCCGACGTAGCGTTGGAGGAATGCCAGCGGTTCCCGAGCCGGCGCGTTGCTGCCAACAGGTCTCGAGCTGGGAGCTAGGCGTAGCGAGCGACCTCATACCGCCGAGGACGGTGGGGTGAGGTGAGGCAAGGGGCCTCGATCGAGGCCCCTTGGGTTAGCCTCCGAGGTGCTGAAAAACCAAAGGAGGTTTGCCATGGCCGATTATGCGACGCTGCTGCGCGGTCACACCGCGCTGACCTGTCGGTCGGTGGACCGGATCTCCCTTGAGGCTACGGGCCCCGGTTGCAGACTCCTGGGCGGCCCGGTACCCGCTTTACGAACGAGGTTTTCCCATGCCGTCCTCCGCGGCCTTCGGGAAGATCGGCGAGGCGTACGTAGCCGAGATCCGACGATGGGAGAAGCAGGAGGGGATCTCGGAGCACCAGTTTGATAAGGGCGAGAACAAGGAACTCTATGCGCGGCCCCTGATCGAGGCGGCAGCCAAAGAAGGCAGCGAGGGACGGGTTGTCTTGCTTTTGGTACTGCCCAGGAGAAGGCCTCCGTGTGGCATTCCTGGCGTGTCAAGGACTACCCGAGCCGGCGTCCTCAGATGGGGTGGGGCCGACAGACGGCCTAAGGTGCAACTCACCTGGGGGTCGACGCCGCGCGTGACCACCTTGGTGGAGAACCGTCCGGGTGTTCTCGGCATCAGCCGGCGGTCGAAGACCAGCACCACCTGCTGGGGACGGCCGACGTCCACGTGGTCGCGAATCATGCCCTCGAAGAAGGCGCGGCCAGCCTGGGGGCGGTCGAAGACCCGGGTATCCGAGATCTCGAACTGGCGGAAGGCGAGTTCGTAGACGTAGCCGGCCTTCAGGTCCTCGGGCCGGGAAGGGCGTGGGCAAGCGATGGAACCAGCGCCAGAAGAAGTTCTGCACCGCCCCCGGCCCCAGCCGGTCGCAGATCCGCTGGAGGGCGATTGGGTCGGCGCAGGACTGAAACCCGTTGTCCAGCGCCTGATATTCGACGCCGGCCTTCTCAAGCTGTCGCTTCGCCCATTCGTGGCCGTTGAGGTAGATCCAGATCGGGTAGGGCGAGAACGCGTTGGTCTTCCAAAACGCCGGGCCCTAGTCCGGGTCCCACAGGTAGTAGTAGAAGTGATTGACATAAGCACAGTGATCTCGTCGCCGCTGCCCGGGAGTTGGAGAGCCACGTCAGCGGCAGGAGACGGCTTGTGCGCGCCACAGGGCGTGTTTGCCGTCCTGCCTTTAGGGGTCGGGTTCGCGTCCGGCCGTGGCGATGTCAGGCGCAGTGTGCCGGGGCGCCTGGGAGGCGCTGACGGCGTATCAGGCCGCCTTGCGGACATACTCGTGGAGCAGGTCCGCTAGGCGGCCCGCCCGACGCCACTCGTTGAACGGCACAGGTTCTTTCGACGCGGCAGAGTTCGCGTGATCACTACGGCCTCCAACTTCGCTACTCCTCGCCTCGATGCCCGGATCTCGCCGAACGCGGGAGTTCATTACCGGGCTGTGGAGTGGAGCGCAGGAGCCGCGGCGCTGATCTTTAGGCCTGGCTGCCAGGTCCTGGCGTTTCCGACGCAGCGGCTCAATCCGTCCCCGGGATCACCCCTCCGTTTCCAGCACCCTCTCCCAGAGTGAAGTGGGCAGCCGGCGTACCCAAAGGTGGCGGTGGCGGGGTGGTCGGGCCCCGCACGTTCTCGTATGTGGCCACGGCGCCCTCGTACAGGGCAGGCCGCCGCCGGCTCGCCCTGGGCTTTGAGCAGCATTGGGACCCTGGCGGCTCGAGCCTGACCCCTCCCACCTCAGGCCAGGCAATGGGGGTCTGGGGGCGGCAACCCCCAGCGGCACCGCTCCGGAAAACCGGGTGCTGGATACCGAGCAACTGCGTTGCGACCGGCCCCCACACGCGACGCACGGCGAGTGCTACCAGTTCGCCATCGTCCAAGCACGCGACACCTGGACTCGCCAAAGCCGAGCGAGCGCTGTGGTCGGGACTGCGCGTACCCAGCTCGCCTCACACCACTGGCCCCGGAAGGTCGGCCGGTTCCGCCCGCGTCAACCGCCGAAGAGTCCTGAGCCAACTCGTGGCCAGCTCGTCTTGAATGCGGATGCTGAGCACCCGGGTCGGCGCCGGGAACGGAGGACTGCTCGACGGCGCAGAGTGCCACGGTAACGTGCCGGAGAATCGGCTCCCACACGACGGCCCTAGTGACTAACACTAACCGGCCGCCCGGCACCGCCTAAGAGGCCAGTATTGCCTGACCGGGCTTTGCAGACGCTTCTCGACGCTACTCGGTCGAGTTATGCGCTTAGGTCTCTGAGCGGCTCCTGCGGTGCCCGCGGCCGCATCATTCCGGAAGGTGACCGTCGTGTCCCAGCTCCAGCGAGGTCAGAAGACCCCGCTTAGGCCAGATTCCCAGCCTTGTTCGCTTCGGTACTCTAAACGAGATGTTCGAGTTCGAGGTTCGCGATTCGGACCTCGATGTAGCGAGATCTCAGCGTTTCTCTGAGCTGCTCGATTCTCGTTGTCGTGGCCGCGTCCCAGCCTTTCGTCGACACGATGAACACCTGGTCTGCACTCAGCCGTTCAGCCATCGACTGGTAGCGATTCAGTTGTCGTTGTCCCACGGTTGCGGCGTTCTTGACTTCGACCAGCGCAACTCGGCCATCAAGCAAAAGGACAGCGTCGAACTCCCACGGATCAGCTTGGTTGGGCCAGTCAACGTTCACCCCCGGCGCAGCCATGAAGGACGAAACCCCTTCGGAGACCCAGGTGAACGCCCGCAGCACCGCATGCCCATCGGTCTCGGCCACCCGGTAGACGATCTCGTCTAGCCCGTAGAAAACCTCCGGTGCCTCCGGATGGCGGGCGTCTTCGAGTTGCCACCGCGTCTTGCGACTGCATTGCCTGCATTCGAACTCATCGTCGAAAGTGCCTAATCGGTAGAAGTCGGCCCATCGGCAGACCGGGCACTTGAATGCGAAGCCGCGTCGCAGCACATGTCGCCCCACGAGCTCCTCCAGCAACGAGCGGAGCGGATCGCCATCGAGCCCAGTGGCGGCTGCGAGATCATGGAAGTCCAAATAGCGCCGGTCGCTCAAAATCTCACCGGGCACCTGGTCGTTTGAAGGATTCTTCTTGTTGCGCTTGTACGCGTCGAGCAGCCGGGCGACTGGAGGCCGGGTGAGGAAGGCCGCCGCCTCGCGCAGGCCTTCGAACAGTGAGGACGCTCGCACCAGGTATTGACCTGCCGCCGAGAGCTGAGGGGTCAGTTCAGAGGGAATGACGGTGAGGCACTCATCGACGGCATCGTGCAGCCGGAGGCGGGCGCCGACTTGAGCCGTCTCCCAGGTGTCATAGCCGAATATGAAGGGACGAATCGGGCTATAGGACCACCCTTCTCTGCTCGCCCTTGATCCGCGTCCGATTTCCGGCTCCAGGCGCCGGTTGTACTGACTCCTCGCTGGAACCTGATGAGCAAGCACGGCAACCTCATGGAACAGGTGGAGTTTCGCGGGTTCAGCGAGGGCGATCCTTCCAGCAGACGCGGTCGGGAGTTGCGCGCCGCTGACGTTGTGAAAGAAGAACAGGCTGTCCGTACGCATGGAATACATCACCTGCTCGACCATGAGCCCCGGCAGCAGTCGGTCGATCTCCGCGATCGGGATCACGCTTGGCGGAGCCACCCTGGCGTGGGCTGGACTAGGCCCCACGTCGTCAGAGACCTGCGCGAGCGCTGGTTCGGGGACGCTAAGGCTGATCAGGGAAGTCGATTGGTGCTCACGGGGGATGCGGTATGTGATGAGCATTCGGAATTGTTCCACAAGCGAAGGCCAGTTTGTGAGTCCTTCTTTTGGCGCCCAGTACACGCCTGACCGAATCGCGCGCAACGTCCAATACAGGCAGAAGTCGCGAACCGAGTCCCCGACGACGATGACGGCTGGCGTGCCGTACCAGTTGTCGCGCGTCTTGGACATTAAGGCGAGGTGTCGCTGCTGGATCAGGCAGGGGGATATCGGCGGCGCAGGCATCCATGGATCGAGCACTAGAGAGCTGACGCCGTAGAACTGGTTCGTATCGTCGAGATTGACCTGAATCGTGTTCACTGGCGTGCCGTTGGCGGCAAGCCGGTCCGCCACCTCATCGCTGAGGATGCCTAGCTGCGAAGATGCCCAGCGCGCCCTGAGCGGGTCTCCCGCGAAAACACGGCGGTCCACGGACCGCTTATCCGGTTCGGCCGCCTCCATGACCCCAACATCGATTACATGGACTCCTGGGGAATCGCGGTCGGTCAGATCGTCTTCGGTAACGATTTCGAAAGGGTTCAGCAGATCTCTCACATAACCCTCATCCACGTTGACTCGAATCCCATAGACGACATCCGGGTCGTACTTCCGGAGCAGGTGCCGGCCGAGCAAGTGAAGCTGGCCGGACGCTTCGACCTGCCACATGGCGGACCTCCACAAACCGACGTGCTCGGTGGCCCATTGGATGATCCGGTTGAGTTCGGCGGCGGTGACGTTCGGCGGCAACAGCCAGGCTACCCTCGCCGGACGCGTTGCAGCTTGAACCTCTTGGAGCTGGATTCCTTGACCGACTACCGACATGCGCACAGGATATTCGGGATCGTCCGTCCCAAACGTCGAGTTGCGTCGCAGGGTAAATCTGGCCAGGAAAGCCGCCACCAGAGAGCACCCACCGACCATTGAAGATCAGCCGCTCCCGATCGTCGCCGCTAACTCCCTTGTGGCCGGTAGAAGCCCTGTTCACCCAGCATGCTGTCGAACGCACGACGGAAACCACCCAGAACCTCGTCATCCATTGTCTGGGGAGGCCAACCAATGTCCCTCGGCCCGTTGGGCCATACGCGGACAACGAAGGGAGCGAGCTCCGATGCAAACTTCGGTTGTATGCCGCCGGGGAGGCTATGCCCAACTGTCTGTACTACGAGCGTGTGAACGTGGAGTGTAATCCCGTACAACTCACCCTGGACCGCCAAGCCTTTGGCATCCTTACCCGTGACATCGAACAGATACGTGTGCGCGCCTGCTGGCAGGGTTCCGCTATATCGGCCGAGAAGAATCGCGTGCTGCCACCACGGCTTCTTGAGGCGGTGGAACTCCGAATAGTGACCCTGCGGCACGTATTGGGGATCGGGCAAAACGTATGGGATCAGGGAGGACTTTAGGAGGGCCCAGGTCGCGAGCCAAGTTTGGGCGACGGGGCTGATGGCCACCGAAAGGGAACCAAACAGCATCGGCTTCAAGTAACGGCTTGCCTGGTGTTCAATGTCGCTCATCCAGCGGTTGTTGCATAGCCTGCAGACAACCTTCGCACGTGCGTCGTAGGCGATTCCTGGATAGGAAGTGACCACCCCTGTGATCGGATCGGCTGCCACGGAAGTGATGTGCGGATTCCGACGCAATCCGGCCACCCGTTCCGATTCAATCCGGCCACCTGTTCCGACGAATCCGGCCACCCCTGGAGGAGGCGTCCGCGTAGCCCCGGCGTGAGGTAGCTCGGGCTCGGCAAGCTGCCCTTCAACGTCCCAGCCCACGTTGAAGGAGCGATGCCGATGCCCCGTCCCCGCGCCGTCATGCGGAAGATCCGAGAAGTCCTTCGCCTGGTCTTCGGCGAGCGCCTCAGCCGACGTCGAGTGACCCAGATCACCGGCGTTCCCAAGGCCACCATCTACGACTACGTTCGCCGCGCCAGCGCGGCCGGCCTGGCGACGTGGCCGTTGCCCCCAGAGGTCGACGACCAAGAGCTCGAGAGGCGCCTGTTCGTGTCGGCGGCGCCACCGCCGGCGAGCAGGCGCCCGCTGCCGGACTGGTCGCAGGTGAAGAACGAGCTCCGCCGCAAGGGCGTCACCCTACAGCTGCTGCACCAGGAGTACCTGGAGCGGAACCCAGGCGGCTACCAGTACAGCCAGTTCTGCCGCCTCTACTACGCCTGGCGGCGCCACCTCGACCTGGTGCTACGTCAGGACCACATCGCCGGCAAGAAGATGTTCGTCGACTTCCCCGGCCAGACCGTCCCCATCTACGACTCCGCGACCGAGACGGTGGTCCTGGAGGCGCAGATCTTCGTCAGCGTGCTCGGCGCCAGCAACTACATCTACGCCGAGGCGCTGCCCTCCCAGCAGCTGGTGCCCTGGGTCAACGCCCACGCCCACGCCTTCACCTTCTATGGGGGTTGCCCCGAGGTCCTGGTCATCGACAACCTTCCCGCGGGCGTCACCAAGCCGCACCGCTACGAGCCCATCGTCAACGAGTCCTACCTCGACCTGGCCTCCCACTTTGGCGTGGCCGTCGCGCCGGCCCGGCCCTACAAGCCGCGCGACAAGGCGAAGATCGAATCGGGGGTGCTGGTGGTCGAGCGCTGGATACTCGCGCGCCTGCGCCATCGTCGCTTCTATTCGCTGGGCGAGCTCAACCTGGAGCTCGAGCGCCTGGTCAGGGCCGCCAACCTGAAGCCGTTCAAGAAGATGGCGGGCTGTCGGCAGAGCGTGTTCGAAGAGGTCGAGCGGCTGGCGCTGCGCCCGCTGCCGGCACGGCCCTACGAGTTCGCCACCTTCCTGCGCGGCCGCAAGGTCCACATCGACTACCACGTCGAGGTCGACTACCACTACTACTCGGTCCCCTACCAGCACACCGGCGAGCGCGTCGACGTCCGCCTCACCGCCTCTACGGTGGAGATCTTCCTGCGCGGCCGCCGCATTGCCAGCCACCTCCGCAGCTACCTCCGCGGCAGGCATACCACCGACCCCGCCCACCGGCCGGAGTCCCATCGCCGCCACTTGGAATGGCCGCCTGAGCGGCTGGTCAGCTGGGCGGAGGCGAGCGGGCCCCAGACCGCCGCCCTTGTCAAGGGCATTCTGGAGGCACGCCCGCATCCCGAACACGGGTACCGGAGCTGCCTCGGCATCATCCGGCTCGGCAAGCGCTATGGGGAGCGCCGCCTGGAAGCCGCCTGCAAGCGGGCCCTGACCGTGCGGGCCCTGAGCTACCGCAGCGTGGAGTCGATCCTCAAGCACGGCCTCGACCAGAAGCCGCTGCCGGACACGCCCGCCCCGCTCGCCGACCGCCGCCAGCACGAGAACCTGCGCGGCCCCGACTACTACCAGTGATGGAGGAGGAGAACGTGCTCACCACCCAGACCCTCGACAGGCTCCGCGACCTCAACCTCAGCGGCATGACGCGCGCCTACCAGGAGCAGCTCGAGCGCGCCGACTACCAGGCCCTGCCCTTCGACGACCGCCTCGGCCTGCTCGTCGACGCCGAGATGACCGAGCGCGAGCAGCGCCGCCTACACCGCTATCTCAAGGCGGCCCGACTGCGCGAGCAGGCCTGTGTCGAGGACCTCGACTTCCACACCCCGCGCGGTCTCAGCCGCTCGCTCATCCTGGAACTCGCCGAGTCGCGCTGGGTCGTCGCCCACCAGACCGTCCTCATCGTCGGCGCCACCGGCCTGGGCAAGACGTTCATCGCCTGCGCGCTGGCCGAGGCGGCCATCCGCAAGGGCCATTCCGCCCTCTACCTGCGCTTCCCGCGCATGGTCGACGAGCTGGCCGTGGCACGCGTCGACGGCCGCCTGCCCCGCCTGCTCGCCGCCTGGGCCCGCATCGAGCTCCTGGTCTTGGACGACTTCGCCATGCAGGCGCTCTCCAGCCAGCAGTCGGCCGACCTGCTGGAGGTCACCGAGGACCGCGCCCAGCGCCGCTCGACCATCGTCACCAGCCAACTGCCAGTCAAGCAGTGGCACGAGGCGCTGGGCGACGCCACCATCGCCGACGCCATCATGGACCGGCTCGTCCACAACGCCCACCGCATCGAGCTGCGCGGCCACGAGTCTCTCCGCGACCCCAAGAGGGCCGCCACCGGCGCCGCGCCCGAAAAGCGACGCGCTGAGACGCCCGCAGAGGCCCGATGAGCAGCCGGCGCGGCTCCCAGCACCTGTCCACCGGCTCCGTGCGAGACTACCCGGAGACCATCTACGAGGAGGTGATCATCAAGGGGTAAACGAGCCCTTGCGTCGGTCGCTCACGCGACCTCCGACCAGGGGGTGGCCGGATTCATCGGAATGGCCGGCCGGATTCGTCGGAATGCGCAGTGATGCCCTTGTGGCGCGGCAAGAGGTTCTTCAACCACTTGGGAAAAACGTCCTCAACCTCCGTTGGGGACGACCCGCAAAAGATGCAGCCTGGAGTTTCCGAGATGCACAAGCAGCAAGTCTACAACCAGGCTGTGCGCTGCCACTTGCCTCTCGCTGAAGGGCGGGGCCCGCCGAGTGGTCCTGCTCCGGCTCGGGCCTCTCCGCCGCGTCACCGACGCTGACGGGCGGTCCTCGCTGAGGGTTCGGGCCGCGTCGAGCACTGAGTTTAGTAGCTCGACCTCGGTAGAGCGCATAACAGCACTGCCGGCTAGGGGTTGGAACCCACAGTCCTGCAATACGAGCTGGCCTGCCCTATGCAGCGCCGAGAGAGCGCTCGCGTCGATTACACGGTCTGGCGTACCGTTCAGCAACGGCGGCGCAAAGGGGTGCGCAAGGCCGTGACGAACCAAATGAGAGACCGAATGCGAACGCTCTCCTCGCATCGAAGCTCACGACGCACTTGCTTGAAGTAGTAGTTCGCCATGCCCCGCCCTTCGCCAGCCCGGTCTTCGTCAGCGTGGCCTATGCCAGTGTAGTGGATGGCACCCACGAGATCGAATGCGCGTTTCACCAAGCGTGAGCTTGGGAAGCGGCGGTACAACCCGGGATTGGCTTGGAACACCGCCGCCTGATCTACGAGCTGGTTGAAGCCAAGAACCCTCTGACGATAGCCCACCAGAGCGGTGAGTAATCGGTGATTGAGAAACAGGCTCGGTCCGGTGGAAATTGCCGCGTCCACAGCCACAGTTGAGAGCTTGAACGGTATCCAGCGAAAGTTCGTATGCCACAGCTGGGGCGGTGTGACTCCGCGAATGTACGAGGTGCCGACCCAACTTTCGTGCAGGTCCAACTCCTCGCGCAGCGCGTTGAGCACACCCTTTCGTTGGCCTCTAACGCCGATGCGGTAGACGAACCACACGACCACGGCGCCAACCACGCCAACCACGACGCCGAGGCTGGCCACTACTCCACCATGCTTGTCGAGCCATGCCACGACGTCGGACATGGGCGCGATTCTATAGAGACAATCCGCCCCGTCAGTCTAGGGGGACGCGACGAGCGCGCCCCCCACAGCCTACTTGGGGATAGACGACGAACCCGAGACCGAGGTGATCCCACTGCACCTCGACTGTCATCGCCCTGATGGCGACCTGGAGGTCTGAGACGTTGACCGTTGGGCCGTGGTCTACGTCGGCCACCTGGCATGGCAGCGAGACGAGCGCTTCCCGCACTCGGCACCAGCCACGTTGCGCGCAGCCCTCCGAGTCACCCCGCGGGACTTGGTGGACCAGTATGGCATCCGCAACGAGCCCGTCCGCCTGCTCACGGCCTACATTGAGCGGCGCAGCTACGACATGGACTACGGCGCTTCATTCGCTGGCGGCCAGGTAGAGAGCCATGCAGTTCTACGGTTGAACAGACTGCGCAGGCTGGGGCGGGAATCGGCACAGCACGCGCGTCACGACCGCTTTCCCGGAGCCAGAAAAGCAAGAGTTGGACCTCGGTCTTGGCTGCACATGGTCGTACACCCCGCTCGCTAGTGCTCCGGGTGACTATTCGTCGCGGCTGACCGGATCCTTCCAGCTCTGCGGGAACTCGATTTTGGCCTTGACCCCCTGCTCCGCCAGCAAGTACAGCAGCTCACCGCCGCTCACAAGCTGGATCGGCTTGTTCTCACAAACTGGTAGGCGGCGGCAGTGTACGCGCCAGTGGATACCAATATCCCCTTGGCCGCGCGCTCGTAGAGGTCTCGGACTGCGCTGACCCCGACTGGGTTCCTGTACCGCTTCGCCTGAATGATTACCTTGCCGCCAACTACAGGCCGCATGTCCCAAGCCACGCAGTCCACTCCGCCGTCGCGTGAGGCACGAGTCTGCCGGGTCTCCAGATTCATCTTCTCAAACACGTTTGTAATCAGGGCCTCGAACTCCGACGGTGTGAGCTGGGCGAGGTTCGGTCGTTGGTCCAAGGTTGACTGGACATCCGCAGTATCGATGAAGCGAGGGTCGACCATGTCAAAGTCGATGACAGGCCTGACGGGCTGTAGTTCATGGGGCCGTGGCGACACCTCCGCCTTGAGGTATCGGAGGCAGGCTGCCGGCTCAACGTTGGTGAGGTCCAGAGCAGCGAAGTCGTCCCGGGAGGCTCTCACCGTAAGAAGGCAGGGCCTGACGCGATGTCCGGTTTCGGGACTCACCGTGTCCACGATGCAGTTGAGGACCACAGTTGCCAGCACGGCGCCCGTGTCCGCGCTAAAGATCACGTGGAGCGTGCGCAGCGCCACCTGAGCCACCACAGACACGTACAGCGATCGAGTTTGATTCGCCGGACGTTTGGTAGTGCTGAAGGCATCACTTACCTTCACGTAGTGATAGCTCTTCACCTCTGGAATGACGTCCACTGTGGGTAACTGACGTTCCACCACCAGCTGCTTGGGTTCAGGCATGTACGCCACCCTTACCTGCTGCGGGCACCCCTCCGGCAGATCGTCTCGCTCCAGCAGGATGGTGAAGTACTGGCGCACGGCCTCCGGATCCCCCGCCTGCCAAGCGGACCTGAAGGCATCGACATCGGCGTGTTGGGAGTCGATCTCCTGCCTGAGCCGACCGCAAGCGGCTTCGTGCTCTGCCCGCGCATTCTTCAGCCAAGCCTGTCGCTTCTGCTCGTAGTCAGACCACTCAGCCTGTTTGGCTTGTAGCGCCTGTTGAGCAGCACTGACGGCCGCCTGGTGGCGGGCAGTGGTCCCGGGAACCAGCTTCGCGAAGAATCCAGGGGTACGCGGCGCGAACTCCTCCCAGGTAGGCTGGCGTGCCGGCTGACCGGCTCCCTGTGCGTCGAAGGGCGGTAGGTCCACCGGCCGTTTCAGGGTGTCGAAGTTGAGGGCGCTTGGGCGCTGCAGGCCGGTCTTCAGGACAGTCTCTAGGGACCGGATCCGAGTTTGCAGCTCCTCGTTCCGCTCGTCCGCCTCGTGCTGGCGGCCCTGGAGGTGAGCCTGGAGCTGTAGGCGAGCATCTCGCCTCTCCTCCGCTTCGAGCCTACGGATCTCCGCGGCCTGGCGCCGAGCGGCAGCTGCTCGCTGGCGCTCCAGTTCAACGTAGGCGTTATACCGTCCCCTCCCCATGCCAACAGCGATTATCGCGCAGCTGTCCCTCGTCGGGGGCCTCGCTCGCCCAACTTCGATCTCGAACTCCCCTTCCCAGCCCTGTCCGCCCCCGAGCGGGCCGCACCGGATGGCTACTCTCTCGAATCTGCCGCGGAGGCAGAACGGTGCCATCGAAAAGCGGGTCCGCACCCGGAGGCGAGCGGATCCGGGGCCACGGTCGACCTGGCCAACCGCTTCCGCCGGACGCATGGTCCTGGTGGCGCACTGGTCGGCCAGGCAGGCCTGGTGATGGGCTCGATCACTGGCCAGGGTATAGCGAGACCGACCCGCTTGCCGCTGCGATCGACGACGGCTTCGGGCTGGTGCCGGCCGCTCGACGACGCCCTCGCGGACTATCAGCTCCAGCGCGATCGCGCGGTGCTCCAACGTCCGAATTCACCACGGACCTGGCATCGTTCCCAACCCTCCGCGGATCGAGGAGGAGGGTAGCCGGACTTCGGCGTCCCGCCCCAACCGTGCGAGTTATCGTTGGTGGCCGCCCTCGTCGGTGGGCGCCATCAGAAACGTGGGCTGGCGGCACGTAAATCAAGCGTTCCTGAGCCGCCTTCGCGATCTTGAATTGGAGGACGTCAGTAAGCGAAACCTGACCCTCCAGGATGAGCGAGGTCTTGCCCGTCCATAAGGACGATGTTGGCGCTGCTGGCCCTGGTGAACTCCATTACGACCTCGGGCCGGAAGTTGGCAATGGAGACGAAGAGCCCACGCGTGCTATCGAGCTATCGCGCGCACCTTGGGCTTGAACCCAGCCAGATCCGTGTGAGTCGGCGGGGCGGCGCGCCAGCGAGTCTCTACGGCGTAGTCGAAGCCGTCGTAATGGAAATGCCCGTCGACCTGCTCAGCGGTGAGCTTGTACGGCCGGCGGTACGCGATCTCGTGGACGTCGAAGAGCTGAGGAAGCAGCTCCTGGAGTGAGTAGCCGCGCTCTTGCGGGGTCTACTTGCCGGTCACCATCTCGGCATAAGCGGAGCGAAGCTCTTCCATCTTCTGTGCACCCGCAGCAATGCCGGCCTGTTTCCGGCGAGCATCGGCTAGGCGTTGCTGGGCGGCTGAGCGCGCATCCTCAGCGATCAGTCTTTGCGCGGAATGCGCAGCCAGCTCCTTGAGATGGCGCAGCGCCTGCAGGGCCGAGTCCTTGTCCTCCACGCGCTCGTCCGGAATACCGCGGAGCTTGCACAGGTCCGTCAGGAGCCTGCGCTCAATCGCCCATCCATCCTCTCCAAGTTCGTCGAGTTCGGCAGAATGTGGCATGCCATCGGGAACTTGGGCTCAGCCGCGAACCTCTCGATCAGCTGCTGGGGTACACAGACCGAGGCGAGGAATGCGCGGAGAGGGTCCCTGTACCAGAAGGCTCGACCGCAAACCTGAAAGATCGCCTCGCGGATGTCGAACGGCAGCCGCTCTATCATGCCGCGAGAGGTTACTCCAGAGGCTCGGCCGGCTCTGGCCTGGGTCCGACGCCGGCCCGTTAACTCAGGTCCTAGCGGGATGGAACCGGCCGTCTGCTCCGCGCACTGGCTTACCCGGGCCGGCTGACCTGGACCGTAACAAGCGCCCCAGCTTGGAATCCTGGGAGCCTCCAGGCGAGCCGGTATGTCGGTCCTGGAAACCAAGTAACGCCGGTCGGAACGACCCCACACGCGACGCACGGCGAGTGCTACTAGTTCGCCATCGTCCAAGCACGCGACACCTGGACTCGCCAAGCCGAGCGAGCGCTGCTGTCGGGACTGCGCGCTTAGTACCCAGCTAGCCTCACACCACTGGCCCCGGGAGGTCGGCCGGCTCCGCCCCCGTCAAGCGCCGAAGAGTCCTGAGCCAGCTCTTGGCCAGCTCGTCTTGAGTGCGGATGCGGAGCACCGGGTCGGCGCCGGGGACGGAGGACTGCTCGATGGCGCAAAGTGCCACGGTGACGTGCCGGAGAATCGGCTCCCACACGACTGCCCTAGTGACGGAGCCTGCCAGCACCTGCGGACGCTGTCTTGATTGGTCGCGCTGCGAGCCGCGCATGACCTGGTTCGGGTATGCAAGCGAATTCCACTCGGCCACGATGTGTCCGTTCTGGTGCACGGGTGGGAACAGCATTGTCATCAGGTCCACGTAGCCTCGATGGTCTAGCCCCTCGCCACCGGGCAAACCGTAGGGACGAGCTTCCCGGCCCAGCAGTTCGCATAGCCGCGGCAACCAGGTTGCCCACCAGTCGCGGTCTGCAAGGAGGTCCTCGAGGGGCCATTCCCACCTCGGCACTCTGGCCGCGGCCAACGGGTCCACACCGGCAGCCTCCAGGCGTCGGCGCAGTCCGGCATTGGCCCGCTGCAGGTCAGCGACCTGGCGTAGCGCAACAGCAATCTCATCCGTCTCTTGGGAAGTCGCCTTGCGTAGCGCCTGCACCAGCAGACGCGCTGCCACTGTCGCCACCGGCCTACGCTGCTCGCTCGCATAGGCGTCGAGCACGTCCGCCTCCGCCGACTCCAGAGTCAGGTGGTACCGGCGACTCGACGCCCACTTCGACGGCCGTCCCACTACTACTGGTCCTCCAGCATGAGCAGCGCAGCTGGCTTCACAGCCGTCGGCTGATCGCAGCGGGTGCTCTGAGCGGGATTTGATTCGCCTCGCTTCTGGATGGCCCCGGTCTGGACCGGCAAATCAGTGACCACGTGAGGCGTGCCCCGCGCCTCGCATCGACCTGTTCGGTCATCGTTGGACGTCCAGGACCGGCTGTCCGGTTGCCCGCTCACTGGTGCTTGACAGGGGTGCGGAGTTCGAAGTGCATCACAGCTCCGCCTCCACCTCTGCCTGTGGGCGCTCGTGCACGCGTAATGCTTCCGCTAACGCGCGCTGGACCAAGCTCTCCAGGACCGCCGCGCTCAGGTAGCTTACCGCGGCCAAATCTCCGGCACCTGATCTGGTTAGAGCCGTTCCGACCTCGCGCAGAGCCAGGGAGCCCAGGTTCAGTGCCTGATGCTCGCCCTCGGTGAGCCAGATGGCGCGGTCCGTCGCTGCACTTCCAGTACGGCTTCCCGGGGCAAGGCTCCGCGTGGCCGGTAGGGCCTCGGCGTCGCCGTCAAGCAGCCGCTCCACCGCCACTATTCCTGCGTCAAAAGGCTCACGGCAGAGTGCGCAAAGCGGAATCTCGAAGGGACCCGGCAGGGTGGCGACGTCGACTATCAGAGGTATGGCAGCGGCCGGCTGAGTGCAACCCACCACCGCGCAATCCTTGGGTTGGACCATGACATTGCTGTTCATTCCGGACCTCCTGTTTGCCGACGCTGGGGGCCAATCCCAGCGCCGGCACAACGCCCAGTTTTGACACGGACCGTGGCGCAGGGGCATGCGCGCTCACGGCCCGACTCACGATTCAGTCCTCGGAATCCCCGACAGTTGCCGTCGCGCCACCGTCCGAGTGAACAATGTGCATTCGAGGAGCGGCACCCGCTTCCGCACGTCCAGGTCGCGGCAGAGGAATTCCATCCAGCACCTTCCCGTTCGGCTGCGCTTCCTCAACGGCAGCCTCTCTGGTCACGACGGGCTGCGCGCTGGCGATCGGCCACGGCAGGAACGCGCGGCGAAGGCGCCATCTATTGGCCGCTATCGGCGCCCGCAACACGTACGGCTTGCGCTCCTGGTACAGCAAGAGCGCCCACTTCGGCGGCAGCTGACGCAGCTCGGAAACCGACAAGCGTGGGCGCCATTCGTAGCCGGTGGTCGTGTGGCGCAGCTTCACGCCAGAGCCTCGGTCCGTAGTGGTGGTCTGCGTCTTTACCTGGTGATCACCGACAAGCCGTGACAGCTGCTCGAGCGAGTGCCCGTCCCCCAGGCCCCCGAACACTAACTTGCTTCTGGTCGCCGACCAGATGGCGTCCGCCGCGTGCTCGCCAAAGCGATGACGCAGCTGAGCATGCGACTGTGCGGCCCAAGTTGTACTGACACCCTGGCCGCCACCCTGACTGACGATGCTCTCCAGCTTGGGAAGGGGAGCGATATTGGCAAGCTCGTCCAGCCCCAATCCGAGGCGGGCCGGAAGCATGCCGCCGCGGTGGAGATCGTACGCGACGGTCACGATGTATTCGATCAGCGCCGAGATCAGCGGAGCGACCGCCTCCTGATGCTCGGACGGCGAAACGATGTAAAGCGTGGAGCGCGTAGTTAGGAACTCGACCGGTTCGAGGTCCGTCCCACTGCAAGAGCGGAGGACGTTCGGATCGGCCGTGGCAGCCACGGCGTTCTGAGCCGACGAGAAGAAGCTGCCTCGTTCCCGCTCAGGGGTATCGGCCACTCCGCGCAGCTCGGCTGCCCAGCAGTCGCCGCCAAAGGTTCGCAGCGAAGCCAGGATCGCCAGCGGCTCCCGGAACACGTGGCCGGCGAGCCACTCGCGTACCACAGTAAAGTCACCCTGCCGCTCGGGGTGGTGCGCAGCAGCCAGGAAGTAGGGTCGCAGGATTCGGCTCGCGCCCGCTCGCCAATGGTCTGCGTTCTCAATCCCTCGGCCAGTCTGTGCAGCCTGGACCAGCGTCTCGACGCGGAGCGCCGCAATGCGTGGGTCCTGACAGCCGGCCAGCGGCGACCAGCGCCCCGGTTTCATTCCCTCTACCTGGCTTGGAGCAGTGGGCGCGTAAAGGTAAACCTTGCCGCCGTGCTGCTGAGCGAGCTGCAGCCGGCGTCCCGCTGTGGCACGGAGTACGTCCGGCTTCGTGCTCGTGGAGATGAGCGAGCCGGCCCACATGAGCGCCTGCGGGATCAGCACGCCTGCCGTCTTGCCGACGCGGGGTGGTCCGACCACCCCCACCGAATCTTCAGGGGTGCCAAATGCGAAGCGAGTTAGGCCGAACCAGTCGCGGCCCCAGCCGAAGAAAGGACGCTCGCGCCAGGTGACCCGCGCTCGGCCAACCAGCTTCCAGGGCAGCACCCGCGGCAGCTTGTAAGGAGCACGACAGCGCAGCTGGCGAAGCAGGTAGAGCAGGCCGAGTATCGCCAGCGTGGCCAGGACGAGAAGGTGCTGAATCAGCATGCCTCGGCCTCCAGACCCAGCTCGGTGTCCTGCCCTCGGTTCAGCCGGCCACGCCGCTCTGCGTCACGGTCGGCCCGCCATCTGGCGACCATCTGGTCCTCCCGGGCTGCGCGCTCCTGTTCGGCCCGCCGGGACTCCTCTCGGTGCTTGCGTGCCACGTCAGCTCGCCACTGCCAGTACTCCTCCCACTGCTGCTCGATCGCGTGGCGGCTGCGTGCCTCGTCCGTCACCGAGTGCGCGACCAAATCGACTTCATCCTCTGTCAGCCGCCCTGTGACTTCTGCGTAGCTGAGGAGATCCTGCAGGCGTTCTTGTAGCGAGAAATCAGTGGTGTAGGAAGGCGATGCGATCGGGGACTGATTGATTCGGTCACTCATCAGCGACCGTCCACAAGGCCGCTGATGAGACCGGCGACGCCGATCGCGACAAGGCAGACGCCCGCCATCCGACGACGTCGGGTCGAGCCTATCGGCCCCGGCTCGGCGAGGTCGAGAAAACGGCGGCCGAGTGCCAGGTCCACGGCGCGCCAGCCCTGCGACCAGCGCGTGGCCGCTGGCGCTTCCGGCGCCGCCTGTTGCACACTTGACTTGGGGTTCATTCCGGACTCCTTTGCCGACGCCGGGGGCCAATCCCGGCGCCGGCGCTTAGACCCACTCGACGCGGACTGTGGCGCAGGGGCTTACACGTTTATGGCCCGACTCACGACTTGCTGTCGGAGGGCGTGCCCACCGCTGGCTCGCCCGTATCGACGATGTGTAGCCGCCGCTCATCACGGAGGAGGCGGCGCGCGTGTGGAATTGACACACCGACCCGCCTCGCAATCTGTTCGGCGGTGAGAGTGTTGTAATGTCGCTTCAGCATTCGGCGGACCTCCGCCCGAGCCGGAACGCGTGCGGGCCGATTCCGCACGGCGGCCTGCCCTGAGCTGGAGCCGACCGAGTTGCCCCGCGCGGTCCTCTGAGTAGTCGGCGTGCGGTGTGGCGCCATGGCTGATGCAACGTCCGGCCAGCCAATTCCTTCGGCGGTAACTCGCGCCCACACCGTGGTGAGGTCAACAGGCGCACCGCGTGGCCTGCGCCCGGCCGCAAGCGTGTGCCACAGCCAGAGCGCGATGGTTGGCACCCACGCTTGCATGAGCACAGCAGTCGGGTCGGGCCAGACGGAGCGAACGTTGGCGCCGATCATGACGGCGGTCGCGGCCATCATCCCGAGCGCCACCTTCCAGGTCGCCAGGCGCAAGCGCTTGTACTCCACGTACAGCACGACAAGCGTGACGTCCGCGACGTCCACCGAAAGCGGCCAAACGTAGGACGGCCAGCCACGGAAGGCAGAGAGCGATTGGCCAAGGTCTTGCTCGGCGTGGTAGCTCATTACCAGGGCCAGAGCCGTGACGAGCCAAGCCAGCAGTTCTCCAGCTACGACCCGCCAGCCGACCTCGAGCCCAGCCATCTGCGCCAACCGCCGCTGAGCACGTGCGGCAACGCTCACCCCTCGACCTCCTCGCCGAACCCGCACGGGCGATCGGCAAAGCAGCAGGCCAGGCCGCGAGCTTCAACTCCAGAGATTGCTTCCGAGGATTTCATCGCCCGGCTCCGGCGGCGAGCGCCTCGGCACCGGGGATGAGGTCGACCTTGGCCAGGTGCGCCACGATCTTGCGAAAGGTCGCCGGGTGGAGCTGTCGACCCGCCAACGCGTTCGAGATCGTGGCGTCGGATAGGCCCGTCGCCCTAGCGAGTGCGGCGCCGGTCAGCCCCCGCAACCGCATTTGCTCGCGAAGGACCTCTCCTTTTATTGCGACCCCAAACGACCCCGGCCTCACACGCCCGTCGTTCTGCTGCTGGGTGATCACGAGCATGTCTCCGTTGCCGATATATGACGGGCTCTGGTTGCGTTCATTCCGGACCTCCTTCACCCACGCCGGGGGCCAATCCCGGCGAGGGAACCCTTCGTGGTTTCAGGGCCGCCCTGGAAGCCTCCAAGCAATGCCAGGGCGGTCAAGTACAGCCACTAGACTTCAGTGAGTACGACTGTCGGCATCACCTCCTATCAAGTCAGCCTAGGCAGCATAGGCTGGCGATCTGGCGACTGCACGAGGCGGCAGCCATCCCCATGCCTACCTGCCTATGCTGATCATACACCTGCCTAATCGGTTGTCAAGCCAAGGGCAGCTTCGAACCTATGGCCTGCCTAGACAGGTACTATGTCCAGCATGGTTTCGATCGACCCGAACGACGAACGGCCGTCCTTCATCAAGGTGGCCAACTCGATCCGCGCGGCAATCCTGACTGGTGAATTCAAGCCCGGGGAGCAGTTGCCGTCCGGTCAGGACCTAGCGAAATTCTTCGGTGTTGCCCGGATGACAGTCCAGCACTCCATCCGCACGCTCCGTGAGGAAGGATTCGTGGTAAGCCAGGCAGGCAGCGGCGTCTTCGTCCGTGAGCGCCCAACTCTGCAAGGCGATGGTGCAAGGGAGGAACTAGCTGGCGTCGCCGCGTTTCTTCACGAGGTCGGTTTCTTGAAGAGACTCCCCAGAGCGGGATGGCTGATGGTCGGCGTCGAGAGGCCAGAGACCGTAGCCGAACACTCCTTTCGCACGGCAGTCATCGGCATCATCCTTGCCACCTTGGCAGGTGCAGACACCGGGCGTACAGCTTCGCTGTGCCTCTTACACGACACTCCGGAATCCCGAGTAGGGGACATTCCGTCAGTTGGGCGTGCTTACGTAAGCACCGTGAAGGCTGAAGCCGTCTCCAGTCATCAGACCGCCTCAATGCCAGGTGCCGTTGCCAACGTCATACAAGGATTGGTTCAGGAATACGAGGCCGAAGGTACCATCGAGTCCCACGTAGCTCACGATGCAGACAAAATCGAAACCCTTCTTCAAGCCAGAGAATACAAGGCGCAAGGGCAATACAGCACTGAGCCGTGGCAAGAATCATCACTGGCCGGCCTCAGAACTGACGCTGCCAGGAAGCTAGCACAAGCTGTCGAAACCACCGATCCTGAAGAATGGTGGAAAGCATTTGCTCAGTCCTATCGCGAGCTGCGCAAGACATCAAGAGGTTCGCGTAACTCTCGATCCATGGGCAGTAGCAACCGAGGGTGATTACCCAGATCGCCTTTTCGCCCTGGTGCTTTGCAAGACATCCCGTCAGACGCGTTCCACCTCGTGGGACGCGCGATGCACGGTTTCGCGCTCTGCGTCCCGTTCACGCGTGCGGCGCAACTCAGCGGAAAGGGCTGCTTGCCGTACTTGCTCCGCCCGAGCGCGGGCCGACATGCTCTCCTCTAGACGCCTCGCTTCGACGCTAGCGTGCGCAGCCATCCAGGCGTCGGGCTCGTGCGTGATGAGGTGAGTCTCGGCCGCAACCGAGAGCGCTCGTATCATGCCGTCATACTTGGTCCCACCGCTGTCTGCGGGCGGTGCGAGCGCGTAGGCCCTCTCTGCAACGTTGGGCTCGACGATGTGCCCTAGGCTGATGCCTGACTGCTTCTGCCATGCGCTGCGCCGCTCTCGCCGCTCTTGGTAGGCCAATTCGGCCTGCAGGATGCGCGGCGGGGTCGCCGCCTTGACGATCACGTCAAGCACTCCTGGGAACCGAGCCTCGGTCAACGGTTCATCGTGCAGTGCGAGGGCAGCTGGTGAAGCCGAATCGGCTCGAAGCTCAGACAGAGCAGCACGCACGCGCCTCTCCTGATCCTGATCCTGCACAACGATCACAGCATCCTGGTCAGCGAGCCATCTTCGTGCGGCCTGCTTGGCCGGATCGGCGGCGATATCGAGTCGCCTAGCGACCTGGTAGAAGGCGAGAACCGAAGGGATGTCCCAGTCTCCGGCGTGTAGTCTTGCGACCGATTCCAGCGCGGACCTGGCCGGCAACGGCTCAACGGCTTGTCTGGTTCGTTCTGATCTGCTGGCAGCTACACCCTGGCGCGCAACCCCCCCATTGCGCGCGGAGAGCTCGCTCGATGACTGGGCAGATGCCTCCGTCGTCCGAATGCGAGTGGCTATTCGCTCTTCGTGCTCCGGCTGCGCTTCCTTCCACCGTTCCACCCTGACTTCCTCGCCCCTTGCGCGCCGGTCCTCGGCCCTGGTGGACGGCACCCACGTCCGTGCCCCGACTGCCTGCTTGGCACCCGACCGACTTGCTCTTCGTGCGATCTCCAGGATCGAGGCCTGCTCGATCTCTCGCTGTCGCTGTACAGCCCGCAGCTCGGCCACTAGGTCCGGCTGCCGCAGGTACTCGTCTATAGTCATCGCGTCGGCCGTGCCAGTCACCAGGCTTGCATCAATCGGCGCTAGGTCGGCTCCCATCTCCTCCAGCTCGGCATGGAGTGCATGTATCCGAGAGCCATCGCGGCTTCTGGTCACCATCGTGTAGAGCTGGTTGTGCGCCGTCTGCGGCCCTGTCGCTACTTCGGCCACATCCGATGTCATGCCCTGGCCCTTGGTGATATGACGTGCATAGCCAAGCTCCACTGGCACAGTCGCCGGCACGGTCAGTCGACGTTGGCCCAGGGGCTCGTCCAGCTCGATGACCGCAACGCGCGCTGTGATATCCACGCTGACTACCCGGCCTGGCGTTCCGTTCTCGACGCGGCGCTCGTAGCGCAATTCAGCTCCGTCTGTGTCCGGGTGGTAGATCGCATTGAACAGAACGGGGTCGCCGGCACGCACCTCGCGGCCGTTCGCAAGCGCAAGAGACTCGCTCCCCAGCTCCCCCGCCTCCAGGCGGCGAGCCTGTGCCATGCGGTTGAGCTGATCTCGCTCGGCATTTGAGCTGTCGATCACCATCACACCGCCCGCCTTGGTGGACCACCAGTCCTCGATCATCCCAGCGAGCAACTCCGGCCGCGTCTCATACAGACGGAGCCGGCCTTCGTCCCGGTACCAGGTCAGTGCTTCTTCGACCCGGCCCCCGCGCAGGTCGGTCCAGGCCTGAGCTTCGCGCGGATCTCTCGCTCGCCGGATCACGCGCAGTTCGGCAACCTGGTCGTGGGCAGCCGCCATACTGTGGGTCAGCGTCCACAGGCCACCCGGTCCGATCGAAGCAAGCTGCCGATCGTCCCCCACCTGCACAACCGTCGCTCCGGCCTCGGCAGCCGCTTGCAAGAAAGCGGCATATCTGTGGTGGTCGACCATTCCGGCCTCATCCACCAGCAGCACATCTGTCGGCCCCAGGTCTGCGGCCGCGTGCTCCAGGCGGGCCGATAGGCCATCAATCGTGTAGGCCACGTCTGCGCCGGAGTCGGCCTGTGCCTGCTGAGCCGTACGTCCAGTAACCGCGAGCGCCACTACGCGGCGTCCTTGACGTCGCCAGGCAGTGACCATTGCTCGGCTGGCGTATCCTTTGCCAGTTCCCGCCGGCCCCGTGATCGATACGAACCGGGCCCCGTTGGTCGCCAGCTCCACCGCTTGGCGCTGGAGGACGTCAAAAGGGCGGCCGGAATCCTCCGCCGCTTTGAAATCGCGATTGAGCTCCTTACGATCCACCGGCGGCTCAGGCGGCGCTGCCAGCAGTTCTTCCGCCGCCGCCGTCGCACGCTGCTCGGCCGCTAGGACCTCCAGGGTGGTTACGCGGCCGTCCGTAGTCGCCAGCAGGTCGCCGGCGCCGAACATCTTGGCAACTACGCCCATGGCTGTATAGGGATCCATCAGGCCGATCGACCGCTGCACCAGCAGCTTGTCGAGATCCCGCTCTGGTACCAATGCATGCTCCCTGCAAAGATCAGCGAGGATCTCTCGCCGGAGCTGCTCGCCCGCCCAACCTTCCTTGCCCCGCTCCTCGATTCCCGCACGTTGCGCTTCTTGGGCGCCGGTGTGCAGCATAACGGCACCCGCTGGGCCGAACCCGTAGCTCTGTCCCTCAGCCTCCCACGCTTCACGCATCTCGTCAGCGGTCAGCTTCGCCTTCGGCCCGCGATGCTGCTCTAGGAAGCGTTCCCAGCCAGTCCCCTCGGCCTCCCGCCCTGTCTTTTCGAGGTACTGCTTGCGCAGATCCTCCACTTCGCGTCGCCGGCTGCTCATGGCTCGCAGCAGGTCCTCCGGAACGCCCTCGATCTCCCACGCCACGCGCTTGACTGCCCCACTGGGTCCCCTGACGAGCTCGCGATGAATCGTGAAGCCTCGTTGTCGAAGCTCTTCCGCCAGGGCCGACGACGCCTCCGCATCGAGCTCAGAGCGGTAGAGCAGGATCTGGCGCGAGTCGAGTGCTCTGAGCCGGCCGGCGTAGTCGAGCGCTCCAATCAGCACGTTGTGAACGTGCAATTGCGGGTCGGGTACGCCCTTGTGCTCGCTCAGCCGCGCGGTGGTGTGGAGCACCTCGACGCCCACCCAGTCAGGCGCGGTTACATGCCGAACATCGCGAGGACCGGGCCCATAGCGCTCCCGCACCAGGGGAACCTCCGCCAGCATCCGCCCCACAGCTCTGTGCACGGCCAGGATCACAAGAGTCTCCAACTCGCGCCGCAGGTCATCGTCCGCCAGCGCCCACAGGGCACTGACTGACTTCGGCGCTGGGCTGACGGTGACGTCGATCCCGCCGACCATAGTTCCGTCGGGCCCCGGCCGCCGGATCAGCTGACCGTCCACGGGGTGCAGACCGTTGAGCAGTGCTGTCAGCTTGGCCCTCGAGACCCACTCGCCGAGCCCGAAGTAAGTTCGCGACCTCGGCGTCGCCAGCCAGAACATCAGCGCCGCACCACCCTCCGAGTAGTAGTCGCCACGAGCCTGGGGGTCCGCAAGATAGCCCACCGCCTGCTCCGCGGTGTGCTCGCCTCCGATCGTCAACTTCTTGACCCCGGCTGCCATGAGCCACATTCTGCCGGGCCGAACTGGAATTTCTAGCACCTTGTGCGTAGCGTGTGGGGGCCGTTTGGACCTAAGGTGCTGGTTTCCTGCCGCTCGGCCGGTTCTGCCCGCCACCCTGGTTCCGTGACGACAACGGCTGCGATTGTCAGTGTGGCTCGTTCATTTAAGGATGACCGCCACATCCACGCCCGTCGGAATGCCGGGCTTCGCGCCGAGGTCTTGGCCCTTGGCCACCATCTGCGTGTGCTCGAGCGACAGGTCGGCCGACCCCGGTGGCAGCCTGCCGATCGCGTTCTCCTCGCTGCCATCAGTCGGGCGCTGCCCAGGCCGGTTTGGCGATCTCTGCTGCCCAGCCGAGAGACTCTGCTCCGGTGGCATCGAGAGCTGGTCCGCCGTATGTGGGCCACCTACCAAGAGGTGATGCTCAGCTCCGCCGAATACTCAATCGCCCAGTTCAGATAGAAGGCCACCTGCCTGGGTGCGGTGACCATGAAGATCTCGGGCTCATCCCGTCCGAGGCGCGACACGGCGATCGCGTCAGCGTAGACCTCCATATCGACAACGGCCACAAGTGGGAGGGCGACAGACTCCGCTCCTCCGATAAAGACAAGCCGGAGGCTGGAGATAACTAGAGTGCCGCTATCGATCGGCGTGACGGACTGATGTAACGCTGACCGACTCCTGATGGCGCCAATCCAGTGGCGGATCCCGGTGTGGGTGACCGGAACGTCGTAGCCCGAACCGCTGGTGGCGAGTCGGGTCCCCGTCGGCACTCGAACGAGCGTTGCGTCGACGGCCAGGTAGGCGAGCTCCCCCGCCTCCAGCTCGAAAGGGCTCCAGATGGCAGGGAGACCATTCAGTGTGAAGTTGGCGGCCAGGTAGAGCGAGTCGAAGCCCATGGACCGGTCGGCCCGTTCGCGCATGGCGATCTCGTGGTCCAGTCCGCCCAGCCGTGAAGAGGTGGCCGCCAGTGCAACGCGCACCCCTTCTGCGCGTGCTTGCAACTCCATGGCCTCTTCGAATAGGGGGGCGACGTCGGGGACTGTAGCAGCAGCTGCGGCGCCAGTCCGAGCGATCAACACCAGGGCCTCGCGGAGTTGCGCCGCGGCGCGAACACGGCGCGTCCTGGCCACACGCTCACCCATCCAAGCGCGGACCTTCCAGACGACGTGCCGCCTTTCCGGTTGGGGTGCCCGCTCGAGACCCGCGATCCGCCGGTCCAGCAGCAAGACGCGGGCCACGAGGCGCTCGGCTTCGGCGACCCGCGGCATCAGCTCCGTCGGGACCTCCCACCAGCCGCGCCGGGGCACCAACAAGGCGCCTGCGTCGGCGAGCCGATCCTCGGCCTGCCGTTCGAGTTCGGCCAACTGCCAGGCCAGGTGGTTGGCATTTGCCTGCTCCTTGTCCCTGGCGTCGCACAACTCATCCAGGGTGGCAATGGAGACCATCCCGACCCCAGGGACGTGGACCTGGGGAAACGCGGGCAGCGCCAACTGCGAGCTCGCTCTTTGCTCGACCACGGGTCAGCTCACGGTGATCTGGGTGCTCGCGGTGCCGGTGCGGCAGGAGACTGTGATCGGCCAGCTGCCAGGCCGGACATGTTTAGCTACGGTCCAGGTCCAGCTCACGTTACCTGCAGCATCAGACGTCGCGGAGTCGAGCCCGGGTGCGGACGGATAGCGAATGCTGATCGAGCAGTCGGTGTTCGGGGTGGTCTGCACGCGCAGTGTCACGGTTTGACCTCGTTGAGCCGATAGCGGAGCGTTCAGGAAAGACACTCCCGCGGACGTTGGCCCGGGAGTGGTGCGGGGAGCGGCGACGGGGATCGTTGCTGGCGTGGAGGACGGGATATGCGTCGCAGACGGGGTGACCGCAACCGGAGAGGGCAGGGCCGTCCGGACCGGTGGCAAGGACAGGCGAGCGCTGTGCTCACGGCTTGGCGGGGGCGATGCTCGAGCCAGCAGAGCCAGGATCATAGCCACGACGACCAGGCTGAGGATCACCACCCAGCCGCCCGCCGCCACTCGTGGGTTCTCCGAGCCCAGGATGGGGAGGCGACGCCGCTTGCCCCAGACGTCAGTTGCGAGGATGACCAGCCGCCTGCGGAAGTCGGAGAACCAACGGCGCCAGGCATGTGTCGCGGGCGTCCGCACTCTCGTCCCCGCCGCCCTGGGGGGCCGCGCGTACAACGAGGCAGGGATGGGGTCCGGCAGTCGGCGCTGGGCTGGGTCTGATGGAAACAGGACAGTCACCCCCCTAGTCACCTCTCGGTCGCGCCTCATCATGCCGCAACCCCCCACGGCGATGAAACCAGGCGGCCAGCAGAATGGGAACTCAACGCCGAAGCTCCCGCAGCGCTCCGTGAGTCATGAGAAGCACTCGGTCCGCGACCTCCGCGAGCACCTCGTATTGAGTTGCCAACAGCACAGCAACGCCGGAATCGGCCGCCTCTCGAAGCAGCCCGATGATGTCAGTCGACGTCAGGATGTCCAGCTGGGCAGTCGGCTCGTCGGCGACGATCAGCGCGGGCGACAGTGATGGACGCTCGGAGGCCACGCACGCTCTCCGCAACCCGGGCCGCATCCTGCGGCGCGATGGTGGCAGGGCCTGGTCGATACAGCCGCGAAGCCCCTGCAAGCTCAGGGGGCTCAGCTCCAGACAGCGCGAAGAACTCGTCCCGATCGGCAAAGAGCTGAGGGTCGCTGTTCCCACCCATGAGTCGGGAATCCGCTGGGCGCGTCGGCCGCCACAGACCCACGATCCGCACGCACCACGGTGATTGGCCGGCGGCGCCACGTACCAGGGCGCGGAGGCACACGGCGTCAAACAGATTGACGCCGATGCGGTGAGCCCCGGCCAGCGACATGCTGGCGGTCGGGCCCAGCGCTCGGGGGCCGCGCACCACACCCTGCACGACCTCTACGCGGGCCGCCAGGTCCGGGATGTAGGCCACCTCTACGTTTGTTGCGCTCGCCGGCGTGCCGCGCTGCACGGAGTTGACCGAGTCGACCCTAAATGGGCCCACCGCGGCGCGCTCATGGCCATTGTCGAAGTACTGAGCTAGACGCCCAGTGACCTGGGACCGCGCTTGCTGCTGGAACGTGTCGTACGCCGTGGCGCTGGCCACGCCCACGCGCTGAAGAATGACCCCGCCTGAACCGGCTACGACTGCCCCCAGGTCTGACCGGGCGCTCGCCGCGTCCACGACGAGCAGCGCACCGGGCAGCGGGATGAGGAGCAGAGCGACGGCAACACCGGCCGACGACTCCCAGTTTGCCATGAGGTGGCGCCAGGCCAGCACCTTGAACGACAGTCGACCTGATGGCGCTGATTGCATCGGGCTTCGACCCCTCCTCCACGACGCCAAACTATGGTCCATACAACGGCCTGATCTCGCCCCCGTGGTACGAGCATGCACCCTGTCGCCCGCCTGAGTGGCTGTACGTCCCGTCTGAGCACTCATCGACGTAGCCGTTGGTGCTCTTCCAGAAGCTGGGGATGCAGTTGAAGTAGCTGCAGAAGTTCGATGGCGGAGAGTAGATGAGGTTGCCGCTGCAGAAGTTGTAGCCCCAGGGGTTCGGCGGCGCGCCGCACAGATTGCGGGCGGGTGCCGGCGGTGGCGGGAGGGCTGTCGGAACCGCTGTGGCGAGCGGGACGGGCGCCGGCGTCGGAGTGGGCGTGGGTGTCGGAGTGGGCGTGGGTGTCGGAGTGGGCGTGGGTGTCGGGGTAGTGACGATCGTGGGCGTCGCGATCACCACGCGGGCGGCGGGCGTTTTGCTTTCCGACGAGCCACATGAACTGACTGCCAGTGAGATGAGCAGGAACGAGGCAGTCACCGCCACTACCTTCCAGGCCGACTGGCCGTGCCGCGGCGATCGGCCATTGAGCGTGAGCCGGACCTCCACCATGTCACTCCTCCCCCGAACCAGAAGTGTTTGTGCTGAGGAGCGAAGGCTACGCTGAGCGCCCATCGCTTCGGGATCCGCAAAACGTCCCGACAGGCGCCGGTGAGTCCCTGGCAGCTCAGAATCTCAGCGTCGTGGGAAAGGACATGTGGATCCGGATCGAGCGTTAGTCCTTGATAGTGACCATTCTGGGCATCCCCGGCCTGATCCTCGCGTTCCTGGGCCTGTGGCGGCGGCCCAGGGTGCAAGTGGGATTCCCACCTATACGTGAAGCGCGGTGAATCGCCCCAGGTTTTCTGGAGACTCGGCGGCTTGGATTTGCGCGACCGCGTTGGCCTCGCACTGACGATGGTAGTGAAAGCGGTAGATCCGAGCAGGTGCCGCTACGCGGCGTGAGGAGTCCGACGACGGAGGATGAACGCGGGGGCCTGGGGTTCCGCTGATGCTGGTCGGCTCACCCCCGAGCCGTCTCGATGGAAGTGCAGCCAGGGTGGCCATGTCAGGCAACCTGGGCCTCCGCCTGCTCCCACCACTGGCGCTCGAACTCGGCCGGGGGCAGGTTGTTGGCCGCACCATGGAGACGCTTGTGGTTCCACCAGTCGACCCACTCGCTGGTCTTCAGCTCGACATGCTCGGCCGCTCGATCGCATCAAGGGCTTGAGCAGCAGTTGCCCCGCCCGCCCGCCGAGGCGCGGCCGGTTGCGGGCGGCTGGCTGGTGCGCGACGATCGCCTCGGAGGCCTCATCCACGAGTACCGCTGGGCCGCCTGACGAGGTGACGCTGGCGATGTAACAGGACAGCCGCTGAAACGACCTGCGCGGAGCTCACCGTCGAGCACGTACGAGACCTCGTCGGCCCTCTCCTGGAGGTGGCCAAGTAACGATAGAACTCAGATACAGGCTGGCCACGGACCGCTAAGGCTTATGTCCAAGCCCTTCGGGACCAGCGTCGGTGTCGATCTCGCGGAGGTCGTTCGTGTAAGGGGGTGAGGAGCTGGCTGCGGCTCCACATTAGGAGGAATCCGCGCACCGGTATTTTTTTTCTGGCTGCCGCCAGCCACCCACCTCGTCGGAATCGCATCGTGCGATCGCATCGGATCGCCGCCCTGCCAGAGATAAATGCCGGATGTCAACTGAGCTTGGTTCTCACAGGCGCAAAACCTCTGCATCCGGCGACGGATAACTGCACCCCACGCGCCCAGCTGGTGCCGGAGAACCAGGAGCTCAAGTCGGAGGCTGGCGTTTGAGCGCTGGTGGTCGACGAGAGCGTCCAGGAGGAGACGGAAGACGAAGACGGAATAAAGGATGGCCCGGGAGAGCGTTTCGCCAGGTTCGGGCTGAAGCTGAAGGCCGAGAAGACCCGGCTGATCGAGTTCGGACGGTTCGCCGCCCGGGACCGGGAGGCCAGGGGGCTCGGCAAGCCGGAGACGTTTGAATTCCTGGGCTTCACGCACATCTGTGGGAAGACCCGGGCCCGGGAGTTCCGGGTGCTGCGGAAGACGGTCTCGAAACGGCGCCAGCAAGCTGCGCGAGTTCAAGGACGAACTCAAACGGCGCCGGCACCTGTCCATACCCCAGCAGGGGAGATGGCTACGGAGCGTGGCCCAGGGCCACCTCAACTACAACGCCGTCCCCGGCAACCTCGAGGCAGTCTCGGACTCATATACGTGCTGAGGCGGCTATGGATGAAGGCGCTACAGCGCCGGAGCCAGAAGACGCGGATGACGTGGCCGAGGTTCAGCCGGCTGGCCGCCGGTTGGCTGCCCAGAGTCCGGAACATGCACCCGTACCCAGACCAACGCTTTGCCGCTACTCACCCAAGGTAGAAGCCCAGTGCGGTAATTCCGCTCGCTGGGATCTGTGCGGGGGGCGGGGAGCAATCCCCGTCCCTACCGCGATCGGTGCCTAACAGGGGATGACGCCAGAAGCCCAGGCCCGACCCTATCGTGACTCAGGCGCCTCATCGCTAGGCTACTGCCTCCGGACACGACCATGACGGCTCGCCGTCACCGGTTGGGACGGACGGAAGCCCTGACCATGGCGCGCATGACGCCATCCCTGATTCGTAGGAAACCTGGGGCGATTCATCCTGCGTCCCTCGACTGGCTGACCGCCTAGCCTGATCCGAGGCGCTGGGTGGTGTTCGCGCAGCGGTGCGCCACCGTGATCACTGATGCCGCGCCTCCAGTCGTGTCAGGTGCGGCGCTGGCGATCTTTACCTCGCCGGTGCTGGCGCAGGGCTTCGACGGATATGTGAGCCAGCCAGGCGATCATGGCCAGATTGATGACGGCGACAGTAGTGTTCTGCATGGTTGCCACCTCCTTCTAACGTGATAGGTAGGATATCATAGAAACTCCTGAAGAGGTGGGCTGAAAGCTGTTAGTCTGTGCCGTGCCAGATCACGGCGGGCGAGCGCAAGCCCGTTGTCTCCTACATGTGCCGTTAGCCCCTGGTGCGTGTGCATCCAGAGATCAGGAGGTGATTGTCTAGCGATCTGACCTGATCACAAGCTCGCCGTCGCCAGCCGGTGAGAGTCCGGTCCGGGTAGCCGCCAGGGGGCCCTGTAGCAGGTTGGCGGCGAGGAGGGCGCTGAGCGAAGGGGGCCACTTGTGGCGGACCAGGTCGCGGTGCCAGCGGAGCAGGGTCTCCGGCATCGGTAGCAGCGAGGACAAGCCTGATCTCGGGAGCAGCCGGCTGAGACCAGCGAGCAGGATGCGATCACCAGGCTGCCAGGCAGGCTTGCCGACCTCGCGCTCAAGGGCGCGGAGCTGATGGCGGAGGGCAAGCACCTCGGCGCGGAGTTGGGCGTCTGGGCTGGTGCGGACCAGGACAAGGTCGACGACGAAGAGGACCAGCTGGTAGGTGAGGCCGAGAAGCATGCACGTGGAACGCGCCCCGCCGCCGCGACGATCCGGCGGGCGGCTCGCTTGCCCAGCTCGATGTTTACCCCAGGCCAGTCTCGGAGTGGCCCTACCGAACTGACGCGACGTGGTGTACGCCACAGCCTGGCTACTTTTCTGAGCAGCCTCCTGGTCTAGGAATGCGGGCCCGTGTAGGGGCACCAGCGGTTGGCAGGCACGCCCGCGCAGGGATCACTCATCGTCGACTGCGGCGACAGCGGCAGCACCGCCACCTCCGTCGTCCTCGGGTAATCGAATCCGGGACAAGCGATCAGGCCGGCCGCGCAGAGCAGCTGTGTGAGAAGGATGTGGTCGTCGCCCGGGCCGAACTGGTCGCAGGGCGGTCCATCGATCTGAGCGCTCTGGATGTTGGCTGGGTCGCTGGTCAGCCGGCCGGAGCTGTCGACGTTGCCAAAGAAGCAGTTCTTGGGCTGCGCGCTCGCCTCGTTGGCGAGGTCGCCGTTGCTTGGGTTTCCGAAGAAGCCATTGTTGGTGAGCGTGTTGTTGGAGACGACGTTGCCCCTGGCGTTGAAGAAGCAGATCCCGCCGGGCAGCAAGGTACCGCCCGCGCAGTTGGCGCCTGGCGGCGGCGTCTCACTGTCGGGGAAGTCGTGGGTCACTATCCCCCACGAGCCCTGGTTCTCGACCCGGTTGCCAGTCACAGTATCGAACATGCCGCCCGAAATCTCGATGCCGGAGCCTACCGGCGCCGTACCCGAGATGCCGAAGGCGGGCACGTTGGGGTTGTTGTTGTCATGCACGTAGTTGTGCTCAATGAAGGTGCAGGAACCGCTGCCGCTCGGGCAGAGACCGGTTTGCGGGGAGGGCTGGTCGGAGTCGTTGAGCGAGTTGGGGACGATGCCTGTCTTGTTGTGATCCCACTCGGAGTTCTGGATGATCAGCCGGCCGCCGCTGTTGGTGCCGGAGTAGCCGAGTGAGCTGTTCTGCGCGTGCAGATGGTCGAGTATCGCGTTGCAGTCCGGACAGGCTCCCACGTAGAAGTCGGAGTCGCCCATGTTGCTGGCGTATGAGAAGCTCAGCGAGCCAGGGCCGTTCGCGTTGCTGATGAAGATCCCGTACTGGGCCATCGGCGAGGTGGGGCTCTGGTAGAACATCGAGGTCGCGGTCAGGTAGCTGCCTGACCAGGCGCCGATCCCGATCTTGCCCGACCCGGCACCACCGTTGAACCAGATCTCGTTGCCGTTGTTGCCGTCGCTGTCTGACAGGTAATTGCACGCCGTCAGGTTCTCAACCGAGACGCCGCTCGCACCGAACACTTCGATGCCGTTGCGCGGCGTGAGGTCCTGCAGCGCCGGGTCGCTCGGGCAGGGATTCGTCGTAGTCCCGTTCGAGCCGTCGACCACGACCAGGTTGCGGTCCAGCCCGCGCAGGTGAATCCCAGGCGTGGTGATCAGCACGCCCGCGCTGGCGCTGCCCTTCTCGTGGTAGACGCCCGGCCAGACGAGGATCCAGTCGCCGGGGTTGGCATGGTTGACGGCAGCCTGGATCGTTGAGAAGTGGGGCCCCGAAGGACATCCGCCCGGAAAAGAGCCGTCGCAGACTAGGAGAACGCTGTTGCTGACCGCCTCGCCCGGGGCGGGGGCCATCGCGGCGACCGGCAATGACAAGACCACCACCGTCGCCAACAGACGTAGCTTTGCCATCGCTAGCCTCCGAAATCGAAGTCCATCGTCTTGTACTGGAAGGCGTTGAAGAGTCCGACCTGGTCGCAGAGATGCGGGCTCGGTGTCCCTGTTACGCTGATGAACCCGCTCTGCCCGGGTGGAAGCACGTTCACCCCGGTTATGAGCGTCCCCAGGTCGATCGCCTGCATGTAAGTGCTCCGTTCCTGAGAGGGGCTCGTCCCGCAGCCGGCGGTCACTCCGACAGCCAGCGGGTCGAGGCTGTCCCAATCGATGTCGTGCCACGGCGCCCACCCCCAGCTGCCGATGTCCGGCGTGCCGAAGCCGTGGGCACCGCCGTTGCCCAGCAGTGGGCCGGTCCCGGACAGCAGTCCGACCGCGTCGTTCAGGCTCTCGACCAGGATTCTGTCCCGGTTCGAGTTGAAGTAGTCCCCGGAGAAGCAGAGTCCGGCGCAGGGCACGAGCGCCTTTGTCTCCGCCAACGCGTGGTACTGGAGGTTGTACGTCGCATCGCGAAGGAAGGTGTCACCTGTGACGGCCGCGTCGTTGAAGTCGACGGCCCCGACGTACTGCTCACCGGGGCTGAGGCCGCCGCCAAGCAGGTTCCGCCAAAGCGCCTCCATCGACTCGACGAAGATGGACATTGCGGGGCTTCCTAATGACGTGTGCTCGTCCCATCCGCCCAGCGCCGCGACTGCCGGCGCGAGGTCCGGGTGAGTGGTCGCGTCGACGAGTGGGTCACGGGCCGCGAGCAGGTTCGCGTATGCCTGCTCCAGGAACGGTATGAAGTAGGGAGCGGCGGGGCGCATGGTGTCGTCGCCGTCGATCGTGCCTACGTCCTGCTCCACGGCGAGCACGTCGTTGAGGTCGAGCTTCGGCTTCGCCTGGATCATTTCGGCGATCCGCTGCGAGCGGAAGATCGTCCCCCAATACTCGTCCCAGCCGTTCTGCTGGTAGAAGTGGCCCTGGTCGGGCTTGGTGTTCCAGTTGGCCAGGAAGCCCTGGGCCGGGTTGACTGCGTGCGGCATCTGGCTGAACGCTTCGAAGCCGAGCCACTCCTGAGAGCCGTCGCCCGGGTGGGGCAGCCGGGGGTCGCAGGCGGCGCAGGTCGGCAGGATCGGTAGCAGGCCAGCGCCAAAGTAGGCGATGTTGCCCACCCGGTCCGCGTAGAAGAGATTGTGCAGGGTTGTGATCTTGCTCACCGAGGTCGTGAACGCGGCCAGGTCGCGATCACCGCCCAGCTCGCCGAACCCCTGCAGCGAGCCGGACTCCCGGAGCCACGAGGCGAACCGCATCGAGAAGGCGATGCCGTGGGTCGGATCGGCAAAGAAGACCGGACCGTGGCCGGTGCGAAAGATGGTGAATTCGACGGGCGCCTGGCCCGCGACAGGGATAGTTTCCTGGATCATCGTCATCGGCAGCCACTGGCCGTTGAAGAAGTAGGTCGGTGGACTCGTCGAGGAGTTGACCTGCTCGAGGTAGATCTGCTGGTCCACGAGCTCTTCGCTGGTTGTCGTCCAGGCGAACTGGTTGTTCCGACCGATCAGCACGAAAGGCTCGCCAGTGATGTACATACCGCCTGCGTCGTAGCTGGAGCCGTGCAGGTACTCCTCGCCGTCGATGCTGGGCGTGCCGAAGCCCTCTTGGGGCGCACCCCACAACAGAGCATGCCCGTCAGCAGAGCGCGAGGGCGCGACCACAAAGGCGTTGGAGCCGTCGCGCCAGGGCACCTTGAGCCACTGGCCGGCCCGCTTGACGCGCGCCTTGTAGTTGCTCAGGACCTTCGCGCCTGCCTGGACATCGCTCGCCAACAGCCGCACCGCCTGACATGTCCGGAAGGCGTCCCCGCGACGGTCGACCGTACCGCCAGGCACCGTCGTCGGTGCTGTCAGGTCGTTGATCCAGCGGGCGTCGTTGAAGATCGCGCACGCGTCGGCCTGGGCGGTCGGATCCCCTTGCTTGGAGAGCTCTGCGTTCAGGTAGAGCATGAAGGAAAGATTGTCCAGCTCAGCGCCGCCCCCGCCACCGAAGTCGCGGGCCAGGAAGTTCCCGACCGCCACAGTATCGGTCGGCTGCCACGGCGCCGGCCGGTACGGGCCGTTCAGGCCCAGCACCTGTCCGAGGACGAAGTACTCATAGGGCACGAGGGCGAGCTCGCTCTGGGGGCTGGCGTAGGCGTCGGCGACAAAGGCGTTGATCCCGTCGGCATACGCCTGGAGCTGGCCTCTAAACGTGGCGGGCAGAGCGTCGTACTCGCTCTGGACCTCAGCCGGCGTGTAGAAGAAAAGCCGGATTCCCTCGTCCTGGTCGAGCTGGCTCGGGCCGAAGATCTCGGAAAGGGTCCCTTCCACGGTCCGGCGCACCAGTTCCAGCTGCACGAGCCGGTCTTCGGCCTGCGCGTAGCCGGCCCCGAACCACACCCCTGGCGTCTGCTGAGCATGGATGTTGGGCACGCCGTAAGCATCCCTGGCAATGGTCGCCTGCTCGGCACCCTGGCCCACGGTCAGACCGCTCTGCGACGCACCAGCCGCGATGGGGTTAAGTCCGGCCAGGCCGGCCAGCAGCAGAACCGTGACGATGCGAGCCGCGGCGAGTCTCAAGCGCACAGCTACCCTCCCGAACGCCTCAAAGCTAGCTCAGGTCTCGGCCGAGGTCAACAGGGTTACAAGCGGCATTCGAGTTTGCGGACCGGTCTCGATTCGATGGGCGTTGAGGCGTAGCCACGCTGCCAAGCCGACGCTTGCCGGCTGGGTGGTCCCTGCACCCGCGGCTCTCCTCGCCGCAGAGGCAGTGAGCGCCGGCAGGGTCGTCCTTACGTGAGTGATGGGCGCCCTTCGACTGCGCCAGACGGCGGCGACGCGGGAGACCGGCCGCGTGGGTGCTGCGGGGCCAGCTCCTTCGATGAACTCAACGTCGGCGGCGGGCGCCGATGAGCGCGGTGGCGCGAGTCGAGGCCCCCTTTGCGCGTAGCGCGTCATCACCCGGGTACTTCTGGCGCCAGCTGCGTCTCACCAGCATGCAGGCCCAGCACCCCGACCGCGGCACCGAGGACTTCGACCGCCTGTACGAGGCCACGTACCACCGCATCTTTCGGACGCTGGTGTCGATGCTTCGCGACGTCGCCGCCGCCGAGGATTGCACCCAGGACGCCTTCCTGAAGGCGTTCAAGGCCTGGCCGACATGGAAGGGGGAGGCGCCCGCGGAGGCCTGGCTGCACCGCATCGCGATCAACACAGCGATCTCCTACAAGCGGAGGCATGCGCTCCGCGAAGCCCGAGAGCTGATCCGCCGCATCGGCCGGCCGGTAGAGGACGATCCCGCCGACCACGCCCTGGGCGGCGACCTCCTGCGCGAGCTTCGCCGGCTGCCCGCCAAGCAGGCGGCCGCGATCGTCCTCCGTCACCTCCACGGCTACACGAACCGAGAGATGGCCGCCGCGCTGGGAGTGCCTGAGAGCACCGTGGCCACCAGGCTTAGGACGGCGAAGCGAACGCTTCGGGCCCGGCTCGGACACCCCGCGCAGGCAATTTCCGATACTTCCGCGCCCTGGCGCGTCCCTCCTATCGAATGAACGCAGACAGCGACGGCGGTCTCGACTTCGACGAGCTGCTGGAGCGTCAGCTCCGGCAGTGGGTTGGCGGGCTCCTAGGCCCGAGCCCCGGGGTCAGACAGGCCGCCTATCGCGCAGTCCCCGCAACTGGAGGAAAAAGGATGCCGTTACTGTCCTCGCTCGCCGCGGCCGCCTCGCCCAAGGCAGCTGCCGGCCTCGCCACCGCAGCGCTGGTCATCGGAGGTGCGACGGCCGCGGCGGCCGTGACCACCGACACCAACCCGACCACGTGGGGAAAGATCGTCACCGATGCGGTGGCGACCTGCAAGAGCCAGCTCAAAGACGGCCAACACGGCATTGGCCAGTGCGTCAGCGCCGTCGCCAAGAAGAAGGGCGAAGAAGAGCGCGCCAGCCACGCGGCCAGCGCGGCCCGAGTAGTCATGCCGGCCAGCATGTCGAGCGGGCACCCGACCGGGAAACCCACCGCGCATCCGACCGGACCGCCGACGTCGCCTCCTAACGGCAAGCCCAGCGGCGTCCCCGTAGGGCCGCCCGCCAGCCTACCGCCGGCGGGCAATGGCAGCCATCCGACCGGTCCGCCGGTCGTCCCACCCAGCCCACACCAATAGCAGCTTGAGGAGGGCCCAGGGCCCTCCTCAACACTTCCGCCCGATGAGAATTTGGCCCACACGAAGGAGGAACCGAGACAGGTGAGGACGCTGAGGCTACTTTGGGCTGCGGCGGCGGCGGGGTGGATGGGCCTGGTCGCGCTGCCGGCCCAGGCCGACAGCGGCTCCGCGGTCACCGGCATCGCCATTGAATCGCAGGCCTGCACGAACGTGTGCTTCCAGCTGACGGTTGACAACCCTACTGCCGGCACCATCACGCTGAGGCTCACAGGCCACACGCCCGGCGGCGGCGATGACTGGGTCGACGTCGGGGCTCCGCAGGTGACCTTGGACATCGTTCCGGGCCAGACGAGCTACCAGGCTTGCTTCGGGGACGTCAGCCAGTTCATCGCCAACAAGGGCTTCAACAGCCTGCGTATCGACATCGTGTCCTGGACCGTCCCCAACCTGGCCGGCACCACGACCAAAAGTGCGAGCTTCACCTGCACGGGTGGATCTGGTGGGTCCAGTGCAGGCGGCGGGTCGGGCGCTGGCACGTCGGGCAGCGGCGGCAGCAGCACGGCCGGCGCCGCCCTCGCCGCGACCGGGGGGTTCGAGCACCCCCTCCTGCTGATCGGCCTCCCGATCCTGGTCGGCGGGCTCGCACTGCTACTCGTCACGGCGAGGGGCAGGCGGCTGGGAAGGAGCTGACCACCGTTACACGGGTGACGCCCAAGCATCAGCGGCCGCTGCGCGACGGGCACCGGCTTGCGCCCGGCACCAGGCTCGCGCTCGAGTTCTACGTGGAGGACCGGGTCCTGGAAGGCGTCTGGCTGAACCGGCGCACGGTCATCCCCCAGCTCGGCGAGCTCGGGCTCGACCTGGTCCTGTCGCCCAACGTCCCTAACCTGAGCTCGTGAAACCCGGCTTTCCGGCCGGGTCTCTAGCCGCTTCTTGATCTACACCATGGCGTAATAATTACGCTGTTAGTCCCGGCAGGAATGGAATAGTGCACCGAATCATCCGCTTTCCACGAAACGTGATAAGTCTCTCCGGCTCGCACACTGGTTACTGTTGTTTCCCTCTCGTACACCACCATGCCTATGATGGAGCCATATTTGTCGTCGAATTCAAAATCAAATCGCTCGTGCGTACAGTCTTTTGTCGGCGTGTAGTCGAATTGCACGTATTGGTCAGTAAACTTGACATTTTTGATTGTCGATGGATTGTGATTGCCCCATTCGACGAACCCGCTAAGTGCAGCATAAGCGATTAGCCCCACAATAACAATACTGGAGACAACGACCGCGACAATCCAAAGTCGTCCCTTGGCGGCTTGCATACGCGTGGCGGGTTGCCACTTTTCACCGTCCCAGCGCCATTTTCCATCAGCACTGTACCAAACGCCGTTACGATTTTCCATTTCTCAGCGCGCTCCACTCGAAAACTCGTCGGGAAGCACTCCATGCGACAGATTGGCGTGACGATAACCTTCGAGTCCACCTCAACCGGCTTCCCCAACGATGAAGGCGGTTAGCTTGACTGAGGTGTCGGCATGCGCGAATACCAGGAAGTGCACCGCGGCATCCCCCGCCTGCCGAGTAACCTTCGCAGCGCAGACGAGTCGCGTGTTGAGATAGGCGTCGAGTTGGTCGCCGTTCAGCTGTACAACCAGCCGATTGGGGGCGCCGATGTTCAGGGTGGGCGCCGGGAACTGCTGATTTGCATATGAGCCGCTGGCGAGCTTGTACGGCTGACCCTTCGGACCTCTGTCCTCGAGGCATTCGTAGCTCTGGTCAGTCCGCACGTGCACAAAGACGCAAGGTGTATCCCCTATTGTGCCGGTACAGCGCAACGCAATACTCAGAGTGGCTTGGCGAGAGGCAGGCCCGAAATCAACGATGACTACGGGATTGGTAGGTTGCAGGTCCGAATACATGTTGGCCACAGAACCTGAAGGCACTCGAAGATTGCACGACCCAGATTCGACCTGATTGCTGACCGCGCTGTTACGTTTGCCACTCTTCAGGTCAAAGCCTGAGAGTGTAAAGCCCGATGGCGCTTCTTTGTCGCAGGTAAGAGCCGCAAGTTGCGCACCGAGCTTGATGTCGCAGGCCGCCTCCCGAGCGTGGACGGTGCTCCCAGGCTTCATCATCGCTTGGTCACATGTGATCGCCGTCTCGTCTGGACCCGAGCTACTAGGGGCGCTAGAAGACGAAATCAAGGTGATGCTCGCAACCGTGGCACCCGCCACGAATAGTGCGAGAGTGGCAACCGCCGCGATCAGCTTAGCCCGTTGCGACCACCCGGTAAGAAAGAGCAGCACCAGACCAACCGGCCAGAAGAGGACGAGCAAGACCATAGCAAGCCAACCAGGCACTCGGCGGCGGCGTGTGGCGGGTCCTGATTCCGCCCCCAGCCCTAGCTCGACTGCGACCCACTGAGTACCATCCCACCACCAGCGACCGTCGTCGCTAATCCAGCGGCCAGCTTCCCACTTGCTCCGCGGAGGTCCATTCCCTTCCAAGGTTGTCCGTATGGTGCTCCCAGTGATTCTGCTCGTCAAGTGGGCCGGCAACGTGAGCCCCGCGTCGACGGGACAGGGAGGTTCTCGACGAGCGTGACGAGCTTTAGGCGAGGTGCCTCCCTGAAATGACGCAGTGCGATAGGTGCGTCAATGGCCAAGAGGCCTGCGGCGTGACGGTCAGGCTCGCGTAAACTCGCTCTGAGTTCAGCCAACGGGCTCTGCTGGCTGGGGCCCAAGGGGTCGCCAGTTCAAATCCCGCCTCCCCGACCAACCTCCTTCAGCCTGCCCACTTTCGTATTGGCGGCGCCCGCTTGTAACCGCCGTGGCAACGTCTGTGGGGGCCCTTGGAGCACTACGACATGGTCCATCCGTTCCTCGACTGCCTCAGACGTGAGCGGGCTGCTATGAGGCGCTTCGAGGACCTTGACGTGGCGTTGGTCCGAGCTTAATGGTCTATCTCCCAGACGCCACGAGTCACGCCTTGGTACACCGCAACGGCGTAGCGGTAGCCCCCGCTAGCCTCGGGCTCAAGGACCTTGCGTAGACGCGGTCGTTGAAGGATGCAGTTGCGGACAAAGCAGTCGCGCTCCGAACAGGCGGCGGGGATGTCGTGGTCGAGCAGCCGCCGGCGCTGAGCCAGGGCATAGGCGATGCCGTTGCAGCTTCACGGTGGCCTTCATTGGGCCAGCTCCGCCCAAGCACAGGGTCCGATAGTGACGGACGCGTTCAGCTGGCCCATTGACTTTCAGCCCTAGGCAAGTTCAGGATTGTCGCACTGCAACGGTGGGGAAAGATCCAGCGCTCACGGCTGCGTCAGCTTCAGGTGGATCGCTAGTTGACGGGCTGCCTACACCGATCGCTCGCAGTTCTATCCGAGTGGCGCGGGCTGCAGGTGCCGAGCACGTTGAAAAGTTCAATGCGCTGCAATTCCTTGCTGAGTCAGTCCTGAAATACCTAACCCTGACATTGCACACCGCAGTTTCGGATCTTGACCCATCTACCAGACAGTTCATTGGATACCAGTTGGCACGTGCCGATGGGTTGGGAGCCTGGGATGAGTCGCTTGATCCTCTCGATCAGGCCATTAGGCGCACTGGCGGGGGCCACGAACCGCGAGCCCTAATCGACTTTCTCTCCCTAAAGCGCACCGGCGCCAGCGCAGCTGATTGGTTCGATGCCTTGTACAAGGCCGCGGACGCTCTATGGCGCGAGACAACAGACCAGGGGGCCGATTTCACTCGGTCAATTCGGGGATAGGGGGGGTATCCCTTCGCTCCTACAGCCACCAGATCTGGGGCGAAGTGAGTCTGAAGGATTGTATCCCCTTCGGTCCTACTCCATACTTTCGGCATGTTGCGGCATCCGAAGGCTGGGACGGACCACCCGAGGAATTTCAAGGAGTTCCTCGGGTGGTTTCGCGACGATGCTGACTGCCTGAAGTTCCTGGAGCAGGTCCGCTGGCCGGATGGCTTCCAGTGCCCCTTGTGCGGCTTCAGCAAGGGTTGGCGACAGAGTCGTGGGCGATGGACCTGCCAGCGCTGCCGCAGGGAGACCACAGCGATGGCCGGCACGATCTTCGACGGATCGCGGGTTGGACTGCACTCCTGGTTCCTGGCGGCCTGGATGGTCGCCAGCTCCAAGGTCGGTCATAGCTCGCTGAACCTGCAAGCCCAGCTCGGCATCGGCAGCTACGAGACCGCCTGGTCGATGGTCCACAAGCTGCGGAGGGCGATGGTCAATCCGGATCGTGACCTGCTGGCGATCGTCCCGAGGGCTCCCGAGCCTCCATGGCCGGTCGAGGACCGGTGGGAGGTGGAAGTCGACGAGTGCCTGGTCGGCGGGAAGGAGAAGGGAGTCTCCGGTCGCGAGACCAGAACGAAGTCCCTGGTCGTTGTGGCCATTGAGGTGCGCGGTCCTGCCGACCAGATCAGCGGGTTCAGAGAGATGGGGCGGATTCGGCTGGCCAGGATTCCGGCAGCCGACGAAGCCAAGCTCGTCGACTTCATTGAGGACGTCGTCGCACCGGGAGCCATCGTGAACACCGACGGCTGGTCTGGCTACCGCAACCTGGCGACGGCATCCCTCTTCGGCTACCGGCACATCGTGGACGACTTCAGCGCGAAGGCTCGGGAGGACCCGGACGAGCCCAAGATGCCGAACGTCCACCGCGTCATTGGGAACCTGAAGCGAGTGCTGGTCGGCACGCACTGGGGCGGAGTACGGCCGAAGCAGCTCGACTACTACCTGGACGAGTTCACGTTCCGCTGGAACCGGCACGGAGCCAAGTCGAGAGGGCTGCTGTTCTTCAGGCTGATCGAGCTGGCGGCGCAGACCCCAGCCGTCACGCGGGAGCAGATCGTGGTGAGCATGCGTCCGCGGGATGCGGTCCAGGTCAGCAACCTGCTCTACGACTCAGACCTGCGCCACTGGCTGCTCGGCGGCTGGGGAGTCGATGCCCTGCTCGGCAAGCCGAGCCGAATTCATGGCGATCTCGACCTCCTGGTGCCCAAGAGCGAGCTGGTCGATGTCGAGCGACTCCTCCGCAGCCGCGCGTGGGTCTCGCTGGCCCAGTGGGAGGCTCGACGGCGCAAGCCCACCCGAGACCATGCGACCGGCGAGCTGGTGCGACCGGCGGCGCGCCTGACGGCGCCGACTCACATCGTCTCGCTCGTGGACAAGTTGGGCCGGCGGGTGGACCTGCATCCGCTCGACATCCGGTCAAGGGTCGCCGTCGAAACGCTGGTGGACGGCCAGCGCTACGAATATCCCGAGCCCTGGCTGGAAGGGCTCGGTCAGATTCTCGGTCAGACCGTCAATTGCCTCACGGCCGAGGCGCAGCTCGCCCGACATAGCGGCTACGGCGCCCGGCGAATCGCGGACGAGCAACGGCGCGACATCGCCTTGCTCTGCCGTCAGTTCTTGCTTGACCCTCCTCCCGGCTACAGGGCCTTATCGAAAGGCGGGCATCGGCGACCTGCCGAGGAAGATGGTGGGGCTGACGATGACGAGTAGCTGGGTGGCGTTTGATCTCAGGCGCGAAGGCATTGACTTCGTTGCTGAGCACCTGTGGGCGGCGCCCGAGTATCCGATGCGCCAGGCACTCGCAGAGCTGGACCTTCGCGCAGGGCACGTCTGGACCTGGGCACCGGTCGGCACACGACTCACAAGGCAGGACCTCACCGATGGCATCCCAGAGGGCATGGACCAGGGGACTGCACGAGCCGAGGCGGTGCGTTTCATTGAGCGCTACCTAGAAAGTGGTGAGCGCTTGGTGCTCCTCGAAGACTACGAGGCATCTCCTTCCGACCCCTGGCTGTCGAAGGAAGCCGAAATTCCACGGGAACGACTGTCCAGCGGGAAGCGGCTGTATTGGTACGCGACCCTAGCCGGTCAAGTCGAGCCGCTGCTGCGCTGGGGTTGCGGGTTGGGCTGCTGTCTCGTCCTCACATCGAGTGTGCCTGGTCTCGTGGCGCGCGACGAGTTGAGCCGGCAGGAAGTGATCGGCGCGGCTTCACGGACCGACCACTTCCTTATCGACGCCTTCGACTTCGAAGGTTATGTCGTCTGGAGCCGCCAATAGCCGCTCACCAGATCTCGTGTGAATAGGAGCGAAGGGGATACCCCCTTTTTCGGGGAATCCTGCGGTTTCTCATCGCATTCCGAAACAAGACACGTGCACATGGCGCATTTCCACGTGACTATTTCGAACAAGTAAACGCGACTTTCGAACGCTTGATGACACAACTCATCCATCGCGACGAACTGTTTAAACCGACGCTTGTCTGGTGCGACCAAGTACCCGGCGGAATTGTATGCCGAGCACTCCGGGGTCCGGCTCCGAGTGCACTTTACGGCGATACTGTAACAGCAGAGCCCGGACTCTCCATGGTGTTCCAAGCATGGCAGCGAACCATTGGCTTTTCGTCTCTATTTCGATACAAACCTAGTACTGATGGCTGCTACTTTGCCAACGGTGGCTGGTCCGAGAATACCGCTACCGCAGAAGCTCTCGACTATTTCACCGGATCGACGATCAGACTACCCCTCAGTGAATTCGCAGGACCGGTCAGAGGTAAGAGTCGCAGCGAGACCGCTGGCGCTCAGCATTTGATCGATGCGAAGAGTTCGGCTCACAACTTGCCCCGTCTGTTTGAGGGCTACGTTGAGAGACCGGATCTGGAACGGCAACTTGACCAGATTCTGAAGGACAAGACGCACCGCGTTATCACTCTTCGAGGGATGGGTGGAGTCGGTAAGACGAGCCTCGCTCTCCACGTTTCCTCTCGGTTGGTCGATGCAGCCGACTGTCCGTACTTGTGGGTGTTGTGGTTCTCCGCGCGGGACGTGGATCTCACCATAACGGGGCCGAAGCCGCGCGATCCTGATGTCCAGGATATCGATGGAATCGCGGAGACGTTCTGTCGACTGCTTGGAAAGGGACAGAGTGGTCGCAAAGCGATCGAAGCGTTTGCCGCGGGCATGGCGAACGGAGACGAGCCGACCCTGCTGATAATGGATAACTTCGAAACGTTGGTGGACCAACGTGCTGTCCAAGCTTATCTAGACGAGACCGTAGTGCTGCCAAGCAAAGTGCTCATCACGTCTAGACATCAACGCTTTAAAGGTGACTATCCGATTGAAGTGACCGGCATGTCGACTGAGGAGGCAGAGTACCTCATTCGGCACGAAGCCGCGCGGTTGGGCTGCTCCAATCGTATCACGCCCAACGTGATTAAGAAGATATGCGCGGCTACGAGTACGGTGCCATATGCGATTAAGCTCATTGTGGCGCAACTGAGTCGCAACCTGCCGGTGGATCAGATTCTCGACTTGTCGCTCGACCAAGAAGGCATCCTCGATGCACTCTTCCGTCGCTCATTTGAGGCCTTAAGCCCGAATGCTCGACGTCTGTTTCTGACGGCAGGCAACTTGTCCGGCCGCGTTCCGGCCGTCCCTCTCAGAGCGGTGCTCGCCGCGTCGTCGGTCGCGTTCGATGCAGCGCTCGAAGAGTGCGAGCGCTCATCGCTAGTTCAGTATGTGGATGGAGGCGATGCCACCTTTGTGGACATACCTGAGGTTGCCCGGCGCTTCGCACGGACCCACTTACCCAGCTCCGATGAAGGTCTGGAAATTGAGCGCGACCTTGAGCTCGTGAAGTTGACCCAGACCGAGGTACGGAACGGCCTGAACGCGGGCGACTTCGCGAGGGAGCTCGAGGTGCTGATCACTGCGAAATCGACTCCCCTCGAGGTCGGTCGCAATCTTGTCAGGGTTCTGGATGCGCTCGCCGAGGAGTTCCCTGAGACTTGGGTTAACGTTGCTCGATTGCGTGAGAAGATTGGGGCGTCAGCAACGGGAGTGAGACAAGCATACCAGCGAGCAGTCGAACACGATCGCAACAGCGGTGACACTTGGATTCATTGGGCTTTCTTTGAGCAACGACAGCATAACGAACGACGAGAGGTGGAGTTGCTGATTCGTGCTGCTGAATGTCGGCCGCATGATATAAAGCTAAACAGTTATGCTGCCGCAAAGATCGCTGCGTTGATTAATCGCGACAAGCGATCCTATCCACTCGCTGACCGGCCGGTTCTGGTGTCGCGCGTCCGTCAGAACCTTGAGGCAGTGTACACCGCTCTCGATGCAGATGCCTTGGCGCGATTAGGTTGGCTTCACTGGTTGATGAACGATCGAGTCGGTGCTGAGCGTTGTGCGGCGCGCGGCCTGGAGCTTGACTCCACCAATCGGCACTGTAAGAACATTCGCGCAAGGTTACAGGCCAGCCGTCATCTACTAGATGGTTGATTCCAAATTGGCTACGGAAGAGAAGCAAGCCGTAACCAAGAAGGTGCGGGCGCCGAGTAGTACTCTGAGGTTACAGACTCGACACGCTCATCGCTGCACTCTACATTGAGATCGACGATCTCTTCATGCTCCTCGAAATACGCACGCAAGGGGCCAGGCTGGCCTCCCAAGCTGTTCGCATCCGAACTGCTGTGCCTGGCCGTCATCGGCCCGGATCTTGCCGCGCGAGTGGTCCACCAACTCCTCCACCTTCGCCAGGCGGGGGTTGAGACCCGCGTCACGCAGGTTCAGATATCGCTGCACCATCGTTGGGTCGCAGACCACCAACTCGGCGGCCGACCAGGCGCAGCGGGTCAGGTCGTACGAGGCGAGTATCTCCCATGATCTCCGTTGGGTTTTTGGCCAAGACTTGTTCTCCGAGGTAGCTGGGGTTGCAATCTTCCAGCTATCTCATTCCCAAGTCCGGGCCTTGCGGACGGCAACAAAGCGAGGCTTGCTGTCCGTCCACCTGGAGCTTTAGTGTCCGTCAGCCGAGAGCGCTTTGTCCGGCTACCTGGACTCTGACGTGTCCGTCGTCAAGAGCTGGGAGCGACACTTGGTGGCGCCGCGTCGAGGGCCGCCGAGACGTGAACCGGACAACCCACCCACCCAGGCGGCGATCACGGAGCCAGCGTGCTCACAAAATGCTCACAGGTTCCCGTGGCTGGGTTGGCTAGTCAAGGCTCCTGTCGCTCGGGCCGAGTCGGAGCCGTCGCACAACAAGCTCAACTAGGCTGTGGCAGCCGCCCAGGCAAAGTCATCCGACGACGGGAGGAAAGCTCCGGACCGCAAGCTTCAATGCTGCGGCTGCGGCTGCGGCTGCGGCGCGGATCATGTAACGACAGGATGGTGAACGATCAGCGACAGTCGGCCTCTGCCTTCGTCAGAGCAATTCCTTCGTTATTGTCCACCCTGACCGTGATATGACGGGTAGCGTCCAGATACGGAGCTACGTCGAAGCTGGTCTCGAAGCTGGTGGCATCGGGTAAGTTGCGGCTCACGTTGGTCACCACGTCGTTGAACACGAAGAAGAGGGTAGCCCCCTCGTACTTCGAAGGGTAATTGCCGCCCACGGTCGCCGTCGTGCCCCGGCAGGTAACGGAGATCGAAAACGTGCTCGGCCCACCTCCGGGTGCCGAAGGCGTACCGCCGCCCCAGCCAAGGCTACGCCACAGGCCTACAACGGCAATGATTGCGGTCAGCAGCCCCGCAAGACCGGTCAGAATTCCTGGAAGAGTTGTCCAGAATGACCAGAATCCGCGCGCGGGAGCCGGCCGCCGGACATGCCCGCGCCGGCGCGGCGAGGCCATCGCAGCAGTATGACACGGATACGCGCTGCCTCCAATGGGACCATTGACAGCCAAGCCTGCCAATCAGCAGGTTAGCGCGATGTTGGCGTTGGGAACCAGTCCGATGAAGCCGGTCGTCTGGCGGTGCCTGACCGCCTAACTGACCGCCAACAGGACAGCTTTCAGCGGAATGCACCGGACGCAATGCCACTGGCCACTTCCGTGCCGAGTACAGATCAACCTACCTCGGACGATGTGGACGAAGCGTCGGTCCAATGGCACTCAGAAGGTCAGAGGCTACAAACGTAGCAGGCTGCTGCAAAGGAGCGACTTGGCAACCGCTTTGATCCGCCTGCTGCCTAGAGAGGATGAGATTCAGCCAGTGGTGGCCCACCACTTCCCATCCCGACCTCGCGGATCTCTACGCCGATTTCCAGGGTTGGGTACCATGCGCTGCTTGAGCTCCGGAGACAGCTCCACGAACTCCAGCGCCCAGGCCACAGTTCGTTTCGCGCAGAGGTGTCGCACAAACGTTCACGCAGGCTAGGAAAACTGCTGACCGGCTGACGGGTCTCATGTTCGGCCTTGTCATAGAGCCGAGCGACCAGGGCATCGTTGATGCTGCGCAGATGGAACTCGACCAAGACCTTGCGCCGGAACTGAAATTCCAGCCGCCAGACGGGCTCACCCTGGCCGTCCAGGCCCAAAGGTCAGGAACCCAGCTGATGCCGCGCCGCCGTCTGGAGCAGGCCACCTTGCAGCGGATCGTGCAGGGCCTCTGGGGCTACGTCACGTCGCTGGCCGCCTCCCCCTGCTCGTCGTTGAGAAAGGCGGCAGGACGTGGGTCAGGCTTCTCGAGGAAGCTGCCCGGACCCAGCGCGACCAGGTCCTCATCCGGCTACTCGCCGACACCGGCATGCGGCTCGGTGGAGGCGCTGGGGGTGCGCGACGAGGACCTGATCGAGCAGGGCAGGGCCCGGTTTCTGAGCGTGCGGGGCAAGGCCGCCAGGGATCGCCCAGTGCCGCTCCCGCCAGTCCTCTACCGGCGCCCGCAGGCCTATGTGAAACGGAGCCGGCCGCCGGACGTCAATATGACGTACATCTTCACTTCACTACGGCGCGATCACCGCGGCAACTACCGACGGCTAGCCAGCAAGACTGTCCGGGACATGATCCGCGATGCGGCCGCCAGGGCGGGCATCACAAAGCGTGTGCATCCCGAGGGCTGACCTACCTTCGTGGGGGCGTCGAGGGCGGCCGCCGCACGCCGCAGGCCAAATCCAGGTGTCAAGATCGCGAGCCCACGGGTTAAAAGACATGGGGTCGGCGTCCACCGTCTCGACGTGGCGGCCGGGCCGCGGTGCCGGCAAAGGGGCCAGCTGTCGGTAGTCACAACGGATCGCTGGCTCTACACTCTGCCGGTGGCCACACGGCAGCCTATTCACTACAGCGCTCTTGCGTGGCCGGCATTCGGCCGGCCGTCTGTGGCAAGGCCCCAAAGCAACTACCGCCTCCCGGGCGACACGTAAGCTGGAGCTCAGCGATGCCTCTACCCACGCCAGAGGTCGCCGGCACGAACATTGTCCTCCGCGGGTCGTTCAACCCCGCCATTTTCCAGCCAGCCTGGCTGCGCCACCAGAACCTAATCTCGGAGGGGCAGCTGGAGGCCGTCAACCTTCAAGTGGTCAGTCCTCAAGTTGCGAGCTACCAGTGGGAGCGCACGCAAGTGCAGGTCACCCCTGACCTGTTTCAGGTCACGACAGACGGAGGGCAAATCGAGGATGTTCTGCGCGATTTAACCGTGGGAACGTTCCGCGTTCTGCGGCACACTCCAATCAGCATGGTCGGAATTAATCGTGACGGCCACCGGCGAATCGCGTGCCGCCCTTTCGCCAGGCTCCCGGCAGCCGAAATATCCTTGGCCTGTGAAGGTCGCGGGTGTCGACGGTACCAAGGGCGGGTGGATCGCTATTGTGCTCGATGCAGGCCGGTTCGTCGAAGATCACATCTTGCTCCCGATCAAAACAGACTTCAGCGAGCTCAGCAACGCGCTTGTGATCGCGATCGACATACCAATCGGTTGTGGTCCTCGAAGAGCAGATGCCGAAGCTCGAGCGTTCTTGACTGGCGCTGCCAACACCGTCTTCACGACTCCGTCGATGGAGATTCTGGAATCACCGTTCCGACCGGGACTCGGTGTCTCCGCACAGGCGCATGCCCTCGGACCACGGATCCTGTGGGTGACTGCGCTCGCTCGATCGGATTGGCGCATGCGCGAGATTCATCCCGAGGTCTCGTTTCGTGCTATGAACGACGGGCTGGCATTGCGGTACCCAAAGAAATCTGCGGGCGGTGCCCTAGAGCGGATCGAGATTCTGCACCGGCACGGTATCACTCTCGATCAACTGCACAACGCAGGATTTGCGCCGCTCGACGATGTTCTTGACGCTGGAGCCGCGGCATGGAGCGCGCATCGAATCGCGACCGGGATAGCGCGGTCCCTGCCGCACCCGCCTGAAATGCTCGACGGGTACCCTGTCGCGATCTGGTACTAGACACGGCCCACGACTTGCCTTCGCGCCCACTGAGCGTGTCCAGGGCTCCCGCACCTTGCAGGCAGACTAGCGTGCCATAGTTCCGCCCCAGTCTAGAGACGTGGTGCAGACCCGTGGCTGCCCCCACCCAGCGCGCACACCCGCAGCTACTCCGTAACAGCGCGGTTGGCAGCAGCGATGGCAGCAACCGGGAAGAGACTTAGGCACTGACCGCGACACGGAGTAGCACGCAGCGGAATACGGGCGGCAGGCGCAAATTCGGTTGGCCCCAAACTCCGGACCGCAAGGCAGGGCTCGATTCCCTCCGAACCCTATTACAAGCCCGTTTCCGCCCGGCGGCTTCCTTCTGTCTTCGGGTCAACCAGCTCGTACCGCCCGCGCACACGCTGTAGCGCCTGCCGGACCTCCAGCCGGCCGGCCGACAGGTCAAGGTCCTCCCAGCGCAGGCCAATCAAGCGAGGACCCCGGCGCCGACGACCGGGGTCCTCCGCTGATGGGCTTGTTTTCTATGCCAGGGGCGTACCCGTATCCCAGACCGAGACAGGGACCAAGAGCGCAGTTAAAGGTGAGCGCCGGCACCCGGATCTCGATGGCATCGCCCCGAGCCACGGCGGCGGCGATCTGGTCGTCGGTCAGAAGATGCTCATCGGCAGCCGCCGTGCTGGTGAACAGGACCAGGAGCGGCTCCCACTCGATGTTGAAATCGCTTCCGCCCGGGAAGTCCATCAGATGGTCGTGGCCAAGCACGCCTGAGCCGTCGGCGGGTCCATAGACGCTGGGCATGATGGCGGCTGCTGCCAGGGCCAGGGCGGTGCCGTGCGTGGGGCAGTTCTCAACCGGCATGTGCATGCACAGCAAGGTCCCGACGGTCGACGTGGTCGGGTAGACGGGAACGTAGAAGGGTGACCAGGCGGCCGGATTGGCGTTCATGGGCGCGTTGGTCGAAGTCAGCACGTAGCCGACGCTGCCTGCCTTCTCATCGTTGTAGACCGGCTCCACGACTCCGCCCCCGACCGCCCGTTCGCCAGAGGGGATGGTACTGGCTCCAACCTGAGCCGGATTCAAGGCGAAGGCGACCAACGCCGCGCTCACGGCGACGAACAGTAACCTTGTCGGCTTCATCTAAAGGGGGTAGTCACTTGACTCCCCCGGCCCCAAGATGTTGTATTCAGCCTCGTGGGCTTCCCGGGTTACCCCAAGACTGTGTTGGAGCTTGGGCAGTGGTTCCCGGATGACGAAGCCTGCCGCCGGTACCTCGAGCAACTCCGCTGGCCCGACGGATTCGTCTGTCCGAACTGCGGCTGCAAGGAAGGCTGGCGAATGGCGAGGGGTTTGATCCGCTGCCAATGCTGCCGCAGCGAGACTTCAGTTACCGCCGGCACAATTTTCGCGGACACCAGGACACCGCTGCCGATCTGGTTCCATGCCGCCTGGCGGATGGTCGACTCTCAGAACGGGATCAGCGCCAGGACCCTCCGGAAGAGCTTGGGCATCGGGGACTACCGGCTGGCATTCCGAATCCTGCATCGCTTTCGTCGGGTAATGGTCGACCCGGACCGGAGCCAGCTGGTAGGTCCGGTGGAAGTGGACGACATCTACGTCGGCGGCAACGAGCCGGGGGTGATCGGCCGGGAAACCAGAACCAAGTCGGTGGTGGGGGTGGCCGCCGAAGCCCGTGAGTACGAGAAAGAGACTCGAAGCGGACTCAAGGTCGTGAGAGTGGCGGGCCGGGTTCGGCTGCGAATCATGCCGGACGCCGGCAAAGAGAGCTTCCGGGACTTCGTGAACTGGGCGGTCGAGCCGGGGTCAATCGTGTACACCGACTCTCACCCCGGCATCCAGCCGCTGGAAGGCTTCGATCATCGGCGCTTCAACCTGAAGCGCTCCGGAGTCCCAGCTCACCGCAGTCTTCCGCACGTCCACCGGGTTGCCTCGCTGCTCAAGCGCTGGCTCAACGGGACGCCGCCACGCGAGAGCACCTCGACTTCTACTTGGACGAGTTCACGCAACGTTACTCCCGTGTCAGTAGAGGAGAGTTTAGATGAAGGGGATAGTCACTTGACTCCCCCGACCACAACACCTTGTGGATTGGCATCAGCGTTTCAGCTAAGGGAGTTGAACTGGCCGCCCAGCCTCGGGCCGCCACTGGCTAGGGCCGCCCTTCAGCTGTTCGTAGGTCACCTGCTCGGTTTGCTTTGATCCGCTGTGAGGAGTCGCAACAGAGCCTCCGCCCGCTTGGAGGTAAAGAGCAGCTGGCGCTCTCTCACTCTCGAAGGCCTGGCGCCACGGTTAATTGAGCGCGATGGAGCCCGGCCGAAGCCGGGCTCCGTACTGTCGGACGGACGCGGGAACGCTATCGAGCAGCCGCCCCAGGGGCCAGGGAGCCGTTGTCCACACCGGCAGTTCGGCTGTA
>Ga0070699_100000200_pt1 | contig 59093 bp, 45 predicted proteins | sample KBSK1503metaG_FD_65473 | JGI IMG/M metagenome (GOLD analysis project Ga0070699, IMG submission 65473) | Corn, switchgrass and miscanthus rhizosphere microbial communities from Kellogg Biological Station, Michigan, USA - KBS K1-50-3 metaG | ecosystem: Host-associated > Plants > Roots >... | reverse complement strand
TGCCCGACGGCGACCAGTCGGCCGAGGGCCTCGCCGCGGCCTGGCCGCCGTACGATGACCTGCTCGACCCGATCAACCGGGTGCTGCTGCCGCGGGCGGACATCGCCACCGAGACCCTGCTGGCGCGGCTGATCGACCTCGGCTGGGAGGCCGAGGACGTCACCGCCTACCGCACCGTCCGCGCGGCCCCCCCGCCCGCGCCGATCCGCGAGGCCATCAAGGGCGGCGGCTTCGACGCTGTGCTGTTCACCTCGTCCTCCACCGTGCGGAACCTGGTCGGTATCGCGGGCAAGCCGCACGCGGTCACGGCGATCGGCGTGATCGGCCCGCAGACCGCCAAGACCGCGGCCGAGTTCGGGCTGCGCGTCGACGTGACCGCGCCCAAGCCGTCGATGGCGGCGCTCGTCGAGGCGATGGCCGAGTACGGCGCCGGGCTGCGCGACGCGGCCGTCCAGGCGGGAGAACCGGTTCGCAGGCCGAGCGAGCGCCGCCGCGGCGCCCGGCGCCGGCTGCGCTAAGCCCAGGAGGTACTGACACGTGAGCGCTAGCTTCCCCGTGGCCCGTCCCCGGCGGCTGCGGCGGACACCCGCCCTGCGCGCCATGGTGGCCGAGACCTCGCTGCGCCCTCGCGAACTCGTGCTGCCGGTATTCATCAAGGAGGGCATCCGCGAGCCGCAGCCGATCGGCTCGATGCCCGGCGTCGTCCAGCACACCCGGGACAGCCTGCGCAAGGCGGCCGCGGAGGCGGCCGGGGCAGGCGTAGGCGGCCTGATCGTGTTCGGCGTGCCCGCGGTCAAGGACGGCCGCGGCTCGGCCGCCGACGACCCCGCGGGCATCTCCCAGCTGGCCCTCGCCGACCTGCGCGCCGAGGTCGGCGACGACTGTGTCATCCTCGCTGACCTGTGCATGTGCGAGTACACCGATCACGGTCACTGCGGCCTTGTCACCGGGGACGGCGACGTCAGCAACGACGCCACCCTCGAGCGGTACGCCGCGATCGCGGTGGCCCAGGCGGAGGCGGGCGCGCACCTGGTCGCGCCGAGCGGGATGATGGACGGTCAGGTGGCGGCGATCAGGGCGGCGCTGGATGCCGCGGGTCACGGCGACGTCGGGATCTGCGCCTACTCGGCCAAGTACGCGTCCGGCTTCTACGGCCCGTTCCGCGAGGCCGCGGAGGGCGCGCCCGCGTTCGGTGACCGGGCCAGCCACCAGCAAGACCCGGCCAATGCCGCCGAGGCGCTCCGCGAGGTGGCGCTGGACATCGGCGAGGGCGCCGACATGGTGATGGTCAAGCCGGCCCTGGCCTACCTGGACATCATCAGGCGGGTCGCCGACTCGGTGACCGTGCCGGTGGCGGCCTACCAGGTCAGCGGGGAGTTCGCGATGGTCGAGGCGGCGGCGGCCAACGGCTGGCTGGACCGGGACCGGATCATCTCCGAGACGCTCACCGCGATCCGCCGGGCGGGCGCGAGCGTCATCTTGACCTACTGGGCGACCGAGGTCGCCCGCCGGCTGGGCGGCTGAGGTGGTGCGAACCGTGACCGTCCGTACGGTTACAGCTTGCGTAATGAGCCGAACGGACTGTGGTTTATGCCCTACGATAGGTAACAGGGAGCTTCGGGCAGGGATACGCAGTCTCGTTCGGTATCTGCGGTATCTTGCGCGGAAGGACATGCGGTCCTGACGAGGGCCAGTCTCCCATTCGCGCGCGGCAGCCAACGGCAGGAATGGCAGGGTTTATGGTCGACGTGGTGCGGCGGCGCCGGGGTCGCGGCCGGGCGGCAGAACGCCACCAGCCGCTCGGCGACGCGGCGGCGCAATACGCGTCCATGGGCTGGCCGGTCTGTGCCGGGGAGCGTCCCTACCGCGGCACGCGCGCCGCGATGGAACCGGGCCGGGGGTGCTCGTGCGACCGGATGGGATGCCCCGCGCCCGGGGCCCATCCCGTGTCGCCTGCCTGGCAGATGCAGGCGACGGTGAACCTCACCGTGATCCAGGGCTGGTGGGAAACCCGGCCAGAGGCGAACGTTGTGCTTGTCACCGGCCGGGTTTTTGATGTGCTCGACGTGCCGGCCGTGGCCGGGTCCGCGGCGCTCGCGCGGATGCGGGCGGCCGGGACGCCCGTCGGTCCGGTCGCGGTGCTCGGCCAGGACCGGATGCTGTTCTTCGTGGTGACCAGGGGCTCGCCCGCCGACGAAGACGAATGGTGGACGTCCGGGCTTGACTGCGAGCCGGAAAGCGTCGTCGAGGGCCTGCGCTGGCACTGCCGGGACAGTTACGTGCTGGCCCCGCCGTCTCGCGACGCGTCCGGCTTGGCCGCGCGCTGGCTCCGCTCCCCGCAGGAACATCCGCTGCCGGACGCGCTGCGGCTGCTCGAGTACCTCGTCGACGCCTGCGAGGCGTAGCGTTACCCCGGTGACAAGTCGCAGCGATTCACTGTTCGATCGCGCGCGCGCCGTGACCCCGGGTGGGGTGAACTCCCCGGTGCGCGCGTTCGGCGCGGTCGGCGGCACGCCGCGGTTCATGGTCCGCGGGTCCGGGCCCTACCTGACCGACGCGGACGGACGCGAGTATGTCGACCTGGTGTGCTCCTGGGGCCCGATGATCCTCGGGCACGCGCACCCGGCCGTGGTCTCCGCGGTCTCCGCGGCGCTGGCGGACGGCACCTCGTTCGGCACCGCCACGCCCGGCGAGGTGGAACTGGCCGAGGAGATCGTCGCGCGCGCCCCGGTGGACCAGGTCCGCCTGGTCAACTCGGGTACCGAGGCGACGATGTCGGCGGTGCGGCTAGCCCGCGGGTTCACCGGCCGCCCGCTGGTGGTCAAGTTCGCCGGGTGCTACCACGGGCACGTGGACGCGCTGCTGGCCGCCGCGGGTTCAGGCGTGGCCACGTTCGGGCTGCCCGATTCGCCCGGCGTCACCGGGGCCGCGGCCGGGGACACCATCGTGCTGCCCTACAACGATCCCGACGCGGTGTCCGCGGTGTTCGCGTCGCGCGGCGACTCGATCGCCGCCGTCATCACCGAGGCGTGCCCGGCGAACATGGGCATCGTGCCGCCCGCGCCCGGGTTCAACGCCCTGCTCGCCTCGCTGTGCGAGTCGGCTGGTGCGCTGCTGATCATGGACGAGGTGCTGACCGGGTTCCGGGTGACCTCCTCGGGCTGGTACGGCGTCGACGGCGTGGCCGGGGACCTGGTGACGTTCGGAAAGGTGATGGGCGGCGGGCTGCCTAGCGCCGCCTTCGGCGGACGCGCGGAGATCATGTCGCGGCTGGCCCCGGCCGGGCCGGTCTACCAGGCCGGCACGCTATCCGGCAACCCGCTGGCGGTGGCGGCCGGGCTGGCCACGCTGCGGTCGTGCACCGCCGAGGTGTACGCGCGGGTCGATGCCGCCGCCGCCGCCGTGGCCAAGGTCACCTCGGCGGCGCTGACCGCCGCCGGGGTGCCGTTCTGGCTGTCCGAGGCGGGGAACCTGTTCTCGGTGTTCCTGGGCCGGACGGCGCCGGTGCGGTCGTTCGCCGACGCGAAGGATCAGTCGGCCGCGGCCTATGCCGCGTTCTTCCACGCCATGCTCGACGGCGGCGTGTACCTGCCGCCCTCGCCGTTCGAGGCCTGGTTCCTGTCCGCCGCGCACGACGACACCGCCCTGGCCCGCATCGCGGACGCCCTGCCCGCCGCCGCCGGAGCCGCAGCCGCGGCCCTGGGCGCCTGATCCGCCCGGCTGCGCTGCGGCCGGGCGTGGCGGATCGAGATCCGGGCCTGAACCGGACTAGGTAAGCTGGCCGGGCTATGTCCGACTCAACCATCGTCCACCTGCTCAGGCACGGCGAGGTGGAAAACCCGGCCGGCATCGTCTACGGACGCCTGCCTGGCTACCATCTGTCCGCGAACGGCCGCCTGATGGCCATCGCCGCGGCGGACTACTTCGCCGGCCGGCCGGTGGTGGCCCTGTTCTGTTCCCCGCTGGAGCGGGCCCAGGAAACCGCGGGCCCGGTGGCGGAGCGGCTCGGGCTCGAGGTCGTGACCGACAACCGGCTGATCGAGTCGTGGAACCATTTCGAGGGCATGAAGTTCGGCGTGGGTGACGGGTCGCTGCGCCGTCCGGCGCACTGGCCGCACCTGCTCAACCCGTTCCGGCCGTCCTGGGGCGAGCCATATCAGCACGTCGCGGCCAGGATGCTCGCCATGATGGAGACGGCGCGGGAGGCCGCGGCCGGGCAGGAGGCGGTGTGCGTCAGCCACCAGCTGCCCATCTGGGTGACCCGGCGGATGGCCGAGCGCAAGCGGCTGTGGCACAACCCCACCTCGCGCGAATGCGCGCTGGGCAGCGTGACCAGCTTCACCTATACGGACGACCAGCTCACCGGGGTCTACTACACCGTGCCGGCCCAGAGACAGGTAACCCAGGGCGATGCGGCACAATAGTGCGGTACTACCCCCTGTAGGAGATCGCAAGGTCTGCCCGTGCTGAGAGCCCTGTCGCCTGGACTCAGGCGCCGCACGGTCGTGCTGGCGGCGGCCGTGCTCGCCGGGGTGCTCCTGATCGTCGTGCTGGCGACCGGCTGGGCGGGCAGCGGGAACGACGGCGTGACCACCGTCGACGGCAACGCCAGCGCCGTCGTCTACGCGGCCGGGCACCGTCCGCTGGCTCCCGGGTTCACCGCCACCACGCTGACCGGCTCGAAGCTGAGCTTCTCGTCCTACCGGGGCAAGGTGGTCGTGCTCAACTTCTGGGGATCATGGTGCGTGCCATGCCGTGAGGAGGCATCGACCCTGGCCGCGGTGGCCGCGAAGTACCGGCCGCCGGGCGTGTCGTTCCTCGGCGTGGACGTGCGGGACACTACGGCCAGCGCCCTGGCGTTCACGCACAGCTTCCATGTCACCTATCCCAGCGTCAGCGATCAGAGTTCGGCGATCACGCTGGACTTCACCGCCAAGGTGCCGATCGCCGGGACGCCGACCACGCTGGTGGTCGACCGTACCGGGCACATCGCGGGCGCCGTCTTCGGTACCGTCACGTATCCGGACCTGACCGCGATCCTGGCGAAGGTCGGGTGAGTTGATGACCGATGTGCGCGCACCGGAAACAGATCCCTTCGATCCGGCGGCCGAACGGGACGATCAGCCGCGCCCCGGCTCGTCCTCGCCGGGCGGCACGTTCGGGCTCGCTGACTGGCTGAAGTGGGCGTGGCGGCAGCTCACCTCGATGCGGATCGCGCTGATCCTGCTCTTCCTGCTGGCCCTGGCCAGCGTGCCCGGGTCGATGCTGCCGCAGCAGGGCAGCAACCCGGCCAGTGTCCAGCAGTACTACGTATCGCATCCGGCCCTCGCGCCCTGGCTGGACCGCCTCGGGCTCTTCAACGTCTTCGCCGCGCCCTGGTTCGCCGCCATCTACCTGCTGCTGTTCGCCTCCCTCGTCGGTTGCGTGGTGCCCCGCACCTTCCGGCTGGCCGGCTCGGCGCGGACGCTGCCGCCGCGGGCCCCCCGCCACCTGGCCAGGCTGCCCAGGTCCGCCGAGTACACCATCGCGCTGCCGCCTGGCGACGCGGTCGAGGTGGCGGCGCGAGTACTGTCCGGCCGCGGGTTCCGGCTCCGCCGGCCAGACGACGCCGATCTCGCCCAGGACTGGGTCTCGGCGGAGAAGGGGTACCTGAGGGAGGCAGGCAACCTGCTCTTCCACCTGGCGCTGCTTGGCGTGCTGGTGTCGGTCGCACTCGGCGGGCTGTTCGGCTACAAGGCGGACCGGCTGCTGGTGCAGGGCCAGAGCTTCGCCGACACCGTGAGCGCGCTCGACGAATTCCACCCGGGCCGGTTCGTCACCGCGGCCGACCTGGGACCGTTCACGATGACGCTGAACCGGTTCGATGCCAGCTACATATCGTCCGGGCAGCAGCGCGGCCAGCCGTCGGCGTTCGACGCCCGGGTCACCTACACCGAGCAGCCAGGCGGCCCCGCCCGCACCTTCGATCTGGACGTCAACCGCCCGCTGTCGGTCGACGGCGCCAAGGTGTACCTGATCGGACACGGGTACGCGCCAGAGTTCACGGTCACCGACGCCCGCGGCCACGTGGTGTACAACCAGCCCACGCCGTTCGTCGCGGGCACGTCGGGCAACTTCCTGTCCGAGGGCGTGGTGAAGGTGCCCGATGCCCAGCCGGAACAGCTCGGCTTCACCGGCGTCTTCGTGCCGACCGCGGTGAACGTCGGCGGCACGCTGGAGTCGGTGTTCCCCGCGGCCGACAATCCGGTGGTCAGCCTGATCGCCTACGCCGGGAACCTGGGCATGGACAGCGGCGCCCCGCAGTCCGTCTACCAGCTGGATACCAGCGCCATGCACCGGCTGACGACCAGCCCGCAGGTGCTTCAGCGGGGCCAGTCGCTGAAGCTTCCTGGCGGCCGGGGCACGATCACGTTTACCGGCTACGTCCCCTGGGTGAGCCTGGCCATCACGCACGACCCGGGCCAGCTCCCCGCCCTGATCTGCGGCATCGCCGCCCTCGGCGGACTGCTCCTGTCGTTCATGATCCGCCGCCGGCGGGTCTTCGTCCGCGCCCGCGTCGGCCCTTCTACCGGGAGTCAAAGGGTCGACACGACGGTGCAGGTCGGCGGGTTGGCCCGTACCGACGCGAGCGGCGGTTTCGAGGCGGAATTCGCCGAGCTGGCCGCCGAGCTGAGGTCCGCGCACGAGCAAGCAGCACAACATCGACACGAGGGAGAGTGAGGGGACATGCCCGTCAACGTCGCCCTGGGCCACGTCAGCAACGCGTTCCTGATCGTGGCGCTGGTCATCTACTCCCTCTCGGTAGTCGCCTTCGCCGGCGACTTCGCCTTCGGGCGCCCGCGCCGGGCCGCCGCGGCGGCGAGCGGGCAGCAGGCGCGGGACCGTGCCACCGCGCTGGCCTCCGTGGGCGCGGCGGGCGCGGCGGCAGGCTCGGCCCCGGTCGAGCCTGAGGTTCCCGCGGCGACGGCGGGCGGCGAGCCCGTGGACGACGCCGGGTCAATGCCCGAGCTCGAAGTGCCCGCGCTGCGCGCGATCCGCGAGGCCGGCCGCTGGGTACTGGCGGCGGTGGCGCTCGCCGCGATCGGGGCGGCGGCGCACACCACGGCCGTCATCACCCGCGGGCTGGCGGTTCACCGCGCGCCCTGGGGCAACATGTACGAGTTCGTAACCGCCCTGACCTGCGTCGCCGTCATCTTCTTCGTGTTCGCGATGATCCGCTACCGGGCCTGGACCCTGGGTGTCTTCGTGATGGGCGCGGTGGTGGTCACGCTAGGCCTCGCCGAGACGCTCATCTACACCGCGCCCGGGGATCTCGTCCCGGCGCTGCAGTCGTACTGGCTGGATATCCACGTCACCGCGATGACGCTCGCGACCGGTATCTTCTTCGTCTCGGCGGTGCTCGGTTTCGTCTACCTCTGGGTCGACAGGTACACCAGGCGGGTGGCGGCGGGCCGGGCCGCGCCGGATAACGGGATCGTCCGCAGGCTGCCAGGCATCGAGCAACTCGACCGGCTCACCTACCGGACCATCGTGTTCGGTTTCCCGGTCTGGACCTTCGGTGTCATCGCCGGCGCGATCTGGGCCGACCAGGCCTGGGGCCGGTACTGGGGCTGGGACCCGGTGGAGACCTGGGCCTTCATCACCTGGGTGCTGTACGCCGCGTTCCTGCACGCCAGGGCCACCGCGGGCTGGCGCGGCCGCCGGGCTCACTACGTTCAGCTGCTCGGTTTCGCCAGCCTGATCTTCAACGTCTTGGTGGTGCAGGTGTTCATCGCCGGAATGCACTCCTACTCCGGCGTGGGCTGAGCCTGCCGGAAGACGCGAGGCTTCAGACCTCTCCGCCTGCCTGCGAGTTGCCGCGGATCGCGCGGTCGAGCGCTCGCAGGAACTCCGGGTCGTCGTCTGGTCCCCTGGGCGCCGAGGTGCCCGAGATCCTGGCCCGCCCGGCGGGATGACGCGCTACCGCATCGTCCGCGGCTGTCCATCGCCCGCTTCGAAAATAGTGGTCGCCTGGGTCATCCGGGTGCGGCGCCGGCGCGGGTGAGGCGGCCGGGAGGCGTATCGGCTCCCTGACGATGAGCCAGGCGACGGCTCCGCCGATGAAGGTCAGGGTGATGACGGCGATCCACGCAGGCTTGGGCATGCCCCGGAACTCGTCGGCCGGGGTCAAAATGGCGTCTGTCAGGCAATATAGCCAGAAGCCCATCATGAATAGGGCAAACAGGGCACCGGACAGCAGCATGGCCGAAGCCTAACGTCAGCCGTCTACGCTATGGGCGGAATTAGGTCAACTTTTGCACCGGACCGCCGCTAGCAGCCATTGAGCTCATCGGGTGACGTGGCGGGCGTACTCGGCATACGCTGGCCGTGAGGGCGACAGAGCAGGAGAACGGTATATGCGGCTAAGGCTGTTCGACCGCATCCGTCGGCTCGCTCACTCCCGCAGGCCTCCGGCCGAGGGAACTCTGGGGGTCTCCGGTGCTCAGGGCAGGCATCGCCGTGGCCGTCCTCGCGGGCCTACCCCGGGCAGGCCGCCCGCCGAACTGGCCCACACCGGTGCGGCGTGGCCGGGCGGATCACCGGCAGCGGGAGCACCGTTCCCGCCGGACACGCCGAGTACGCCAGCCGATCCGTTCCCGGCCGGCCGGACCTCAACTGCGCCACCGGGACACCGAGCACCCAGCCCGCGCCGGGGAGCGAGCCCGCCCGCGGTGCGCACCGGGGGGGCCAGGGCACGGATCAGGGAAGCGCCTCAGGAGGCCGCCCGGCCGATGCCCGCCGCGGCCGCGCCGCAGGCGCGCTGGCAGGAAACGGCAGAGCCGGCTGCGGCCGCCGCGCGAGCGGAGGCCCGCGCGGACGACCTCGCCCGGGTGGCGGCCGGCGTCCCGCGTCAGCCTGACGGGCTCGGGCGCTCTTCCTGGCGGCCCGCGGTGCCGCTGTCGCAGGCCGGGCTGCCCTACGCAGCGGCGCATCCGCGGGAGCAGTCGCAGGTCAGCGACGGCCGCAGGCATTGCGGCTCGCTCGAGGCCATCCTGTGGCGGCAGTGGGACCCGGCGTCGCCTCCGCCCCGGGAGGTGGTGATGGCCGTCGACCGGCTGGCTGAGCTGCCCTTCCGGATCAAGGAAAAGCTCGCCGACGGTCTCGACGCGATCTTCATCGGCCCGGGCGGCGTCCCGGAACTCGACGATATGACGAGCCTGCGCGGCGTCGCGCTGCCGTCCGGACGGGCCACCTGGGATGCCTGTGCCGGTGCCTACGGTGAACGCAAGATCGTGGTCGGCTCGCGGCCGTCCCCGACTCCGGACGTAATGTGCCACGAGGTCGGGCACGCACTCGACGATCTCGACAGTCCGCCAGGTAAATGGCAATCCGACTCAGCGGAGTTCCGCATGCTCTACGATCAATGCGAGTCATATTTCGCCAGTGATTTCCATCGGCAGCCCGGTGGGCTCGGGCGCAAGGAGTTCTTCGCGGACGCGTTCGCCGCGATCGCGTCCCGGCAGCGGCCGGCTCTCGTGGACATGCTGAGCGGGGACACACGAACGGCATTGCGGGTCATGCTCTACTTCAACCGGCGCTATGGCATCTAGGTGATCAGCGATGTTTGTCATACGACTGCCGAACGGGAACCTGATGGTCCCGCAGACCGCGACGGGCAACGACGGGCGCGTCCTCGGAGACGTGTACGTGGAGATCGGGCCCCAGGACGCCGACTACGCTCGGCTGGCCGAGCAGGCGCTGACGCCCGAAGAAGCTGAGCGGCGCCGTGACCGGTGGCGGCAGGATGACGAGGCCCTGCGTCAGGAGTTTCTCGAGTTCGCCAGGCTGAACGGCGAGCATATCTGGCAGGACACCGCGGAAGGCGAAGAGTCCTGAGCCCGCGGACTCGGCTGTCTGAACAGATTGAGGAAACCCACAGAGCCCCCGCAGACCCCCGGAAACCGTGCCCTGGCGCGGTTAGGCCGCCGGGTGGCCCTGCGGCGAGGGTACGCTGTCGCCGCGCAGCAGTGCCCGTACCTCCGACTCACGGAACCTGCGGTGTCCCCCCGGAGTCCGGATGCTTGTAATGCGCCCAGAGGCCGCCCAGCGGGTGACGGTCTTCGGATCCACCCGGAACAGTGCGGCCACCTCTCCAGGCGTGAGCAAGCGCTCGTTGTTGCCGTCCACGTTCAGTCTCCTCCGACTGTCTCCCTCGAGCCTCGGTCAAGTCCCTCTAGTTTGGCGCTGAACGAGTACTTTCTACCTAGATTTCTGGAAATTGGCCGGCGTTTCGCGGACAGGCTGGCAGTAAATGGTAGCCAGTTCATGACCTTCAGTAATAACGCACCAGTTCGCGACGGCTCAGTCCAGGCTCCGGGGCCATATCAGAACCGGTACGACAAAGGCATACGGCGGACACGGCAGGGCGAAACGGCGAGGGGTGGCGATATGAGCGGAACCGGGTCTGGGCTAGTCGGCCTGGCCGAGATACGGGACGCGGCCCGCGTGCTCGAGCGGGTAGCGGTCCGCACGCCGCTGATCCCCGTAGCCAGGCTGGAGCCTCCGCTGCTGGTCAAGCCCGAGTCGCTGCAGCCCACCGGGTCGTTCAAGCTGCGCGGGGCGTACACCGCGATCAGGGCCAGCGAGCAGGCCGCCCGGCAGCGCGGAGTGGTCGCCCATTCCAGCGGGAACCACGGTCACGCGGTGGCCTACGCCGCGGCCCTGCTCGGCGTGCGGGCGGTCGTGGTGGTCCCGCGGACGGCGCCGAAGGTCAAGACGGAGGCGATCGAGTTCTACGGCGCGGAGCTGGTCCGGGTAGAACCGACCCTGGCGGCGCGGGCGGCCGCGACCGCCGAGCTCGCGACCAGGCACGGGTATGTCCTGATCCCGCCGTTTGACGACCCGGCGGTCATCGCCGGCCAGGGGACCGTCGGCCTGGAGATCGCGGCCGACTGCCCGCAGGTCGGCCTGGTGCTGGTGCCGGTCAGTGGCGGCGGCCTCATCGCGGGGATCGCCGCGGCCGTCCGGTCCTGCTGCCCGGACGCGGCCGTGGTGGGCGTCGAGCCCACCCTCGCCGCGGACGCCCGCGAGTCCCTGCGCCGCGGTGAGCGGGTCAGCTGGCCCGCCGCCGACGTGCAGCGCACGGTCGCGGACGCGCTCCGGGTGGAGCAGGTCGGCGCGTTGCCGTTCGCGCACATCCGCGAGCTGGTAGCCGACATCGTCACGGTGACCGACGACGAGATGCTCGCCGCGGTCCGGCTGCTCGCGAGCCAGGCCCGGCTGGTGGCCGAACCCGGCGGCGCGGCCGCGGTCGCGGCGTGGCTGTACCACCGGGACGAGCTGCCGCCCGAGGCGGCGACGGTGGCGGTGCTGTCCGGCGGCAACATCGACCCCGCCCTGCTGGCGACGACGCTCGCCGCGGACTAGCTATGCTGGGCTCGTCATGCGTGCCACCCTCGCCTACACGTCGGCCCGGATCGTGCTGCTCGTGGTATCGGCTGTCCTGCTCTACCTGGCGGGCGCGCGCGGGCTGCTGCTGCTCGCGCTGGCGTTCGTGGTGAGCGGGGTAGCCAGCTTCGTGCTGCTGTCCCGGCAGCGGGACGTCATGTCGGGAGCGCTGATGGCGCGGCTGAAGAACCGGCGTACCCGGGGCCCGGGGTTCGGGGCCAGGCTCGAGGAAGGCGCCCGCGCCGAAGACGAGGACTGACCGGGAGCGAGATCCGGCTACAGCCGCCGGACAGGCGGGCCGAACGGGCCGACCCGGAGCACCGGCCCGGACCCTCTGCCCGCTTCGGTCCCCTCGCCGACCCCGGACACCGTGCCGGCCGGTGCGCCGCCGGCCTCCGCCTTCTCGTCCGGACTGACCAGCCAGCCCCCCGTGGTGAGCAGCTTCAGCACGGCGTCCACGGCCTGCTGGCGGGTCATCACCGAGGTATCGAGCACCAGGTCGGCGTCGCGGGGCTCGTCGTAGGGATCGGACACGCCGGTGAAGCCGGTGATCAGGCCGGCGCGGGCCTTGGCGTACAGGCCCTTGCGGTCGCGCGCCGCGCACACGTCCACCGGAGTCGACACGTAGACGAGCAGGAAGTCGCCGACCTCGGTGACCATCCGGCGGGCGGCCGCGCGCGCCTCCGCGTAGGGCGCGATCGGCGCGCAGATCGCGATGCCGCCGTGCCGGGCCACCTCGGCCGCCACGTAGCCGATGCGGGCGATGTTGAGATCCCGGTCAGCCCGGGAGAACGTCAGGCCGGCGGACAGCAGGTGCCGGACGCGGTCGCCGTCGAGCAGCGAGACGGTCCGGTCGCCGCGTTCGGTCAGCGCGTCGGCCAGCCCGCGGGCGATGGTGGACTTGCCGGACCCGGACAATCCGGTGAAGAAGATCGCGAGCCCGCGCTCGGCCCGCGGCGGGCGGGCCCGGCGCAGCTCCCGGGCCACGCTCGGCGGAGCCAGCCAGGCAGGCACCTCGGTGCCGGAATCGAGCAGCGTGCCGAGCTCGGAGGCGGTCAGCTCGCCCTGCTCGGCACCCGGCTCGATCAGCGCCAGCGGACGCCACACCTCCGAGCGCGGGTCGTACGCCCACTCGCCCGCGCTGATGACCGGGATCGGCACTCCGGGCAGCGCCAGCGTGCCGTTTCTCGTCCCGGCCGCCGCCCCCGTGATGTCGGATGAGTCGGCCAGCAGGTGGGTGGCGCCGTAGGCGGCGGCGACGATGCCCTCGGCGCGCAGGTCGAGGTTCCCGGGGGCCCGCCCGGCATCGCGCGGCGCGAGCGGCACCGGAACCACGAGCGTGCCGGCCGGGAGATGCTGACTGGCCGCCAGGACCGCGCGGACCAGCGCCTCCGGCCGGGTCACGATCTCGGCCGGCCCGCAGGCCAGGGGCAGCACCAGCAGGCGGGCGTTCAGCTGGCCCGCGTAGTGGCGCAGCTGGCCGATGTGGCGCTTGTTGAGAGGGCGCCGGGTCGCGTAGGCCAGCACGTTCCCCCCGGGCGACCCGGCAGCGCCGGCCAGTTCGGCCCGCACGTCCTCCGGGCGCCTGCGCAGCTGGCGGAACGGGCCGTGCTCGGGCTCGCGCAGCGGGGTGACCGGCCCGGCCAGCCGGACCAGCCCGGGAGCTCCGCCCCCGGGTGCGGCCAGCCGCTCGGTGATCGCGAGCACGGCCAGCGGCGAGCCCTCGGGGTCCTGCAGGACCAGGCGGCTGGCGTCGGCGGGAACCGCCCCGGCGGGTACGTCCAGGGTTACCGGCACCGGCCAGGGGGTACCGTCGGTCAGCGTGCCGCGCTCGGTCACCGCGGCCACCTCGGCCGCGTCCATGAACCCGCGCAGTGGCGCGAACGCCCCCGAGGTGAGCAGCTCGAGGTCGCCCAGCTGGGCCTCCCCGAGCGTGTAGGCCGGCCAGTCGGCTAGCTCCGCGGGCAAGGCGGGCGGGGCCGGTGAAGAAGTCTGCTCAGTCAGCTGTGCCTCCGATGTGACCCTGACACGGTATGTCAGCGTGCTCCAGGTACGCGCAAGCCACGGCGGCTCCGGGCGGTCAGCGGCGCGCCGTCAACGACACGGAACTGCCGCGGTGTCCGGAGCGGGAAGGGAGGCCCCCGGCATGACGTCACACTACTAGCTCCAGCGACATGAGCGCGGCATCCACGTCATATGGGCATGCCATCGCGGGGGAGGGTGCGAACGCGCGCGGGTGCCGCGAAGCGCGTAAACTTAGAGGGTTCCGCCGATAGCCGGGTCTGCCTGGGCCCGGCCGGTTCGTGCTGCCCGCACCCGGTTCCGGCCGGGGATATGGGCAGCCATCGACGAGGGACGAACGGCGATCACAAGGACAGCATGAGCCTCGCAGGACTGCTCAACATTCTCGACGACGACCCGCAACTGCGCGACGTGCTCGCGCGCGCGGTCGGCCCAGACTCGGTTAGCACCGACCCGGCCAGCGCCGAACCGGCCGGTACCGACCTGGTAGCACCGTCGGCGCTGCGGCCGGTGCTGGCGGCCGCGCTGGCGCGCGGCGGCCGTCCCGGCGCACAGGAGCCCGGCGCCCCTGGATTCGTGCTCGCGGTCACGGCCACGGCCCGGGAGGCCGAGGACATGGCGGCCGGGCTCGGCTCGTTCCTCCCGCCGGACAGCGTGGCGTACTTCCCCGGCTGGGAGACCCTGCCGCACGAGCGGCTGTCGCCGCGCTCGGACACGGTCGGGCAGCGGCTCGCCGTGCTGCGACGGCTGGCCCACCCGGCAGGCCCCGGCGAGCCGAACGGCCCGCTGACCGTCGTGGTGACGCCGGTCAGAAGCCTGCTGCAGCCGATCGTGGCCGGGCTCGGCGACCTCGAGCCGGTTACCCTGCAGGTCGGCCAGGCGCGCGAACTCGACGACCTGCTCACCCGGCTGGTCGAGATCGGCTACTCGCGGGCCGACATGGTCGGCAGCCGCGGCGAGATCGCCGTGCGCGGCGGCATCGTGGACGTGTTCCCGCCCACCGAGGAGCACCCGCTCCGGATCGAGTTCTTCGGCGACACGATCGAGGAGATCCGCTACTTCAAGGTCGCCGACCAGCGCAGCATCGGCCCGGCCGAGCGCGGCCTGTGGGCGCCGCCGTGCCGCGAGCTGCTGCTCACCCCCGCGGTGCGGGACCGGGCCAAGGTACTCGCCGACACCCACCCGGCCCTGGGCGACGTGCTCGGCAAGCTGGCCGAGGGCATCGCCGTCGAGGGCATGGAGGCGTTCGCGCCGGTGCTGGCGGAGCGGATGGAACTGCTCGTCGACTACGTACCGGCGGGCGGCCTGGTGCTCGCCTGTGACCCGGAGCGGGTCCGCTCCCGTGCCGAGGAGCTGGTCAGCACGAGCCGGGAGTTCCTCGGGGCCTCCTGGGGCAACGCCGCGGCCGGCGGGGAGGCGCCGATCGATCTCGGTGCGGCGGCCTTCCAGCCGATCGAGCGGGTCCGGGTCGCGGCGGCCGCGCTCGGCCTGCGGTGGTGGACGATCGCGCCGTTCGGGGTGACCGACGAGGGGGCCGCCGGCCCAGATCAGGCAATTGAGCCGAACGGGTCGGGTGAACCCGGTCCGTTCCGGGTCAGTGCTTCCCTGGCGCCGTCGTATCGCGGTGACACCAGCCGGATGCTCACCGACGTGCGCGGCTGGCTGGCCGACGGCTGGCGGGTCGTGCTGGTTACCGAGGGCCACGGGCCGGCCCAGCGGCTGGCCGAGATGCTGCGTGGCGAGAACATCGGCGCCCGCCTGCAGGACGTCACCGATCCGCCCGAGGCCGGCGTCCCCTATGTGACCACGGCCCGGATCCAGAACGGCTTCGTCTGGCCCGTCGCCCGGCTGGCCCTGCTCACCGAGAGCGACCTGGCCGGGCACCCGGCCGGGCTGCCGACGACCAGGGACATGCGGCGGATGCCGAGCAGGCGGCGCGGTGGCGTCGACCCGCTGCAGCTCAAGTCCGGCGACTACGTGGTGCACGAGCAGCACGGTGTTGGCCGGTACGTGGAGATGACCTCGCGGACCGCGGCCGGGGCCACCCGGGAATACCTGGTGATCGAGTACGCGCCGGGCAGGCGGGGTCAGCCGCCGGACCGGCTGTACGTGCCGACCGACCAGCTGGACGAGGTGACCAGGTACTCAGGTGGCGAGGCGCCGACCCTGCACCGGCTCGGCGGGGCGGACTGGGCCAAGGCCAAGGGCCGGGCGCGCAAGGCCGTCCGGCAGATCGCGTCCGAGCTGATCCGGCTGTACTCGGCGCGGATGGCCTCGCCCGGGTTCGCCTTCGGCCCGGACACGCCGTGGCAGCGCGAGCTCGAGGACGCCTTCCCCTACGTGGAGACCCCGGACCAGCTCGGCGCCATCGACGAGGTCAAGGTCGACATGGAACGGCCGGTGCCGATGGACCGGCTGATCTGCGGGGACGTCGGCTACGGCAAGACCGAGATCGCGGTCCGCGCCGCGTTCAAGGCGGTGCAGGACGGCAAGCAGGTCGCGGTGCTCGTGCCGACCACGCTGCTGGTCCAGCAGCACTTCTCCACGTTCTCCGAGCGCTACGCCCCGTTCCCGGTGAAGGTGCGGCCGCTGTCCCGGTTCCAGGGCGGCGCGGAGACCGCCGAGACCCTGCGCGGCCTCGCCGACGGCACCGTGGACGTGGTCATCGGCACGCACAAGCTGCTGTCCCCGGAGACCAGGTTCGCCCGGCTCGGGCTGGTGGTCATCGACGAGGAGCAGCGGTTCGGCGTCGAGCACAAGGAGTACCTCAAGCGGCTGCGCACCGAGGTGGACGTGCTCGGCATGTCCGCCACGCCCATCCCGCGGACGCTGGAAATGGGCGTGGCCGGGATCAGGGAGATGTCCACCATCTTGACCCCGCCCGAGGAGCGGCACCCGGTGCTGACCTTCGTCGGCGTCTACGAGGAGAAGCAGGTCGCCGCGGCCATCCGGCGCGAGCTGCTGCGAGACGGCCAGGTCTTCTTCGTGCACAACCGGGTCAGCTCGATCCGCAAGGTCGCGGCCCAGCTGGCCGGGCTCGTGCCCGAGGCGCGGATCGCCGTCGCGCACGGGCAGATGAACGAGCACGAGCTGGAAAAGATCATGGTCGACTTCTGGGAGCGGAACTACGACGTCCTGGTCGCGACCACCATCGTCGAATCCGGCCTGGACATCCCGAACGCCAACACCCTGATCATCGACCGGGCCGACATGTACGGCCTGTCCCAGCTGCACCAGCTGCGCGGCCGGGTGGGACGCGGCAGCGAGCGCGCCTACGCCTACTTCCTCTACCCGCCCGAGCGCTCGCTGACCGAGACGGCGCACGAGCGGCTGGCCACCGTGGCCCAGCACACCGAGATCGGCGCGGGCATGTACGTCGCCATGAAGGACCTGGAGATCCGCGGCGCCGGGAACCTGCTCGGCGGCGAGCAGTCCGGGCACATCGCCGGGGTCGGGTTCGACCTGTACGTGCGGATGATCGGCGAGGCGGTCAACGAGCTGAAGGGCGACGGCCCCGCCGAGAAGCCCGAGGTCCGGGTGGAGCTGCCGGTCAACGCGCACATCCCGCACGACTACGTGCCGGGCGAGCGGCTGCGGCTGGAGGCGTACACGCGGATCGCGGCCATCGACTCCGAAGCCGACGTCACCGCGACCCGCGAGGAGCTGACCGACCGGTTCGGCGAGCCGCCCGAGCCGGTACTCAACCTGCTCGAAGTGGCGCGCCTGCGCACGGCGGCCCGGCGGGCGGGGCTCACCGACATCACCGCGGCGGGCAACCACATCAGGTTCGCGCCGGTCGAACTGCCCGACTCGCGGCAGGTCAGGGTCCAGCGCCTGTACCCGAAGACGGTGCTCAAGCAGGCGGTGCGTACGATGCTCGTACCAGTGCCGAAGACCGCCCCGATCGGCGGGCAGCCGCTGCGCGACACCGAGCTGCTGGCCTGGTGCGGCGAAGTCATCCGGTCGGTGCTTGCCGACCTGCCGGGATCGGCAACGTGAGAAAGGCCAATATGAGCAAGCAGAGGCCGGTGCTACGGAGGCTTATCAAGGTGTCCGCCGTCGCCCTGGGCGCCGGTCTCGTGGTGACCGCGTGCAGTCCGGTCAAGCTGGGCGCCGCGGCGATCGTCGGCAACCAGCGGATCACCATCGCGACGCTGGATACCGAGGTCACCAACCTCAGCCAGACCCTCAAGCTCTACCCGGGCACCGTGCAGCTGAGCCAGGCGCAGCAGACGCAGCAGACGCTCAGCTGGCTGATCCGGTTCAAGGTCAACGACGAGCTCGCCCGGCAGGCCGGCATCACGGTCTCCACCGCGCAGGTGCAGAAGGCGCTGGCGGAGATTTATTCGGCGGCCAAGGCCAACGCGCAGGCGCAGGGAATCTCGAACGTCAGCCTCAACCTCATCCTGGTGGCCAACGGGATCCCGCCGAACCTGGCCGATCAGGTCGGCCGTTACCAGGCCATCGACGACCAGTTCGTGCGGCAGGCCAACGGCGGGCAGGAGCCCACCGGCACGTCCGCGCAGACCGCCACCACCGCCAAGCTCACCAAGGCGCGCTGCACGGCGGCCAAGGCCCTGAATATCCAGGTCAACCCGCAGTTCGGCCAGCTGAACTACGACCAGGTCGCGATCGTCGCCGCGCCCGGCACGGTGTTCAGGACCGCCGGGCCCACGCCGGCGGCCTCTCCCTCGGGGCTGACGCCGGCTTGCTGATCGTCCTCGCGACCAGCCCGCGGGTGGCGCCCGGCCTGCTCAGCTGGCCGGCCTGGCAGGCGCTGCGCTCTGCTTCCGCCGTGCTCGCCCCGGCCGGACACCCCCAGCTGCCCGCACTGGACGAGGCGGGGATCGCCTACCGCGTGGCTGACCAGCCTGATACCGCGTCGGTCCTGGCCGACGGCACCGTGGTGTGGCTGCCCGAGCCCGGCACCGATCCGCTGGTCCCGCCGGGCGCTCAGCTGTTGCGCGGCTCGGCCGACTTGCCGGGGGCGCACCTGCTCGACCTGGTGGCGACCATGGACCGGCTGCGCGTGGAATGTCCCTGGGATGCCCGCCAGACCCACCAGACGCTGGCCCGGCACCTGCTGGAGGAGCCGTACGAGGCGCTCGAGGCGCTCGAGTCCGGCGATGACCGGGCCTTCTGCGAGGAACTCGGTGACGTGCTGCTGCAGGTGGTGTTCCACGCGCGGGTCGCGGCCGAGCGCGCCGACGGCTACGCGATCGACGACGTCGCCGACGGGATCGTCGCCAAGCTGGTGCGGCGGCATCCGCACGTGTTCGCCGACGTGACCGTCTCCGGCGCGGACGAGGTCCATCGCAACTGGGACCAGATCAAGCGGGAAGAGAAGAAGGAACGAGCCGAACGGGCTGGATCCTCTGCTGTTGCCGACGGCCCGCCGTCTTCGCTTGACGGCGTACCGTTCGGCCAGCCCGCCCTGGCCCTGGCCGCGCAGCTGCAGCGCCGGGCGGCACGGGCAGGCGTACCGGACGAACTGGCCCGCCTGGATGGTGATCCCTGGTCGGCAGGTCCCGCGGGGGACATTGGCCGCGAGTTGTTCAGCCTGGTGGCGAAGGCTCGCGAGGCGGGGCGCGATCCCGAGATGGAACTGCGCGCCGCGGCGCGCCGCTACCGCGACCTCGTGCGGGCGTGGGAACAGTCCTGATCCACCGAATCTTTTTTTGATTGATTCGACCCTAGTGCCTAATGGGATTGCAGCCGGTTACCGGTAAGTTGCGTCTGTTACGAAAAGTCACCATCTGGCCTCCCGATCACCTCACCGGAGCCCTTATCGCCATCCGAGAGTAAAGATTTTGTGAACGGGGGCGGGCGGCGGCATGCCGTGGGGAAGTGGCCGCCTTCGATGAGCCGGTCCGTGCGGCTGGCTCGGGACCCGGCCCGGCTCCCGGTGTCGTCCGGTCACCTGCAGTCGCGACGGTCCTGGCCGGGGGTCGAGTCCCAGTGGCGTCGGCGGCCGTCCGATAGGGCGATCTGGCTCTTGCCGCCAAGCGTGCTCGCCCTGTCGCGGGTGTGCGTCGGGTGCATCTCGGTTGCCGTTTGGGTGTTTGTTCGGTTTACGTGACTTTTTCTGCTTTCTGGGATGTAAGTTGACCCTACGTTTACGTCGAGGGTGTCACTATAAGTCACGACCTACGGGCGTAAACCCAGACAGTTGACTACACGTCACTAATGTGGGAGAACTCAGGCGAAGCGAACTGAGTGGGAGCGTGGGACGTACCAAGTACGAGCTTGGTGCTGACCATTTGGGGGGTCGGTGCGCGTGTTTGGTGTTGCCGCTACAGGTGGCAGGATCGACCGACGGACGGCCAGGCGGCTGTCCACATGGACCAGGGACTACCTGCGTCAGGTGGCACTAGCCGACCTTGGCTGCGCCGTTGTCGGTGTGTTCATGGCGGCTCAGGTCCGCTTCGGCAGCAACGTCACATCCATGTACCTGGCCCTGAGCCTGGCGCTGCCTCTGCTCTGGGTCGCGGCCCTGTGGCTGGCCGGGGCCTATGACGTCCGATTCATCGGGACTGGCTCGGACGAGTATCGCAAGGTGCTGAACGCCGGAGTCAGCTTGACCGCGGCGGTCGCGATCTTCTCCTACGCGGTCAACCTCGAGCTGTCCCGCGGCTATGTGGTCATCGCCCTGCCTAGCATCACGGTGCTCGACCTGCTCGCCCGGCTCACCCTCCGCAAGCGGCTGCACAGGCGCCGCCTTTCCGGCAAGTGCATGCACAGCGTGGTAGCGGTAGGTCATGAGCTCGCGGTGGCCGATCTGGTCACCGAGCTGGGGCGGGACCGGTACCACGGGCTGACGGTGGTGGGTGCCTGCGTGGTACGGCCGGGCGAGTGCGACGAGGTGGTCGGCGTGCCGGTCTACGGCGGTCTGGACGACGTCACGGCCGCGGTCAAGGCTTTCGACGCGGATACCGTCGCGGTAACCGCCTGCCCCGAGATGAACAGCGTCCGGCTGCGCAGCCTGGCCTGGGAACTCGAGAAGACCGGCACCGACCTGTGCGTCTCGCCCGCGCTGCTCGACGTAGCGGGTCCGCGCACGACTATCAGGCCGACGGCCGGCCTCACCCTGCTGCACGTAGACCATCCGCAGCTGGCCGGCTTCCGCCTGCTGCTCAAGGGGCTATTCGACCGGTGCGCGGCGGCTGCGGCGCTGATCATGCTCGCCCCGTTGATGGCAATCCTGGCCGCGTCCGTCTGGATGCACGACCGCGGGCCGGCATTGTTTACCCAGCTCAGGGTGGGCAAGGATGGCCGTTCGTTCCGGATCTACAAGTTCCGGACCATGGTCGTGGATGCTGAGCAGCGCAAGACGCAGTTGCTCCCCGGCAACGATCTCGACGGCGTTTTGTTCAAGCTCCGCACCGACCCGCGGATAACCGTTGTGGGGGCCCATCTGCGCCGCTGGTCCGTCGATGAGCTGCCGCAGCTCTTCAACGTCTTCCTCGGCCACATGTCACTGGTCGGGCCCCGCCCCGCGCTGCCTGACGAGGCGGAGAAGTACGCCGACCACGTGCGCCGCCGGCTGGTGGTTAAGCCCGGCATTACCGGGCTGTGGCAGGTCAGCGGGCGGTCTGATCTGTCGTGGGAAGAGTCGGTGCGGCTGGACCTGCGATACGTCGAGAACTGGTCGTTCGCGCTTGACCTGCAGATTTTGTGGAAAACAATTTCAGTTCTCATAAGAGGATCGGGAGCTTATTAACAGCTATCCGCATGAAAATATTGTTCTGCTCGCACTCAGATATGGCAAATTTGAAGTCACGTATTCGCGTCCTAACAGCCACCTTTCTGCTAAGCGGAAACGGGAACCTGATCTGGGCGTCTTTCCATGGGGAGATTAGATGACGACGATGCTTGACCGGAGCCTCGATGCCACGGACATCGCCGGGCTGGTGCGACGGGCCGCCGAAGGGGATCGGCGGGCGTGGGAGCGTCTGGTTGATCAGTTTTCCAGGCTCATCTGGTCTATCACCGTGGACTTCAAGCTGGCGGAGAGTGATGCTGCCGACGTCGTCCAGACAACCTGGCTGCGTTTGCTGGAGCACATCGACCGCATCGAGCACCCGGCTCGCGTGGGATCCTGGCTGGCGGCCACGGCGCGGAATGAGTGCCTGCGCAGTCTGGCGGCAAAGAAGCGAGTTGTGCTCGGTCACGACGACGCCGATCTCAGCGAATCGCTGGGGCATGGGGCTGAGATCGATGAGCGTCTCCTGGCCAGGGAACGGGCCCAGACCGTTCAGGACGCTGTCTCCCGCCTGCCCAGGCGGTGGCAGAGGCTGCTTGAGCTGCTCATGTCCGATCCGCCGACCTCGTATACCGAGATTTCTGATCAACTCGGGCTTCCGGTCGGAAGCATCGGTCCTACCCGCGGCCGGTGCCTGGCACGGCTGCGCGTGCTGCTCACAGCTTCCTGATCGCGGTGCCGGATTCACCGGATTCAACAGAGGGATGGTCGTATCATTAGCACCCGCTGGGCGCTCTAGTGAGGGTGGAACGTCGCGTCCTGATCATTGTCCAGAACCTTCCGGTGCCTTTCGACCGACGTGTGTGGCTTGAGTGCCAGGCGCTCGTTTCGGCGGGTTACCGGGTTGCCGTCGTCTGCCCGAAGGGCCGTGCAGACCCGGCCTATGAGGTCGTCGACTCGGTGGAGCTGTACAAGTACCGGCCTTATGCGCCTGGTGGCAGCAAGTTCAGCTTCGTCGCTGAGTACGCGTACTCGTTCCTGGCCACCGCCTGGGCGACGCTTAAGGCCAGGCGCTCTGGTCGCTTCGCGGTCATTCAGGCGTGCAACCCGCCCGACATCTTCTGGCCATTGGCCAGGGTCTTCCGCGCGATCGAGGGAACCAGGTTCGTGTTCGATCACCATGACCTGTGCCCGGAGCTCTACAGGTCTCGTTTCCCCGGCGGCCCGAGGCTGCCGCACAAGGGACTGCTGGCCCTTGAGCGCACGACTCACCGGTCCGCGGATCATGTCATCGCCACCAACGATTCCTACCGGGAGATCGCGATAACGCGGAGCGGCAAGCCGTCCTCCGACGTCACGGTCGTCCGTACCGGGCCGGACCCCGAGCGGCTGCGGCGCGGCCAGGCCGAACCCGAGTTGCGCCGGGGCCGCCGGTTCCTCGCCGCCTACATCGGGGTGATGGGCCCGCAGGACGGGGTGGACATCGTAGTGCGGGCGGCCGACATCGTCGTCCATCAACTCGGCCGCGACGACATCGCCTTCACGCTGATCGGTTCCGGGGACTGCTTCGACGACCTGGTAGCCCTGCGTGATGAGCTCGGCCTGGACGGTCACGTGGAGTTCACGGGGCGGGCACCGGATGAGCTCGTGGGACGCATTCTCTCAACGGCGGATGCCGGCCTTTCCCCGGACCCGAAAAATCCGCTCAATGACGTGTCGACGATGAACAAGACGATGGAATATATGGCTTTCGGACTTCCCGTGGTCGCCTTCGACCTGCGCGAAACCCGCGTGTCCGCCGGCGACGCCGCGGTTTACGTCAAGCCCAATGACGAGCACGACTACGCTGAGGCCATCATCGCCCTGATGGACGATGAGCCAATGCGTGACCTGCTGGGAAAGCTGGGCCGGTCACGCGTCGAGCAGGATCTGGCCTGGAGCCGGCAAGAACGCGCCTACCTCGGCGTCTACGAACGCGTGACCGCCGGAAACCAGGCCGCTGAGCGGGCAGGGCGCTGACGATGTGCGGGATCGCGGGCTGTTACCAGCAACCTGACGGCCAGAAGCTGGTCGACATCATGAGCGACCGGATCGCGCACCGGGGACCGGATTCGGCGGGTACCTGGAGTTACGACGATGACCGTGTGACGGCTCAGCTCGGCTTCCGGCGGCTGTCGATCATCGACCTCAGCACGGCGGCGGATCAGCCCCTGCGCAAGAACGGCCTGGCCATCATCTACAACGGCGAGCTGTACAACTACCGGGCACTCCGGGCCGAGCTGGCTGCGCATGGCGTCCGGTTCACCACCCAGTCCGATACCGAGGTGGTGCTCGAGGCCTGGCGATACTGGGGGTCCGGGGCCCTGCGGCGGTTCCGCGGCATGTTCGCGTTCGCGCTCTTCGACGAGCGTTCTGGCGATCTGGCCCTCGCCCGCGACCCGTTCGGCATCAAGCCGCTGTATTACCTGCCCCGCAGCGGCGGCGTGGTCTTTGCCTCGGAACTGAAGGCGCTGATAGCGGCGATCGGCTCGGAACTGCGGATCGAGCCGGGGGCACTGGTCGCCTCGATGCTGTACTACTGGCTGCCCGAGCAGCGTTGCGCCATCGAGAACGTACGCAAGCTGCCCGGGGGTTCGTGGGCCCTGATCCGGCCCGACGGCACGCTGACCGTCCAGTCATACTGGCGCAGCGCCGAGGTGGCGGCCGAGGCCGCGGACGGCCCGGTGGCCGACCTGGGTGAGGTGATCAAGCAGTCGGTCACCGCGCACCTTGTGTCCGACGTGCCGGTATCCAGCTTCCTTTCCGGCGGGCTGGATTCAAGCATCATTACCGTTCTCGCCCACCAGGCCGCCCAGGAGGTTGATGCCTACACCATCACCTTCCGGCCCGAGGACCAGCGCCTTGAGGCCATGCCTGACGACGCCACGTACGCGCGGAAGGTCGCGGCGCAGTTCGGGATCAACCTGCACGAGATCGAGATCTCCCCGGACATCGTCAACCTGCTGCCCCGCATGGTGGACGTGCTGGACGAGCCGATAGGCGACCCGGCGGCGATCAATACGCTGCTGATGTGCGAGGCCGCGCGCGAGCGTGGCGTCAAGGTGATGCTGTCTGGCATGGGGGCCGACGAACTGTTCGGCGGCTACCGCAAGCACCTCGCGTGCGCCATGGCCGGGAGTTACGGCAGGCTGCCCGCGGCACCGCGAGCCGGCGTGCGGTTCGCGGTGCAGCGATTCCCCGTCAGCGTGGGCGGGCGGGGGCTGCGGTACGTCCGGTGGGCGAAGCGCTTCCTGACCTTCGCCGAGCTGCCTGAGGAGCCGCGGTTCCGCCGCAGCTACACGATGTACGACCCGGGCGAGCTCGCCGCCCTGGTCAGCCCGGACCTGGCCGGCCATGTCGACCAGATTCTCGAGGAGCATAGCGAGATCTATAACGACAACTCGCTGCAGGACGAGGTTAACCGGATGTGCCTGGCCGATTCGCGCCTGTTCCTGCCTGGGCTCAACCTCAGCTACACCGACCGGGCGAGCATGGCTGCCTCCGTGGAGGTACGTGTCCCCTTTGTGGATCCGGTGGTCGCGCAGGCCGCGTTCTCCATCGCGGGTAGCGACAAGATCCGGCGTCGGCAAGGAAAGGTCGCGCTCAAGCGGGCTGCGGAGGCCTGGCTACCGCGCGAAATCGTGTACCGGCCGAAGGCGTCCTTCAGCGCGCCACTGCGGGCGTGGGTGCGGAACGACCTGCAGCCGGTGATCAATGACGTGCTGGTAGGAGGAGAGCTGACGGGTTCCGGGATGATCCGTGCCGACGCGCTAAGCCGCCTGATCCAGGACGAACAGGCCGGCCGCGAGGACCGGGCTAAGCAGATATGGCAGCTGCTCACGCTCGAGCTCTGGTATCGCAACGTACGGTCCGCAGGCGTAGCGGCCTAACTGACGAGGACGCAATGAAGCAGATAGCTCAGAACTACAAGTCCGGGGAACTCATCGTCCTCGACGCGCCGGCTCCCGCGTGCCGTCCGGGGGGTGTCCTCGTGCAGTCGCTCTTCTCGCTCATCTCCACCGGCACGGAGATGATGAAACTGGCTGAGGCCAAGATGTCGATGGTGGGTAAGGCGCGCGCACGACCCGACCAGGTGCGCAAGGTCCTGGACACGGTCGCGCAGCAAGGCGCGGTCGCCACCTATAAGAAGGTCATGAACCGCCTTGACTCCTATACACCGCTTGGCTACTCGCTGTGCGGCGTCGTCGTCGAGGTGGGGCGCGGGGCGGAAGAGTTCCACGTCGGTCAGCTGGTAGCAGCGGCCGGGAACGAGTACGCGCTTCATGCCGAGTACAACTGGATACCTGTCAACATGTGCGCGCCCGTCCCCCGTGGCGTCGCACCGGAACATGCCGCCTTCTCAACCGTAGGGGCGATCGCCATGCACGGCGTCCGGCGAGCCGAGACCCAGCTCGGCGATACGGCATGCGTCATCGGCCTCGGCCTGGTCGGCCAGCTCGTAGTCCGCCTGCTCATCGCCTCGGGCGTCCGCGTCGTCGGCATTGACGTGATCGAGGAGCGTTGCCGGCTGGCCGAGCAGGCGGGCGCGGTACTGTGCGCCGCCCCTACCGGTGAGGGCATGGAGGCCATCACGAGCTCACTTGACGAGATCACCGACGGGCGCGGAGCGGACCACGTATTCCTGACCGCGGGCGGATCCTCGAACGCCCCAGTCGAGATCGCCGCCAAGCTGGCCAGGGATCGCGCCCGCGTCGTCGATATCGGGAAGACCCGGCTGGATCTGCCCTGGAACGCCTATTACGACAAGGAGCTCGACGTCCGGTTCTCCCGGTCCTACGGACCCGGACGATATGACGAACGATACGAGCTCGAGGGCATCGACTACCCGGCCGGCTACGTCCGGTGGACCGAGCGCCGTAACCTGGAATGCTTCCTTGACCTCATCGCGCGCAAGGAGATCGAGGTCCAGACGCTGGTGTCCGGTGTCTTCCCGCTGGGAAACGCCAGCACCGTCTACGCCGACCTCGCTTCGGGCGCGCTGAAAGCCGTCGGCGTCCTGCTCGAGTACCCGGCCCGCCCCGCGGATACCTCGCCAAGCGCGGCGACCAGCCTTATCCGCTCCGGCTCCGCGCCCGCGCCGCGTGGCCGGAGTGATGGGCGGCTGGCGATCGGTTTCATCGGGGCCGGGAATTACGCATCCTCGATGCTGCTGCCGAGCCTAGCGGCCATGCCGGACGCTTTTCTGGCCCATGTCGCGACGACCCGATCGCTCTCTGCAGTCAACGCCCAGCGGCGGTTCGGCTTTGCCACGGCATCGACCAGCGCCGATGCCGTGCTCGAGGACGAGAAGCTCGACGCTATCTTCATCGTGACCAGGCATCACACCCACGCCGGGCTCGTCTGCCGCGCGCTGGAGACGGGGAAGGCCGTCTTCGTGGAAAAGCCCCTCGCGCTGACCCGTGAGGAACTCGACCGGATTATCGAGGTGATCGCGGAAACAGGCAACGACCGGCTGATGGTGGGGTTCAACCGGCGCTTCGCGCCGCTGCTTACCCAGATGAAATCCCAGTTCGGTCCGGCTAGCTCGGCCGGGGTATTGCGTTACCTGGTCAACGCGGGGCCGCTGGCCGCGGACAGCTGGTACGGAAACGACGCGCTTGAGGGGTCACGGTTCACCGGGGAAGGCGGCCACTTCATCGATACGCTGAGCTGGTGGGCCGACAGCCTGCCGGAAGAGGTCTACGCCGTCACGGGTCCCGGCAAGGACGACGTCCAGGTCACCGTGCGCTTCCAGAACGGCTCGAACGGCGTGATCACCTATGTCACGGACGGCAACACGCGCTTCCCGAAGGAGACGTTCGACGCGGCCGGCGCGGGCCGGAGCGCGCGACTTGACAACTTCAGGAAAGTCACGGTCTGGACCGGACGGGGACATAACACCATCCGGTCGCGCGGCGGCCAGGACAAGGGCCAGCGCGGCGAACTCGGTCGTTTCGTCGAGTCCAGCCGGGCCGGTACCGCGATGCCGATCCCGCTCGAGACCCTGGTGGCCGTTACCCGGGCAACCGTCGCCGTGGGTGAGAGCTTGTCAAGCGGACGGCCGGAACGCGTATGAGCGCCTCGCAGATCTCCCAGCTCGGCTGGTACGCTCGCCGGGCCGCTGCGATGTCGCCCGCCGAGGTGGCGTGGCGCGCTCGCGATCAGGTGCTGCGGGCGGTGTGGTCACGCCGCCAGGTTTCGCGTGAGCAGCTCCGCACGGAAGCGCCGCTGCCCGCGAGTGAGCGCCGGTTTGCCGCGACCCTGCCGGCGGGCACCGCGGCACGTATCCCGGATGAGGCCCGGGCCGCGGTCCTCGACCGCGCGGACAGGCTACTGCGCGGTGAATGGGAAGTACTGGGCGTGCCCAGGACGGATATGGTGCGGCCCGACTGGTTCCTCGACCCGGTGACGGGCCGCCGGTCGGCTCCGGACCGCTGCGCGTTCCGTATTGACCACCGCTCGGAGGAGCAGGTCGGCAACGTCAAGCAGGTATGGGAGATTTCCCGGCTACAGCATCTTACGCTGCTGGTCAATGCCTGGTTTCTTACTCATGAGGACAAATATGCGAGCCGGGTGGCCGATCAGCTGCGGTCCTGGTGGCAGGAAAATCCGTTCCTTTCCGGGGTGCACTGGACCAGCGGCATCGAACTCGGTCTCCGGCTGATCAGCCTGACCTGGATAAGGCGCCTGCTTGACGACTGGCCGGGCGCAGCCAGCTTGTTCGAGAATAACCCGCTTGCCCTACGGCAGCTCCGCTGGCATCAGCAGTATCTTGCCGCGTTTGTCAGCCGCGGCTCCTCGGCCAACAATCACGTGGTCGCCGAGGCCGCCGGGCAGTTCGTGGCCAGCTGCGCCTTTCCGTGGTTCGCGGAGAGCGAGCGCTGGCGACGCAAGTCGGCTGTCCTGCTGGAACGAGAGCTCCTCCGCAATACCTTCCCGTCCGGTATCGGCCGGGAGCTCGCCTCGGATTACCAGTGCTTCATAGCGGAACTCGGGTTCGCCGCGGCTGTCGAAGGGGACGCGAGCGGTCATCCGCTGAGCCCGGTCACCTGGGCCCGGCTGTGTGCCATGGCCGATAGCGCGGCCGCCATCGTCGACCAGCGCCTGCGTCCGCCCCGCCAGGGTGATTCCGACGAAGGCCATGGATTCCTGCTTGACCCGCCCGTACCAAACGGCTGGCCGTCATTGCTCGCCCTGGCCGGCGAGCTCGTAGGCCGGCAGGACTGGTGGCCACGGCCGCCGGCCGACGCGCGCAGCTCAATCGCGGGCATGCTGGCGGGCGCCAGGCGCACTACCGAGGGCAGACCAGGACAGCGACCGTCACGGTTCGCCGACGCGGGCATGACGCTGCTGCGCACGAACGGAGACAACGAGATCTGGTGCCGATGCGACGGCGGCCCGCACGGGTACCTCAGCATCGCCGCGCACGCTCACGCAGACGCCCTCTCGGTCGAAGTCCGCTACGCGGGAACCGATATCCTGGCTGATCCAGGCACCTACTGCTATCACGGCGAGCCCGCCTGGCGCTCCTACTTCCGCTCCACGATCGCGCACAACACCGCCGAGCTCGCGGGCCGGAGCCAGTCCCGGGAACGCGGCCCGTTTATGTGGGGCCACCATGCGCGTTCCCGGGAGATCGAGGTCATCGACGACGGCGACATCGCCCGATGGACCGCCGAGCACGACGGTTACGCCTCACTCGACCAGCCAGCGGTTCATCGTCGCTCGGTCCTCCTGGACCGGGCATCGCGAAGCGTTGACATCATCGACGAGATCGAGGGCGGTGGCCATGACCTCCGCCTCGCCTTCCACCTCGGCCCCGAGGTGCAGGCCGGACTCGATGGATCATGTGCCAGCCTGCACTGGCCCGGGGTGCCCGCGCCCGGGGCGGCCAGGCTGGAACTCCCGTCCGCGCTCAGGTGGAGCCTGCACCGGGGTGAGACCGATCCGATTCTGGGCTGGTACTCCCCGGGCCTCGGCCGCCGCGTTCCCGCCGTCACGCTTATCGGCTGCGGGCGTTGCGCATCCGGCGCCCCGCTGGCCACGCGGCTCGAGTTCCTGGATGCCGCCACTTCGCCGAAAGCTGACGTTACCCGGCGGGCCGTATCATTGTACGCATCCGACGCACGGCTGGGTGCGGCGCCGGAGATCCGAGCGGAGGCTAAATGAGCCAGCAGGCGGTGGATCTGCGGAGGTCCTACCAGATCGTATGGCGTCACAAGATCCTCGTAGGCATCGTGGCGCTTCTGGGTATCGTGGCCGGCGGTGCGTATGCGCGGCTCCACCCGCCCATGCTGACGAGCACGGCGCTGGTCGTGCTTCCGCAGCCGCCGCAGGGCGCGGTGGCAGCACCCGCGGGGGGAGCGGCCGATCCCTATACGGCAACCCAAGAGGTTATCGCGGGCAGCAATCAGGTTCTCGCCGTCGCGTTGCCCCATGTCCGCCCGGCCATGTCGCTCACCGAGCTCCGCCACCACATTCAGATCGGAAGCCTGACCCCGTACGTCATTTCGATCAGCGCCAAAGGTACGGCTGCGGCGGATGCGGAGGCCACCGCCAATGCGGTCGCCAGCAGCTACGTTCAGTACGTCGGTTCGGTAAGCAACTCGGCCGAGCATGTATCGGCGGAGCTGCTCGAGAAGGCGTCGAGCGCCACGGGAGCCGCCCCGACTGAGGATCTCATCATCGACGCCCTGGTTGGCGCGGTCTTCGGTGCACTGATCGGGGCGATCATCGCCCTGGCGATCGGGCGCAGTGACCGGCGGCTACGGGAACGCGACGAGATAGCGGATTCCATCGGGGTTCCCGTGCTGGCCTCCTTCCCCGTCGCTCATCCATCCGGCGCTGCCGGGTGGACGAAGCTCTTCGAGGATTACAAGCCGGGAGCGCTGCACGCCTTGCAGATGCGGAAGGCACTGCACCATCTGGGAATATCAGCGTTCCATGCGAGCAACGGCGGCTATGGCGGCGAGAGCGGCACGCCGTCAGTGACCATCTTGTCTCTCTCCTCGGATCCGGGTGCCCTCGCCATCGGTCCCCAGCTGGCGGCGTTCGCCGCGTCCCAGGGGATCCCCACGGTCCTCGTCATTGGTCCGCAGCAGGATCCAGACGTAGCGGCGTCGTTGCGAACCGCATGTGCGGGGTCGGCCCCCGCATCATCGAATTGGCCGAGCCGGCTGCGGGTCACCGTTTCCGACGATCAGCTCCACATGCAGTCAGATAGTGCGCTGACGGTGGTCGTCGCGGTCGTGGATGGCCGGAGCCCCAAGATGCCCGACACGATGCCGACCATCGCAACGGTACTCGGCGTCTCATCCGGTGCGGCAACGGCCGAGCAACTGGCCCGCGTAGCGGTAAGTGCTGACGTCGCCGGCCGGGGAGTAACCGGGTTCTTCGTTGCGGACCCCGAGCCGACAGACCACACGACCGGCCGTATCCCGCAGTTGTCGAGACCGCTGCAACGCAGATTTCCCACCCGCACGACAGGTATGACGACGGAGATTAGACGGTGAGTGACCCAGACACCCCGATATGGTCCGGTGGGACAACCGTCGGAGGGATAAGGACGAACGGGATCAGCAATGGCGTTCCTGAACGCCTATGGCGATACGACGACGTCCCGGCGATCGAGGAACATGAATCTCCCGCTTCCGAGGTGACCGGCGGTCTTGTCAGCCTCGGCTTCCTCAAAGCAGCGCTGAGCCGGCGGAGGCGGTTTTGGTGCGCGACCGCTGCCGCCGGATTCCTCCTCGGCTGCGCCTATTACGTGGCAGCCCCTCCCGGTTACCAGGCCTCGACGTCGGTCCTGCTCACTCCGGGTCCTTACGACAACATCAATACGGCGGCGACCAACGACGTGGCCATGGCGGAAACCCGCACGGTGGCCGGGCTCGCGGTCCGGGAACTGGGGCTGCGGCAAAGCGCCGCCAGTTTCGGCGCGACGTACAAGGTCGCAGCTCTCACGGAACGGGTCGTGGTTATTACGGCCAGCGCTCGGTCCAGCGAACAGGCGGTTCTGAACGCGAGCGCCGTGGCTTCGGCATTTCTCAAGTTCCGGACCGACGAAATGCAGGCTCAGCAGAATCTCGTGCTTGGGGCGCTCAACCGGCAGGTCAGCCAGGGAGAGCAACATCTCAACTCGATCGGCGCACAGATCAGCCAGGTATCGGCCCAGACCGCGTCATCGGCCCGGCAGGCGCAGCTGAAGACCCTGCAAGCGGAGCAGACCAAGGCGAACACTACGCTCTTCGACCTCCGGCAGGCTGCCCTGGGCAACCAGACGGTCAACGGCTCGGCCACCACGGCGGCAGCCAAAGGCAGCGTGGTGCTCGACGCTGCTATTCCGCTCGCGCATTCACGGGTGAAGCCCCTGATCCTTGATGCCGTCTTCGGACTCATAGCGGGATCCGCTGTCGGCATCGCCATCGTGGTAATCCAGGCGATCGTATCTGTCCGGCTGCGCCGGCGTGACGACATCGCCCGGGCCCTTGGCACGCCGGTGAAGGTCAGCGTGGGGACCATCCGGCTGAAGTCACGGCTGCCCCGGCCCGGAGGAGCCGCCGCCCGTGACGCCGCCGTCCAGCGGGTGGTCACTCACCTTGCCCGCTCCGTGCCAGGAAGCCCCGGAGGGGTTGCATCCCTGGCCGTCGTCCCAGCGGACGACCTGCGGGTACCGGCGTGGTGCCTGGTGTCCCTGGCGGTGTCATGCGCCGAGGAGGGCAAGCACGTCGTCGTGGCCGACCTGTGCCACGGTGCACCCGTCGCTAAGCTGCTGGGCTCCGCGGAGCCGGGAGTCCGCGAGGTCAGCACGCGTGGCGTCAGCCTGGTCGCCGCCGTGCCTGAACGCGATGACGTCGTGCCCCTGGGTCCGCTGAACCGGGGCTCGGTGCCGGCTGAGCGATCGTCCTTTACCGGGGCGGTGGCTAGTGCCTGCGCCTCGGCCGACGTTCTGCTCACCTTGGCTACGCTCGATCCCGCACTGGGAAGCGAGCACCTTGCCACCTGGGCCACCGACGCCGTGGCCATGGTGACCGCCGGGCGGTCGTCATGGACCAAGATCCAGGGTGTCGGCGAGCTGATCCGGCTGTCGGGTATCCGCCTGGTCTCGGCCGTCCTGGTCGGGACCGACCGTTCGGACGAGACGCTCGGCACGATCCGGCTACCGGAAACTGTCTGAGTACCTTCAGTGCCGGGTTCTCAGGCCTCCCTGAGGGCCAGGCCGCCCTCCGGGCGCCGCGGCCTGGGCGGCGTAGCCGACGGTGAGCCGACATCGGCCGGCCAGCCAGCCCGCCGCGGCCAGCCAGCCCGCCGCGGACAGCGGTTCCGCGGCCTATCCCAGTTCAAGATGGCCCGGCGGTATCACCGCCGCTTTCTCGACGCTCATATGCACAGTGATGACAAAGTGCGAACGGCGAGGTGGTCTTGAACGATATGCCGGGCGGTCAAAGCACGTCCGCACCGAAGGCGGAGGGCTCATGCTTGCGACCAGGAATCCTTCTCGATCGTGACGGCACGATCATCGTCGATCACGGCTATGTGGGATCGGTCGACCGGGTCGAGTTCATCGGAGGGGCACCGGAGGCGATCGCCAGGTTCAACCAGGCCGGTATTCCTGTCGCGGTAGTGACCAACCAGGCCGGAGTCGCACGGGGCCTGTACGGCATCGACGATGTTGTCAAGGTACATCAGTACATCGCGGGCCGCCTGGCGGAATGCGGAGCACACATCGACCTGTTCCTGTTCTCTCCCTATCATCCCGCCGGAGTCGTCGAGGCATTCGCCCGCAGCAGCGAGGACCGTAAGCCCAGACCGGGCATGGCCAGGGCGGCGGCCATGGCACTCGAGCTGGACCTGGAGGCGTCGTGGGTTGTGGGTGACCGGCCCGAGGATCTCGGCCTGGCCGAGGCAATCGGAGCGTCTGCCGTCTACCTGGGACGTGATGATTACCAGCGTCCAGGTATCTGGTCTTTTCCGAGCCTCGCTGCGGCGGCTTCCTTCATCCTGGAGCGGATCACGACATGAGTTCCGTTTACGATCTTCCGGAGCTGGTGGCGCAGCCTGACGGCAGCGCGGTGAAGTTCCCGGCAACTCCGTACGCGAGCGCCGCATCGTATCTTCACGCTTACACCGCAGAACTCACCCGGGCTTGTGAGACCATCGAACCCGCTGCGTTCGCCGGAGCGGCGGCGATCCTTCACGAGGCCTACACCCGTGACGCCCGGATGTTCGCATGCGGTAATGGCGGCTCGGCGTCGATTGCCAACCATATGCAATGCGATCATGTAAAGAACGTCCGTACTGCCACCGATCTCTCTCCCCGCGTCCTGAGCCTCAGCACCAACGTTGAACTCCTTACCGCGATAGCCAACGATCTAGGGTACGAGAACGTATTCGTCTATCAGCTTCAGTCCCAGTCGCGGCCCGGAGATGTCCTCATCGCCGTCTCATCGTCAGGCTGCTCACCCAATATCGTTAATGCGCTCACCTGGGCCCGCGATAATGGCCTGCGCACGATCGCGGTCACCGGCTTCGACGGAGGTCCGGCGCGGGCCATCGCCGAGGTCAGCGTCCATGTAGATTGCACTAACTACGGTATCGTCGAAGACGTGCACCAGACGATCATGCATGCTCTGGCGCAGTACATCCGTCAGTCACGAATGGCCGCCGACACGATATCAGCGAGTGTGTTCTGAATCATGACAGTCCAGCCACAACAACGAACGAGACGAAAGCAGGCCCCGTAATGCTCGTGGAAAAAGGCCAGCGAGCACGAATGCGCGTTGCGATTAACCTGCTGCCGGAGAACCCCGCTCATCCCTCCGGGGCTCACTGGTTCTGGACTCGGGTAATTCCCGAGATGGCCAAGCGGCTCGAAACGGACGAAGAACTGCACCTACTGGTGAGTCCGAAGTCGCGGCACCTTCACCAGGGGTACGGTCCTGGCGTGTTTTACATTACCTATCCATGGTCGAATGAGCGGCGCGCTGCGCGCACGCTCAGCGAGCATATCTACTCGCCCTTGCGGCTGCCGCTCAGCCGTATCGACGTGTTCAACACGCTGATGGCGCCGGTCGTGAACATCCCGTGGTCGCTTGTCATCCACATGAAGACCATGCATGCGTTCACTGCACCTGATTCACTAAGTCCGCTGGCCCGTATCTACCGCCAGATGAATTACCCTCACTCCGCTCGGGTCGCCGACGCGATCATCATCAACTCCGAGAGCCTGCGCTCGGAGATCCAGCGTTACCTGAAGGTAGACGAGCGCAAGCTGAAGCTGATCTACGAGGCGGTCGATCACGACCTGTTCAAGCCCGGAGACGCCGACGCCGCACGGACCCGCGTGGCCTCGTACGGCGTCACGAAGCCGTTCGTGCTGTTCGTGTCGTCGCTGTGGCGGTACAAGAACTGCGACGGCTTGCTGCGGGCATGGGCGGTGGCCCGTGCTGAACTCGGGGATCGCCAGCTAGCTATCGTCGGCAGCGGACGGGACCAGGAGTACCTGGCTTCGCTCCGCTCGCTTGCAAACGAGCTCGGCATATCGGGGGACGTCGTGTTCGTAGGACCAGTCCCGCTCGAGGAGACGGTCCACTTCTACCGGGCCGCGGACGCCTTCGTCTACCCGTCTCTCAACGAGACTTTCGGGCTTCCCATCCTGGAGGCCATGGCGTGCGGCTGCCCGGTCGTGACCTCCGACACCAGCGCCATGCCGGAAACAGCGGGCGGAGCCGCGGTCCTGTCCGATCCCAGCGACCCGGCGTCACTCGCCCGGGCCATCTCGGAGGCGGTGGGATCCCGCCGGGACCGCCTGCGCGATCTAGGGCTCACAAGAGCTAGCCAGTTCACCTGGGCCGCGACGGCCGCCGCGACCCTTGATGTGTACCGCGAGGCCGCTGAGCGCCGGAGGGGTGGACGAAAGTGAGGATTCTCGTCACCGGCGGCGCGGGATTCATCGGGTCGTATACGTGTGACCGGCTGCTCGAGCTCGGACACGAGGTCACGGTCCTCGACGCGCTGACCCAGCCGGTGCACAGGAACGGACGTCCCGCCTACCTCAGCCCGGGAGCCGACTTTTACCAGGGCGACACCCGCAACCGTGACCTTCTGACCAACTTGCTGCGCCGCGTCGACGCGGTTTATCACTTCGCCGCCTATCAGGACTACCTGCCGGATTTCTCGCGGTTTTCCGACGTGAACGTGGTACCGACCGCCCTGCTCTACGAGATCATCGTCGCCGAGCGCCTCGACCTCGCCCGAGTGGTGGTGGCGTCGTCGCAATCGACGATGGGCGAGGGGCTCTACCGGTGTCCGGTCGACGGCGATCAGGTACCCGGGATGCGTCCCGAGAAGGCGCTCGCCGCGGGCCAGTGGGACATACCATGCCCCGAATGTGGCGGCCAGCTCGAGATGCAGACCACGCCCGAGCGGATCTCCAACCCGCAGAACGCCTACGGCATGTCCAAGCTCGGCCAGGAGATGGTCGCCATCAACCTCGGCCGCCGGTACGGCGTCCCTACCGTTGCCCTGCGCTACAGCATCGTCCAGGGACCGCGGCAGTCGGTCTACAACGCTTACTCGGGGGCATGCCGCATCTTCTGCCTGAGCTATCTGCTGGGCGCACCGCCGGTCCTGTACGAGGATGGCGAGGCGATCCGCGACTACGTCAACATCGACGACGTGGTGGATGCCAACGTGCTCGTCCTAGAGGATGATCGCGCGGCCGGGCGGGTCTTTAACGTCGGGGGCGGGCAGGCCGTCACTACCCGGGAGTTCGCCGGCATCGTCATGCGTCAGTACGGGTCTAGCCAGCCGGCGGTGGTGACGGCCGAGTACCGCTTCGGCGACACGCGTCACATTTTCTCGGACATCAGCGCCCTGAGGGAGCTGGGATGGGAACCGAAGCGCACCCCGGCCGAATCGGTCGCCGGGTACGCCGCATGGCTGCACGGCCTGGATGGTCTCGACGGGGTCCTGGCCAAAGCGAACGCCCGGATGCGCGCCCTCGGCGTTGTCCGTAAGGCGGAGGCGTGAAGGCCTTCCTCCTTGCCGCGGGGGTCGGCAGCCGTCTGAGACCGATCACCGATGCCATTCCGAAATGCATGGTGGCCATCGGGGATCGGCCGCTGCTTGACATCTGGCTTGATGCGCTCGACCGAGCGGACGTCGACGAAGTCCTGGTCAACCTCCATCACCTGCCGGAAGTTGTGCGCCGGCACCTGGCCGCGCACGAGGGGCCGCCGGCGATCCGCACCGTCTACGAACCGGAGTTGCTCGGCAGCGCCGGCACGCTTGTCGCCAACCGGGACTGGGTGGACGATGAAGAAACGTTCCTGGCGTGCAACGCCGACAATCTCACGGACTTCGATCTGCGGTCGCTCATAGACGCGCATCGAGACTACGACGCCATCGCGACGCTCACGGTGTTTCACTCGCCGAATCCGTCAGCCGGAGGCGTCGTGGACGTCGACGCCTCCGGCTGGGTCACCGGGTTTACCGAGAAGCCGAGCCAGCCGGTTTCTGACCTAACGAATGCAGGCATCTACGCCTTCCATCCGAGCGTGCTCGATGAGATCGATGCCGCGCCACCGAGGGACATCGGCTATGACCTGCTGCCGCGGCTGGTGGGGCGAGCCCGGGCCGTGATGGTCGACGGATATTTTCGTGACATCGGGACCGCCGACGCGTACCGGGGGGCATGTGAGGAGTGGCCCGTGCGAGCCGGACGATGATCATCACTCAGACTCCTCTGCGCATCGGCCTCCTCGGCGGAGGGACCGATCTGCCCGACTACTACCGGGAGCACGGTGGCCGGGTCCTCAACTGCGCAATCGACAAGTACATCTATGTCATCGTCAAGGAACGCTTCGACGATGACATCTACGTCAACTACTCCAAGAAGGAGATCGTCTCCCGGATCGAGAACCTGGAGCACGAGCTCGTTCGCGAAGCCATGCTGATGACCGGCGTGACCAAGGGCGTCGAGATCACCACGCTGGCCGACATCCCGTCCACGGGCTCCGGTCTCGGGTCGTCGTCTGCGGTAACCGTCGGCTTGCTGCACGCGTTGTTCGCATACCAGGGACGTCAGGTGCCGGCTAAGGAGCTTGCCGAGCGCGCCTGCGCTATCGAGATCGAACGCTGCGGAAAGCCGATCGGCAAACAGGATCAGTACATTGCCGCGTATGGCGGAATCCGTGACATCCGTTTCGGGCCCGGCGAAGAGGTGATTGTCGAGGAGCTCGTGCTTTCCGCCGGCGAGCGGCGTGCTCTGCAGCATCAGATCATGCTGTTTTACACGGGCGTCACCCGGAGCGCGAACTCCATCCTGGCCGAGCAGACCGCGAACATCGCAGCGACCCAACCCCAGCTGAACCTCCTGCGCGATCTCGCGGGCTTCGCTGTCGACCGGCTGCGCAGCGGGGACGTGGATGCAGTCGGTCCCGCGGTGCGCGAGAGCTGGGAAGCCAAGCGGAAGCTGGCATCACGAGTATCGAGCGTCCAGATCGACGGCGCGGTCAGCCGGGCGCTGGAGGCGGGGGCATCGGGCGCCAAGCTGACCGGTGCCGGGGGTGGCGGCTTCCTGTTCGTTCTCTGCCCGATCGAACGGCAGCGCGCGGTGCGGGAGAACCTGGCAGAAATGCGGGAACTACCGGTGAAGCTGGATCGCCTCGGCTCGCGCGTCGTGCTCAACGTGCTACGCGATATCTGGGGCTGATGACCGGTAGCTACAGAGCGGACATCAGGACGGAGACCACATGCTCCTGCTGCGCCGCGGTGATCTCGGGAAAGAGCGGCAGGCTCAGTAGCTCACGCGCGGTTCGCTCGGCAACCGGGAACGCGCCTTGCTGGTAACCCAGCCGGGCGAAGGCGGCGGTGAGATGGATCGGTACCGGATAGTGAATTCCGGCGCCGATCCCGGCGGCGTGCAACTCCTTGAGCACCCGGTCCCGGTCCGGCACCCGCACCGTGTAGAGGTGCCACACATGCTCGTTGCCGTCCAGCGTGCGCGGCCGGATGACGGCGGAGCAGCCGGAAAGCAACTCGTCGTACCGGGACGCTGCAGCCCGTCTGTCCGCATTCCATCCGGCCAGACGGCGAAGCTTCGCCGACAGCACGACGGCCTGCAAGGTATCGAGTCTGCTGTTGACACCGAGCACTTCGTGCTGGTACTTCGTCCGTGATCCGTGATCCCGGATCATCCGCATCCGTGCCGCCACGTCGGCTGAGCTGGTGAGCGCCGCGCCCGCATCACCGTACGCCCCCAGGTTCTTACCGGGATAGAAACTGGTCGCCGCTGCGTCTCCGAGCGCTCCGGCGCTCGTCCCGTTCCGGCGGGCACCCTGCGCCTGTGCCGCGTCTTCCACCAGCCAGATACCGTTGCGCTTCGCCAGCGGCACCAGGCATTCGACCGGCGCGGCCTGACCATAGAGATGCACCGGTATGATCGCCGCGGTGCGTGGTGTTACGGCAGCTTCGACAGCATTGACGTCGATCAGGTACGTCTCGTCGTCGGCGCAGTCGACAACTACCGGGGTGGCTCCCGCCCGGGCGACCGCCTCGGCGGTCGCGATGAACGTATTGGCCGGAACGATGCACTCGTCGCCGGGCGCGACCCCCAGCGCACGCAGCGCGATTTCAATCGCGTCCGTTCCGTTCCCCATCGCTACGCAGTGTGGTACCCCGACGAATTGCCCGTAGCTGTGCTCGAACGCTGCTACCTGGGGACCGCCGATGAATGCCGTCTGGGCGACGACCTCCTGCCAGCCTTGCGCAACCTCGCTAGCCACAGCCTCATGCTGAGCATGCAAATCAACGAGCGGAATCGAACTCACTTTTCTCCCTAATGCCTTCTTGGCTCCGGCATGCCTGGCGCGAAGCTAGGTCACCGTGCGGTAGCGGATGGATTGTCAGGGATCAGGCGTTCGCGTGATCAGGGGATCTGCCCGCACAACCGGGCTCACCTGTTGTGCCGGAGGTGCCATCTCGAACAGGAAGGAGAGCAGGCGCGGGCCTATGACGTCGGCGTTCAAGTCACGGCGGAAGCGCTCGCTCGCGGCCTGGGCTGTCTTCAGCCGGGTCGGCTCGCTATCGAAAAGCTCCATGAGCGTGGCTGCGGCCAGTGCGGGATCGTCTAGCGGCCAGAAGCGGGCCTCGACGCCGTCGTCGCAGAGCTCTGAGATGCCTCCCGTATCAGCGGTCACAACGGGAAGGCCTGCGGCCATTGCCTCGATGATCGCCAGCGGCAACGATTCAGAGTACGACGCATGGACGTAGGCCTTGTAGCCCGGCAGGTATTCGCGCACATCAGGCCGGAATCCCCGGAATCGCACCTGATCTTCCAGCCCCAGCGAGCGGGTCAGTCCCAGGAGGTCCTTCCGGCACGCTCCCTCGCCAAACACGTCAAGGCTGAAGGATCGTCCCGCTCGCTTAGCCTCGGCCAGAACCCGCAACAGGAAACGGTGATTCTTGACCAGGTCAAGGTTGCCGATGGTGACCAGATCTCCGACCGGCTCCCTGGGTGCCTCGGCATCGATCGGCGCCACGAAGTTGCCGATCACCGTGGAGGGAACCGCAGCGGCCTCCGGGAACCAGCCATGCAAGGCGTCCCGTCCCCAGCTGGATACGTATACCAGAGCGTCGACCTGGGGGATCACCTCCCGTTCAAACTGCCGGATCGCCCGGAACACCCTCCCGTCCCGCCTGATCCAGTTCTTGTCGGCCCATTCGTCAGCCTGTGAGATGCGGAAATGAACCGCCATGATCACCCGCTGATGTGGCCCTCGCCGTGCGCGCAAGGCTGCATAAGCGGCCAGCGGGCCCTGGGCATAGACGACGCAGTCGCCGGCTTCCGCTAGGCGGCGCCGTAGCGCGTTGCGCAGGAACACCTCGTGCCAGTGCCGGTGCCAGGCAACGGCGGCGGCCCGGTTGGAGTGGTCTAGCACGCGGCGAAACCCGTACACAGGGTAAGTGAGCACCCGGCCCCATGAGAATGGCGTGACAAGGGTGGCCGGCACGCCATTCTTGCCGAGATACCGACGCAGCTGCCGGACATGGGTATGGACACCGGTGATGCCCTCCTCGCGGAGGATGGTCGCGACCACCAGCGGCACCGCGGCCTCGCCCGGGTATCGGCCGCCAGGCAGACGGGACGCATTGTCATCGTTGTTCGTCATCGCTATACAGTGCCGGCAGTAGCGGCCCGGCTTTGGGACTGACCCGGCTCTTGGCCTTTCCACGCGACACCGATGCCGTCGCCGGGCCACCAATGGTCGAGCGGCAATTCTTTGAAGAACAGGTAATGACTACCGGTTCGTTCGGCCCAGTCGGACAAGGCGGAGGAGTCGTGAGCGTTGTCAGAAAGGACGATCGCATCCTCGCGCAAATTTGGTTCGACTGCCATGAGCTCACTGGTCTCGTAGTCATAGGTGTGCAGGCTGTCATGGATGAACATACCGACATCATCAAGCCCCGTAAGGATGTCGGCAGAATTCCCGATCTTGCGCTCGATGACGTTCGCCCAGGGCTCGCCGATCAGGTATCCGGAGTTAGGGTCGATGTCGACCGTCGTGAGCCTGCCGTGCCCATTTCTAAGCAGGGCAGCGGCAATAGCGCAGGACCCGAGACCAAGATGGGTCCCCGTTTCGACGACATGATCTGGCTGTGCCGCACGGACGAGGGCGTACCATCCCAGACGCCGGGCCCAGCGGGGTTCCTTCGCGCAGATCCTGCGTCGCGGATTGGACGACAGCCGCCTGGTCAGCTGACCGGCGAGGTGGGTGTCCTCATCGAGTTCCCGCATCCAGTCCCGGATCTGCTGGATCCCAGCGCCGGTTACGGCGGAAACGAACCAGCCAAGCTGGTTCCGGTTGAGCGACTCCAGTTCGTAAGTAAGGTTGGTGGTCTCACGGCCGTGGACCAGCCAATCGACCGATCGTCCGATGAGATTGGCATCGTAACGCGCGACCATCATGGTGCGCAACGGAAGCGCCGCGCCCCTGGCGATAGGCGAGGCAGCGAGGCGCTGCCGGAGTTTCGACTGCATTGGGATGGCTCCCTGGGAATTGTTGTACTGGCCCTCTGGTTCATACCGACGGATTGCCGGGCGCTTTTTTTTCGCCTTGATTGCGACGAGCATGTTTCTTATGACCGATTCGCCTTTGTTAGTTAGGCCCGCCATTCCGCCCGCCTTCCGGCGGCCGAGGGCACCAGCAACGACGCGGCTAGCGTCAACTCGAGAAGGTAGGTCGTGGGCGTGGCGAACCCGACCTGTGTAAACGAGGCGATCAGGCAGTACGTGACCAGGAAGAGAGCAAGCGATCGCTCTATACCCGGTGGCTGGAAGAAGGCGGCTACCAGGACGAATAGTAGCATCGCCGCGCAGATGACTACCCCGATGAGCCCCTGCTGCAGATAGGCCACGAGCCAGTTGCTGTCAATCGGAAGGCCATTGACTGACCCGTTCGACAAGCCGAAGCCGAAGATCTCCTCGAACTTCGTACGCGGCAGGTTAAGGACCAGATTCCAGAAATCGGTCCGCCCGGTGAGGGAGGTTAGTTCTTGAGTGTTTTGCCCGCGCGCCAGCCAGGTTGTCACCACGCCGGCCGCCAGCACGGCCCCGATGGACACGATGATGCCGGCGCTCGCGAAGAACTTGCGCGCCCGCGCCCTGGTCACGACCATGCTCAGGCCCGCGATCACGAGGCTGGCCACCAGGGCGATCAAGGCAGTCCTCGTGTGCGTGAGGACGAGCAGGACTCCGTCGGCCGCGACGATGCACAGGGTCACCTTCCCGCGCAGCATGCCGCCGAGCCAGAGCACTACTGCCACGCCGGCCGTAACCGCCGCATAGTGTGCGACCTCGGTAGCCGGGATATCCCAGAGCACGCCGTTGAGCCTCCCGCTGCCAAGGGCATGACCGGGTGCTATGAGCAAACCAAGCACCACCGTGCCCAGTGCCACCGACAGGGCCGCCATATGGCAGCGGACAAGAAGCAGGTCGCGCCGACCCCACCAGGGCGAGAGGAGCCAGAGTGCAGCGACGTACTCGGCGAGCCGGAAAGTCCGGTACACCGTACCGACATGCTGGGGTTGCAAGCTGGTGAAGAGCGCTTCGATGGCGAGCAGGGTCAGCAGGCAGAGGAAGACATTCGGGCGTATGACGAGTCGGCGGTTTACGGTCAGCGCCACTGCCAGCGCGAGGGGCAGCGCTGCTTGCGTGATGGCCTTGCCGATCGCCGGCGGGATATGCAGCACGGATCCGTAGTAGGTCAATGCGTTGAGGACCAGCAGGCCCCAGGCGACACCCACTCTGCGCCGGGCCAGGCGTTCGCCGGCCTGTGTGGATGCCGGCAACGCGATCCCGCGGCGGGGACGGAGTTCAAGAACGGACGAGTTCATAACTTATGAGCCCACAAAGATGACAGCAGGAGCGAGATCTCCGCAAGGTTTCCCAGCGGAGATCGGTCTCCCGCACCTAGCGCTGTCGACGCCAGCACTCCAGACATTACGGCCATTGCTCTCAACGTGGGAGGTCGTCGCCCATGCCGATACAGCCACGGCTGACGACCGCCAACTTCATCATCTCCTCTGAACTGGAGTCGGCCCGTCCGAAGACCTGTACGTATATGAGCACCGAGCGGGCGCCGGTGATACTGCGTGGTGGATTGAGAATCAGTTCACTATCCTTCGGCTGCGGTCGCCTCCGTGGGAGGATCCGTCGGCGAGGCGGCTGAGAACAGTGACAGAGGTCTTCGTGACCGCAAGGGACCTCCGTGGCGCCACAGCGGCGATGCGTTCAAGCACGTCAACGGGGATGGCCTGGCCTGCGATGGCATTGGCAACGAGCTTGTCTGTTACGGGATTCGTCTCGACTGCGACCGCAAGCGCGGGAACAGCGAGACGCTCAAGGTCGGACGCCAGCGCGCGGGCCAGCAAAGGCACCGCATCCGGATAGCTGAGCGCGGCGCGTCCCAGCACGGTCAGCGCTTTCTTAGCGCGAGGCTCATCCAGCCCGGTAAACAGGGCCGGAATCAGGTCCGGTTGCCCTGACAGCTCGCTGACGATCAACTCTTCGGCCATCCGGTCCGGGTGCAATGATCCGAGCCATCCGGTTGCCCGGCCGTCGGTGGCGGGCCCGGGGTAGAGATCATGCAGCCAGCGGGCGGCTCGATCACGCCGCTCAGCCGATCCGGCGAAATCCGGGAGGCGGCGAAGCAGGTCAACCGCGGCGGATTCGCTGTCGGCCCCGATCAGGCACGCGGCTGCGATCGCACGGCGCTGCGCGCCCGGATCGAGACCTAGGCCCCGGGCCGCGGCCGCCTGCGCGCAGTACCGTAGTTCGCGTCGCAGCAGGTTCCACAGCGCATCGTCGCCGTAGAGAGGACTCCCGCCAGCAGCGGATTCGATGTGATCAAGCACCGCAGACAAGGCCGCTGCGTGCACGGCCAAGACGAGACGGGGGGAATGAGAGGGTGCCAGCCGGGCGGTCGGCCGGGTAACGCCCAGCCTGACCGCGAACCCGGCTATCGCCGCGTCGAATATCTCGCGCTGGGTGGCCGCGTCCGCGATCGGTCCGAGTTGTATCGGCGACGCGCCGACCAGCATGTCGCTGGCCCGATAGCCGACCCTGATGATCAGATCATGCCACCATTCCCCGGTGTTGCGGGCCAGCAGTATCACCCGCAGATCCGTGCCATCGAGGCCACCAGCCGCATCGGTGAGGAGCCGCGTGACATCGGTCCGTGTCTCGGCGTCGTCCAGCAGCAGCACTGTCGGCCGCGACGTCCGCCGGGCCATCTGGATAGCGTCAGGCTCCTTCCCGGGCGGCACCCACTGTGCCTGCCATCCGTCGTTCTCCAGCTCCCGGGCCAGCTCAATGGCCAGGCGCGTCTTACCCGCGCCGCCTTCTCCGGTCACCAGCCGCGCCGCGGCCCGCCCCGGTGCCCGGCACCAGGCGAGAAGCTCGCCAAGTTCCGGACGTGCCCAGAACGCCACGACCCGGGCCTCGGGGTACAACAGCCCGGTGGTCCTCCCGGTAACCAGGTCTTGTCGGCTATGGCTGCCGCCTGCGCCCTGGCTAGCCGTCGGGAGTGCGTGGCCGCCGGCCGTCGGCCTGCGTTCCTCCGTGGCGGCCGTGGCGCGGGTCTCGCGGTAAGTGCCGCCGAGATGCTCGTGCCCGCCGCCAGCAACTCGCCTTATCGCAGCCACCCAGGCGTCATAGCGGCGGAATAGCCCCGGCGCACGCCTCCTCGCCGCGTCGGTATGGCTGAGCCAGGCCACGACCTGGGGAGCGGCTGCGACGACGTAAGTAACGCTGCCGGCCGCGAGGCCAGCGACTAGCTGCGGCAACGGGCCGGAAAACTGATCGGCCGTGATTCTAGCGGCGACCGCAGCCGCCACTCCGGCCAGGACGGACGGCAAGATCGTCTTTCCCATCCGGGTCAGCCGAATTCCAGTCGTCCGCTTCAAGGCGAACAGGAAGCTCGGGAGGATGAGCGGCCCGATAACCACTATGTGAGCAACTGCAGCGCCGATAATGCCATTCCTGTGGACACCGATTACCATGGCGGGCACCAGTGCGCCCAGCCAGAGGACTTGGACGGCAAGCGTAAATTTTGCCTTGCCGAGACTAGTCAGGATGTTTGAGAACAGAATACAGATGATCGAGATGGCGCCATAGAAGGAAAGTATGGCAAGGACCTCTGCCGACGCTGCCCATTTAGCTCCGTAAATCGTTAGCACAAGCGGGCGGGAAAGCGCTATCATCAGGCCGCACATGGGCATTAGAATCAGTGATAGCATGCGCAGCGAACTGGTTATCGCGCTCTTGAGGCGCTCGGGATCCTGCTTAACCCGGGAGAACGCGGGCATTGAGATACTATTAATCACGTTGCCGAGAAGAAAGCCCGGCGAGGATGCGATGGTAAATGCCAGCATGTAGGCCCCAAGCGCAACGGGGCCCAGCAGATGGCCAACGAACACGTAGTCGACATTGATGAGTACGAAGTTAACGAAGTTCGCGCCCGCCAGCGGCAGCCCGAACCTGAAAAGCACCGAAAGCGCGCGGCCGGAGAGGCCGGGCAGGAAGTACTTCGGCGCGGACACGACCATCACCAGGCACATGACGGCCGCGGCGATAACCCTAGACCAGGCAAAAGCCAGTGCCCCGCTCCCCGATTTGGCCAGGATGAGGAGCGCGACGGTAGAGGGAACCAGGCTGATAACATTGGCCAGGAAAAGCTTATCTTGCTTGAAATCCCTTGTGAGCTGGGCGCCGGGCAGGGCGGAGAAGCCGCTGATAAGCACCGAGAGCGCCATGACCCTGACCGCCTGTGTGCCGTCCGCCGAGCCAAGCGCCGTCGCAATTGGCCGTGCGAAAAAAGCCATCGCGTCGCCGAATATCGCACTCGTCAGCAGTGAGACAGTGAACATTGTCGGAGCCATGACATTTATGTCTAGATCGGCCCGGATCAGGCAGGACCCGATGCCAAATTCGCTGATATTGTAGATAACCGTATAGGCAATCAGGGCTACAGTGAAAATGCCGAAGTCACGGGGAGCAAGGATATGGGCGACAACGGCTGTAATAGCGACGTTGGTCAAGCGCAGCAGCAGCGTGCTCAGGGCGCTCCACAAAACTCCCCGGCGTACGCTCACGGACAGTGGCGGCGAACCCTCCGGATATTGCAACCCCGGGCGGGATTCCTTCTTGGATGACAGCTCCGCTGTTCTGCTTGACATCGGCTGACTAATTCTCAGGCAACGGCGAGCCGAGATGCACGGACTGGGATTGGTCGGCTGATAATCCGGCTGCAGAAATCAGAAGCCTTCCTGGGGAGGCGCTTGTCGCATCGGGCGCCATCGGGCACGCGACGTACACCGCCGCTGCGGGCGCTGATTCCTCTCATCGGAGCACCAAGCCTTCCTAGCTGGGTCCCGGAACCCTGGGCGGCTTGTCGCCTGAGCCGGTTTCGTGTCGCATCCTTCATGACCGTACCTCAGCGCGCACAGTGGCGAAACTCCTGCCTCAGCAGAGACAGGGGTGCCAAGCTGCCGGGATACCGATCCCGAGCGCGCGTGTGCCGCCGATCCGCCCTGCCGCAGCTGCGGGATCGAGCAGGTTGCCTGCTTCAGGGTGAGAGGAGCGCAGACCGAACCGGGTGAAGCCTGCCTGACCAGTGCGCCCGCGCAGCGCCGCCCTGGCGCCATCCGATCCCGCGCTCCGCCTCTGCCCGGTGACGCCGAGTGAAACCTAGCCGGCCGGCACCTCGACGTATCATCCGCCGGCGGTCGGGGATCTACTACTCAGCAGGCTTATCGCCGGTCGCGGAACCATGGACGAGGAATCTGGACGTTCCAGGGTCGCCGGATGGGCATAAGCCGCCGGCTCGCCGTAGGCTGCCGTCTAACGGAGGCTCGGATGTGTTGGCATACGAATAGCGAGATTGAGGGGAACGGATGCTTCCAACCGATACCGTGGCCGGAGCCCGGCTGCCGGAAATGCGCCGACGCGGCGGCTCGTCGACGGCAGTCGCGCAACGGCATGCGGGACGCGCCCGGAACCCGGGAACTGCGCCATGACGTCAGTTAGCGTCGTTATCCCTTGCTACAACTACGGGCATTTCCTGGACGAGGCTGTTACCAGCGTCCTGGACGAGCAGCCGGGCGCCGATGTACGGGTGCTCATCATCGATGATGCCTCAACCGATGACAGTGCCGAGGTGGCTAAAAAAATCGCGGCTCGTGATCCTCGTGTCGAAGTCGCCATCCATCCGGTCAACATAGGTCACGTCAAGACATTCAACGAGGGCTTGCTTGAGTGGGCGGAGGGTGATTACTCCGTACTGATGTCAGCGGATGACCTGCTCACACCGGGATCTCTGCGGCGTGCCACGGACTTGCTCGATGCCCACCCCAACGTCGGATTCGTTTACGGGCATCCGCTGTGGTTCATACATGGCGAACCGCTTCCGAAAGCCCGGACCAGAGCGCAGGGTTGGTCGGTGTGGCCTGGCCACTGGTGGGTTGAGCGCCGGTTCCGCGCGGCCTGCAATTGCATAATCTCGCCGGAGGTCGTTGTCCGCACGTCGCTCCAGAAGCGGGTCGGCGGATATGACTTGCGAATGCCCCATGCGGGGGATCTTGAGATGTGGATGCGGCTAGCGGCGAACGCGGACGTTGGCTTCCTGCGTGGCGTTGACCAGGCCTACCACCGAATGCACGGGAAGAACATGATAACCACCTTTAGCGCGCTGGGGGATCTGCGCCAGCGGCGACTGGCCTACGAGGAGGTGCTTGAACACTACAGCGACAAGCTGACCGATGCGGCGCGCCTTTCCGATGTCGTGCATCGCAAGCTGGGCCGGGAGGCGCTCTGGATTGCCGCGCGTGCGTACGACCGCGGCAGCGCCCGGCAGAATCCGGTCGGCGAACTCGAGGAGTTCGCATTCGACTGCTGGCCGGAGGCGAGCAAGCTGCCAATGTACCGGACGCTCCAGTTGCGAAAGCGTATTGGAGCGAACGCAATGCCTTACCTGCAACCGCTCATCCTGTCGGCATTCGCCAACAAGGCCGCGTGGTGGCTTCGGCGCCGATCATGGAAATGGCGAGGATATTGAGCGTCATACGCTAATTGATCACTTTAGCCGGGCTTTCGATGTCGCCGGTTACCTTGCGCTTGTCCAGTGCGCGGATGACCCGGTCGTCCCATCCGATGCCGCGCAGGCGCGCCATCGCGGCGGTGTTGTCGTAGCTAGCCCTGCGTAGCTCGGCGCACCCGGCCGCCAGGTCAAGCAGCGCCCATGAGGGCATGGGATTCCCGTCGCGCGACTGGCCGACGGAGCCAGGGTTCAGCAGCAGGCCGCGCTGAGCGTCCCCGCGCAGAATAGGATAATGGGTTTGCCCGAGGATCATGATCTGACCTCGGCGGGGGAGCCATCGGCGGGGATGGCTATCGTCCGGGTAATAGCGGCCATCGAGGGGATCGTCGGGGGTGCCGTGGACCATCGTGACCTTCCACCCCATACGCTCGAAGTCGCGGGCAGGCTGGAGCGTCCTCAGCCATTCCAAGGCGGCTGGACAGTTCGCGGCCAGGTCTTCAGCATTGCGACGTGCGATCTGCCCCATAATATGCGGCGGGGCATGCTGAGCGCCGAGGACCCAGGCATCGTGATTACCCAGGACGGCAACCGGTTCGGTCCCCTGGAGCAGGCGGAAGGAGTCGGCCGCCCAGGGGTAGTAGCCGAACATATCCCCGCAAAACCAGATCTCGTCAGCCCCGGCTAGCTCGATATCGCTCAGGACAGCCTGCAAGGCGAACACGTTGGAGTGAATGTCGCTCAGCACAGCGACAAGCATGGCGACCGCCGTCTCGGTAGTATCATCCAGCCGCGGTCAAGCACAGAAATCCCCCGCCTTAGGCAGGCGTGTGCCCCGTATCGTCCATCGGGACGAGTACGTGCTCGAAGGCGCGGATGGCCATCAGGTTTTCCCGGTAATTCAAGCGGCCGAATTCCTCATCCCAAAGGTGATTACGCAGAAGGATATCGGGTTCGTTGAATCCCGCGCTTGCGCGGATCGCGGTCGTTCCGGAGAAGCGGGGATGGATCTCGAAGACATACAGGTTGTTGTCGTGCACACGCAACTGGATGTTCAGCGGTCCACGACTGCCTAGCCGCTTCGCCAGATCCTCGCAGAATTCCTGGATCGCCCGGTGCCGGACCACGAAGCCCTGCGAGATCCCGGTCGAGATCGCGGCGGTTCCCTCTCCGTAGTTCTTGGCGGCCAGCAGTGAAAGCCCGATCAGCTTCCGGCGGATGACTATGCTGTCGATAACGTTTCCGGACTTATCGGACAGAACGCCGACCGTGTATTCCGCGTCCGCATCGCCAATGTAAGGCTGCACCATCGGCTGGTGTTCCGTGCGAACGAACGGAGCCAGTCCCTCCAGTTCCCTGCGGCTGATGGCCAGATGCACCCCGCGGGACCCGCCTGTTTCGCGGCTGGGCTTGACGACCAGCGGGAAACCGAACTCGCTGACCGCCTCCTCGCGCCGATCCCAGGGATACGACGGTATGAAGTTGAGCCCAAGCTCCCTTAGCTTGGCTTCTGCCTGCTGCTTGTCCATCATCAGCGGCATGAGCTGGGCATCGTTGGCGATCACCGGGACCGGCAGTTCGTCCCGGCGGGCGGCCAGCAGGGCAGCCTCCGGCTCTGTCCCGGGGAGGACCGCCGCCAGTTCATGGAGGTCGATCAGTTCCTGGATTCGTTCAAGGTAGCCCGGTGTGCTGGCTAGGGGTACCAGCGCCTTGTGATCGGCTACGTAAAGTCCCCAGGAGAAAGGATCCGCGTCGGTACCGACAATCTCCCACCGGTCGCGGACGCTGTCATCGGCCCGCATCAGGGAGTGGAGGATGCCCGCGCCGACGCTCCGTCCGCCCACGCCGGTCACCAGGATCCTCGCCTTGGCCGCAGAACGCGGCTGAGTGCGGAGATCCTCCCTGCGGTGCGACGGCCCATTGGCCGGCAGTGTCGTGCGACGTGCTGGCGGCTGATCCAGCGCGGCGGCGCCGCGGATCACGGACACGACGAGATCTTGCTGCTCATGCGTCATATCGTGAAAGAGCGGAAGGATGAGCGAGTCTGAGGTGAGCCGCTCGGTCACCGGCAGCTGCGGACCCTTCCGGTCCGCGTACGCGGGCTCGAGATGGGCTGCCATCACACCGCGCCGCGCCGACACACCCGCCTCCGCGAGCATGCGCATGAGCTCGTTCCTGCTTACCGGGAAGCCGTCCGGCAGCACAATCCAGAACCCCTGGTAATTCGTTGTTCCGTAAGCAGGGTCCCGGGCCGTCACAAGACCGGGGATGTCACCTAGGCAGGACTGGTACCGCTCGGCCAGGGCACGGCGCCTGGCCACCATGCGGTCCAGTTTGCGCAGTTGCACGAGACCCACGGCGGCCTGAATGTCGGTCATCCGGTAGTTGAAGCCGACCTCCAGGTACTGCTCGATCACCGGCTGCTGATTCGCATGACGTTCAGCGGCACTGACGCTCATGCCGTGCTCGCGCAGGCGGCGCAGGCGAGCAGCGATGTCCGCGTCAGCGGTGATCAGCATCCCGCCTTCCCCCGTGGTGAGGAGCTTGCGCGGGTGGAAGGAAAAGGCGGCGAGAGACGCGCCCGCGCCCACCGGACGGCCCCGGTAGGTTGCGCCGACGGCGCACGCGGCATCTTCGATGATGGCGATACCCCGCGGCTCGCACAGTATCCGCATCGCATCCAGATCGGCCGGAATGCCAGCCTGGTCGACCAGGATGACCGCCCGCGTCCGCTCGGTCAGGCAGGGCTCCACCGTATCCGGGACGAGATTCTGTGTCGCCCCGTCAACGTCGGCGAAGACGGGTTCCGCCCCGACGTAGCGAACCGCGTTGGCGGTGGCGATGAACGACAACGACGGAACTACTACCTCGTCCCCCGGCTGGATTCCAGCCACGATCAGAGCCAGGTGCAAGGCCGTGGTGCACGACGACAGGGCGACTGCGTGGCTCGCGCCGATAGAGGCGGCGAAGGCCTTCTCGAACTCAGCCACCCGCGGTCCCTGCGCGACCCAGCCCGAGGCGATGGCCTCCGCCGCGGCCGTGGCCTCGTCCTCCCCGAGCCAGGGGCGCATCACGGGAATAGTCACGAGGCCACCTCGGCTGCGGCCTGCCCGCGCGGCCGGGATGTCCGGCCGTCCGGGCCCGCACCGGGGCCCGCGTTTCTCGCGACGGCGCCCGCTGCCGTGAACCGGCCGATGGCGCAGGCTCCGATGACGCCTCTTCCGGGCGCGGCCGGGCGGCGTTGCCTAGTGATCATTGCTTGTCTCCCCTCCAGGACTGCCGCTCGGTGTCGCGCAGGACGTGACAACACGCCAGTCAGAGGCAACCATATCGCCTCGTTCGTGACCGTGCGCGGGCCCGCCCCGCCGGCCGTCCTGCGACGGTACGTGCGCCGACGGCGATCAGCCGTTATCACGCTGCGGTCAGCGGCAAATCCCCGCGGACGGCAGATTTTCCTTAGGGGTGTAATCTTCCCCGTTGCGGCCTGCGTCTACACTAATGACGGGTTAGGGATACGGCGGCACGGATTGCCGCCGATCATCCCTGGCCGTCGGCTGCCCCAATGTCCATGCGCCCGCTGATGCGGATGCGCCCGGCTGGGGCGACCTACGGGTACGCAGTGCGTATAGGGGGAATCGTGGAATCAAGTCAGGACAACGGCCAAGCAGGCGCCCAGCCGATCGGGGTCGCGGTCGTGGGCGCAGGCTACTGGGGGCCGCTGCTGGTCCGTAACTTCGCCGGGTGCCCAGAGTTCCGGCTCCGCTGGGTGTGCGATCTCGCCAAGAGTCGTGCCGAGGCCGTGGTCGGGGCCTATTCGACGATAGAGACGACAAGCGACCTTAGTGCGGTCCTAGCCGACCCGCAGGTTGACGCGGTCGCTATCGCCACCCCGGCCGCTACTCATTTCAACCTGGCGTCAATGTCTCTCCAGGCGGGCAAGCACGTACTGGTCGAGAAGCCACTCGCCGCGACCCACGCGGAGGGATCCGAACTGGTCGACCGGGCCGAACAGAGCGGCCTGGTCCTGATGTGCGATCACACGTTCTGCCATACGCCAGCGGTGAAAAAGATCCGCGAGATCCTGCACTCGGGAGAGCTCGGCGATCTGCATTTCTTCGACTCGGTGCGGATCAACCTGGGCCTCGTGCAGCGGGACATCGACGTCCTGTGGGACCTCGCCCCGCATGACCTGTCGATACTCGACTCGATCCTGCCGCCAGGGATAGAGCCGCTGGCGGTGACCGCGCACGGCGCGGACCCGATCGGCGCCGGGCACGCTTGCGTCGCCTTCATGACCATCGAACTGACCGGCCACGCCATTGCCCACCTGCACATGAACTGGCTGTCGCCCACCAAGGTGCGCACGACTCTCATCGGCGGCTCCAAGAAGGCGCTGCTATGGGACGACCTCAATCCGATCCAGCGCCTGACCCTGTTCGATCGCGGCGTGGATCTAGCCGATCCCGAAGATATGCCCGAGCAGGCGCGCAGGGATGCCTTCGTCTCCTACCGCACCGGAAATGCTTTTTCGCCGGCGCTGCCGGAACGTGAGGCTCTCCGGGGCGTCGTCGAGGAATTCGCGGCCTGCATCCGTACCGGCCGGGCGCCACTCACCGACGGGCGTGCCGGACTGCGCGTACTCGACATCCTCGAGGCCGCTTCGCGGAGCATGTCCTTCCACGGCGCGACAGTCGGCTTGCGATCCAGCCGATGAATGTCCTCGCGGGCCCGGATCCCAGGCAACCTGCTCGCCAGGGCGCGCGCACTCCGGGGCCCGGTTGCCGGACGCCGGACGTGCGAAAGTTAAGGAAGTGCAGGATGACCACAAACGGCGAGCAGGACCGGCAGGCCAGAGACGATCAAGCGCATCCTGCACGGCATGTCTCACCATCACGGCGGGGACGTTGGCCCTGGATTGCTGCCTCCGTCATGGTGCTGGCCGGCGTGACGGCCTCCGTTGTGTACCTGACCACCACCGGCAACTCTCACTCGGACGCGCTCGGTACCGGCACGACCGCATCGGCCGGGGCGACCGGTCTCAACCCGGCATCTCCGGCAACCTCGGTACCGGCGCAAGGCGGCACCACGACCGCCAAACCCAAGTCCGCGGCGGCCCTCGGGCTCGCCGCAGGCGCCCTGAACTTGCCAGAAAAGTCCAAGGCTCAGGCGGCGAAGTGGTATGCGGGACGCGGGGGGGCCGCCCTGGCCGTTGTTTCCGAGCAGGTGGGCTCGGTGACACAGGCAGGTTCGCTCCGGCAGTACGCCACGATGAAGACGTCCTGCTCCACACTTGCCGCGGACGTGAGGACCGCACAGTCGGCCCCGCCGATCCCGCACGCAGCGATGCAGGCGCTGTACGCGAAGGCGCTCACGAATCTTGCCGCGGGCGCGGCGGATTGCACGAAGGCGATATCCAAACGGCCCGAAGGTGACGAGCAGGTCCGTACGAATCAAGATCCAGCGCTGCTCCGCCAGTCGACGGCCGAACTCCAGGCCGGTGCCAAGAACCTGTTCCGGGCCACCGCGGAGATCAAGGCGCTCAGCCACCACTGAGACCGGCAATCCGGTTCGAGATCCCGGCCTGACTGACCAGCGGCCCGCAGAGCGGGGGAGATACCGGCGTCCGTCACCTCGCCGCGGCGGTGCGCTTCACTTCCGCGTTCAGCTGACGGTCAATCTTGGGCACATCGTGCAGCGCCACCTTGACGGAGTCCGTTCCTGACCCCGATTTCAGGCTTTGCGCAGCGGCGTTGACGTGCAGCATGAGCGCGCTCCAATACCCTTTCGGATCGGCACACGCCGGCATCGGGTTGCTAGTCGCCGCGTCGACCGCGGGCGCTGCTTTCTTCAACGCGGCCTGCTGCGCCTGGATGTCGCCGTTCCTGCTGGCCACGACGACGGCGTCCACCGCGGCGACGACCTCCTTGCCCGGTCCGTTCTTCCACGTGGTGTAGCGCTTGGGGCAGGCGATCGAAGCGGTTCCGTGGCTCGGTGTCGCGGTGGCAGCCGGTGACGCCGATGTCCCGGACTGCGCCGCTGAGGTCCCGGAATTCACGGTACAACCAGCCAGGACGGCGACGGTGCCGGCCGCCGCGGCTAGAACAGTGAGAGGCTTCATCAGGTGCTCCAGGTTATTCCGCTTGCTAGATAGACGCGAGATCAAGCTTGGCGGATGTCTCCGCCTAGAGGGCGCTGCCCCCGGCGAAGCATCACGATGCAGCGCTCGGGCCTTTCGTCATCACATCGTCCCCGACTCTCATATAGAGTTCCGAACGGGCACATCTAATACGTCAACCGCCCCGCAGCACGAAGCGTCATACGAGCGGGCATGCGTGAGCCCTGCCTGCCAAGGCAGGCGTAAACGCGGTGGCGACCGGATTCCGGTCAGAAGGGAGCAGGGGGGAATGCAGGGGATGAAGGGCGAACGCTGCCTGGTCACAGGTGGAGCGGGCACCATCGGCTCGACCATCGTGGACCAACTCCTAGCAGTGGACGTAGCCGAAGTCGTCGTGCTGGACGACTTCGTTCGCGGGCGCCGGGAGAATCTCTCCGGTGCGCTCGCCTCCGGGAAGGTAAAGCTGGTCGAGGGCGACATCAGGGACCGTCGGCTTGTGACGACCCTGATGAACGGCATCGACGTGGTATTCCACCAGGCAGCCATCAGGATCACGCAGTGCGCCACCGAGCCGAGGCTCGCGATGGAGGTACTGGTCAACGGCACCTACGAGATCGTCGAGGCCGCTGCTGACGCGGGTGTCCGCAAGGTAGTCGCCGCGTCATCGGCATCGGTCTACGGGCTCGCCGAGGAGTTCCCGACGAGCGAACGGCACCATCCCTACGCGAATGACACCATCTACGGCGCCGCCAAGACCTTCAACGAGGGCTTGCTGCGAAGCTTCGGCGCGATGCGCGGCCTGGACTGGGTGGCGCTCCGGTACTTCAACGTGTACGGCCCGCGAATGGACATCCACGGTTTGTACACCGAAGTCATGATCCGGTGGATGGAGCGCATCGAGGCGGGCCAGCCGCCGCTCATCCTCGGCGACGGCACTCAGACCATGGACTTCGTATTCACCGAGGACATCGCCCGCGCGAACTTGCTCGCCGCGGCCAGCGACGCCACGGGCGAGGTCTTCAATATCGGCACCGGGACCGAGACCAGCCTGCGTGAGCTGGCCGAACTGCTGGTCCATGTCATGGACCGTGATATGCAGCCCGAGTTCGGCCCGCCGCGGACGGTTAATGCGGTCACCCGTCGGCTCGCGGATGTCTCCTGTGCGGCCGAGCGTCTTGGCTGGAAAGCCGAGACGGGCCTCGAGGAAGGTCTCAGGAAGCTCGTCTCGTGGTGGCGCGCGGAGCAGGCCGCCGGGGCAACCTCATGACGGCGATGACCGGACGCCCTCTCTTCCGGGGTGCCGACTCGGCCGTGATCGATGCGGGCAGCTCATGCGGGTGCTGATCGCGGGGCGTGGCTGGATGGCGGTGCGAACGGCTCGGCTGCTGGCAGGGCTCGTGGCCGCGAGTGACCTCGACGTGCGCCTTGAGGTTGTTCGCAACCGCAACGACACGGGCGAACAGTCGTGGCTTCCGTCCCTGGTGGCGTTCGCTGTCGCTCGTGACTGGCCCATTCACGAGCGTGCGGAGCAGGCCAGTCTCGGTCCCGGTGATTTGCTGATCTCGCTGCAGCACGACCGGATTGTCGACTGCACCCGGCTCGGCGGTGCCTCTGCCTACAATCTCCACTTTGCCTACCTGCCGCACTACCGGGGTAGCCTCACCAGCGCGCTGCCGATCCGGCACGGCGAGACCCAGGTCGGCGTTACGCTTCACGTGCTGGTGGCTGCCGTCGACTCCGGGCCGGTCATCGCTCAGCGAGCATTCGAAATCCCGCCCTTCTGTGCGGCATACGATCTCTACCGGCTCTACCATGCCTACGGCTTCGAATTGCTTAAGGAGCATCTGGAGGCACTGCTGAGCGGTGATGTCGCGGCGGTGCCGCAAGATGACGCGGCCGCCACCACCTTCTTCCGCAGCGCCATCGACTTCGCCGACGCAGACCTGCGCGACTTCGATCGCACCGCGACGGAAGTGCGGGACTGGCTGCGGTCACTCATCTTCCCGCCCTCTCAGTACCCGACGTTCCGAGCCAGGAAGATTGAAGGCTGTTACGCGCTGAACTGGTCTTCGATGAAGCCGGAGCCGCCTGGCACAGTAATTCACGAGGAGCCAGACCTGGTGATCGTGGCGTGCCGGGAGGGTCTGGTCGGCGTGGAGTTCCTGCCGGCCTGATCATGGCGATTTCGTCATCGTGTCTGCTACCAGGCAAGCCCAGCGTCCGGACCCCGGCCGATAACGGAGTGAGCCGGGCGGACGCCAGCAGCGCCCGGTGACCGTGAAGTCCAGATCTAATGCCCTCGACCGCCGCACCGGTCCGTAGCGGTCGGCCGGACCATCCGGTCCCCGTGGGACGAGAGGGCAAAAATCGAGAAAGTGTCATCTAGAGCGCCATACGCGCAATCCAGGTGGCCACGTTGCGCGTCTAGTTGACAAGGCGGTTTCTCGGCGGTCCCGCAAGCAGGCGGGTTCACGGCCTGAGGCGACCGGCGCCGGGGCCCGCAAGAGGCATTCAAGGGGTGGGAAGTCAGATGAGAAAGCACCGTCCGTCGGGCTCAGGGCGCACGGCATTCTCCGCTCACGCGCTAGGCCGGATTTCTAGGCGATACCTGAGACCGGCCGCCGTCTGGGCGGCTGCGATCCTGGTCGGCGCCCTGGTCGTCGCCGGGCCCCGGACGTCTGTCCCGGCAGCCAGGGCCGCCTCCTGTGCCAACCCTGTAGCCTGCGAGAACCAGTTGCCCGGCACACCCCAGTCGACCTGGGACATGAGCTCGAGCCAGGGCGGGACAATCCAGGGTTTCGCCGACCCCTTCAGCGTGAACGTCGGTAATACGATCAATTTCAAGGTTCAGTCGGCAGCGTCGAGCTACAAGATAGATATCTACCGGATTGGCTACTACGGCGGAGACGGCGCGCGCCTCGTCACCACCCTGTCGTCGCCGAATATCACGACGTCGCAGAATCAGCCCGCCTGCAACACGACTCAATCGACTGGCCTGGTGGACTGCGGAAACTGGGGGGTTTCCGCGAGCTGGGCGGTTCCGGCCACGACCGTCTCCGGTATGTACATCGCCGACCTGGTGCGGACCGACGGCACCAGCGACATGAACCAGATCCCGTTTGTCGTGGCCAACAATGCCAGCACGGCGAAGATCGTCATGATGACCAATGACGAAACCTGGCAGGCCTATAACGCCTGGGGCGGCTACAGTTTCTACTCCGGCAACTCCACCGGCTCGCCTTGGTGCTGCACGAGCGCAATTGACCCCGGCCGCGCCGTTCAGCTCAGCTACAACCGCCCGATTACGACGCGCTTCAATGCGGTAAATGCGGGCGGGCCAACCTACTTCTACGCCGATGAGTATCCGATGATCAGGTTCCTGGAGGAAAACGGCTACGACGTCAGCTACGCGAGCCAGTCGGACGTGGGCGCCTCGGGCGGCGCGGCAATGCTGGAACAGCACAAGATGTTCCTGACCGCCGGGCACTCGGAGTACTGGGATCCGGGCGACCGGAACAACGTCACCGCGGCCAGGAACGCCGGCGTCAACGTCGCCTTCTTCTCCGGCAACGACATGACGTGGAAGACCCGCTGGGCGGCGAGCCAGTTCGGCAACGAGGCCAACCGCACGCTCGTCCTTTACAAGGAGAGCTGGGACAACGCCCGGACCGACCCGCAGGATCCGCCGACCTGGACCGGGTACTGGCGAGATCCGCGCTTCAGCCCTCCGGCCGATGGCGGGAAGCCGGAGAACGCGCTCACCGGCCAGATCTGGGGGGTCGACTGCTGCAATGCCACGTACTCGGTGGCGGGCACATACTCCAAGCTGCAGATCTGGCGAAATACGGCGGTAGCGAACTTGTCGTCGAGCCAGACCTACACGATGCCCACGGACACCCTGGGCTATGAGTGGGACGTACCGGTGGACAACGGGTTCCAGCCGGCAGGCGAGATCAAGATGTCGCAGACATGCGCAACGGTCCCGCAGTTCGTGCTGGACATCGAATCAGACACCGGCTCCAGGCAAGCCTGTAACAGCCTGACAATGTACAAGGCCGGTGGCCTGGTGTTCGATGCGGGCAGCATCCAGTGGGCATGGGGCCTGGACTCCCGGCACGACGGTGAGGTGCCGGCGAACACGCCCGATCCGGTCATGCAGCAGGTGACCGTCAACGTGCTCGCGGACATGGGCGCGCAGCCGACGACGCTCATCTCGGGCCTCGTCGCGGGCAACGCGTCCACCGACACCACCGCGCCCACCTCCACGATCACCGCGCCGTCGGCCGGCGCCAGCATCGCGAACGGCAGCACGGTCACGATCAGCGGGACGGCCGCCGATGCCGGCGGCGGCGTCGTGGCGGGCGTCGAGGTGTCCACCGACGGCGGGTCCACCTGGCATCCGGTCACCACGATATCTACCCCCAACACCAGCGTGACCTGGAGCTACACCTGGTCCGCTGCGGGCAGCGGCTCGGTGAAGATCTTGTCGAGGGCGACCGATGACAGCGCCAACATGGAAACACCCGGGGCCGGAGTGTCGGTCACGGTGAACTGCCCGTGCGGCCTGTTCGGGGCCAGCTACGCTCCCAGTGTCACGGCCGTGAGCGATTCTACCGCGGTCGAGGTCGGCGTGAAGTTCCAGTCGAGCATCTCCGGCTGGGCTAACGGCGTGCGCTTCTACAAGGGCGCCGGTAACACCGGGACCCACACCGGCTCGCTCTGGTCGTCCACCGGGACCCTGCTCGCTACGGGCACGTTTAGCAACGAGACGGCGAGCGGATGGCAGTCACTGCAGTTCGCAAATCCGGTCCAGATCGGCCCGAATACGACGTACGTCGTGTCCTACTTCGCGCCGAATGGCCACTATGCCATGGATCAAGATCTGTATGACCTGGCGTACAACACGCCTCCCCTCACCGCGCTCAAATCCGACTACACCACTACCGGCGGCGGGAACGGCGTGTTCAACACCGGCGGGCCGGGCTTCCCCACGTCCACCTTCGAAGGTTCGAGCTATGGCGTTGACGTGATCTTCGCCACGACGGGGACGTCTAGCCCGCCGACGGTGCTTAGCTCGACGCCGGTGAGCGGTTCGTCGAGTAACCCGGTGACGACGGCGCCGACGGTGACGTTCAGCCAGGCGGTGGTGCCCAGCTCGGTGTCGTTCACGGTCAAGGACTCGGGCGGGAACACG